>Ga0247727_10000469_pt1 | contig 97897 bp, 79 predicted proteins | sample WisWelCaveWW1625_FD_202498 | JGI IMG/M metagenome (GOLD analysis project Ga0247727, IMG submission 202498) | Biofilm microbial communities from Wishing Well Cave, Virginia, United States - WW16-25 | ecosystem: Environmental > Aquatic > Deep subsurface > Groundwater > Cave microbial mat | place...
GAATGTCTCCCCTGTCGGGCCCAAAACCCGGTTCGCCTCCCGTGTGGTTGAGCCTTTCAGCGATTACAGCGGCTGCGCCGGTGGCACTCCCGGTAACAGAAGCGCGTGAACGTGGTTGGCCATTATCAAATACGAGGCGCAGGGAAGTAATGACCCAACTCCTCCCCACGCGCCAAGGATCGAAGCACGATGCGGGCAACAGGTTCCTGGCGCAGATACATGGGTCCGTGCCGGGCAGTGTCGATTTAGCGATTCATCCAGACAAAGGCTTTCCCGCCGGAAAGTTTGTCGGGCGGAGGATACAAGGCCTGAGGCAGGCTGCCATGCAGATGCCAGGTGACAAGAAGCCACCTTGGCGTCGAGACTCGTCTCGACGCCAGCGAATTTCCAGGGGCTCAACGCACCACATGTACGTGCCCAATTCCCGCCGCCGTCTCGCGCAGGAGCACCCCGAGGGAAGGTGGCTTTTTGTCACCTGGCATCTGCGTGGCAGCCTGCCTCAGGCCTTGTATCCTCCGCCCGACAAACTTTCCGGCGGGAAAGAAAGTCTTTGTCTGGATGGATCGCTACCTCGACACTGCCCGGCACGGACCCATGTATCTGCACCAGGAACCTGTTGCCCGCATCGTGGTTACCTAAAGTGCCACCGGCACGGCCGCTGCAGAACAACCCGGTAAAAGTTGGGCTGGTGACCCGAGCGGAGGACTATCCCTGGTCGAGCGCGAGCCAGCGGACCGCAGGCGCCGAGACGAGTCTCGGCGCGGCAGGCTGAGAGCCTGCGCCACGTCGGTCGCCGATCGGACAGGCCTCCTGGCCTGTCGCCTCCTGCTTCCCGATGATCCTCGCCGCGTCGACGGCTATATTACAGTAGTTCCATGGCCCTTGCACAAAGGCGACTCCTGATTCTCGCGGCGCTGGGCGCCGCCACCGCCGCCGCGCAGATCACCTACCAGAAGCCCTCGAAGGCGATCCTGGACGTGCTGAACGCCCCGCCGGCGCCGCTGGTTTCCGTCAACCCCACGCGCACGCACATGCTGCTGGCGCAGGGGGAGCGCTACCCGTCGATCGCCGAGGTCTCGCAGCCGATGCTGCGGCTGGCGGGCGAGCGCATCAACCCCCGTACCAACGGCCCGCACCGCGCGCCGCGCTTTGTCTCGCTCGCGCTCAAGCAGCTCGATAACGGCAGCGAGATTCCGGTTCGCCTGCCCGCGGGCGCGCGCCCCGGGATGCCGCGCTGGAGTCCGGACGGCAGGCGGTTCGCTTTCCTGAACACCGCCGACCGCGCCATTGAGCTGTGGGTCGGAAACGCGGCGACGGGAGCGGTGCGCCGCCTGGAGGGCCACACGGTGAGCGCCGCCTGGGGCGAGCCGCTCCAATGGATGCCCGACAGCCGCACCCTGCTGGTGCAAGGGATCCCCGCCGGCCGCGGCGACGCGCCAGCGCCGCCGACGGTTCCGCCCGGCCCCAACGTACAGGAAAGTTCCGGGCGCGCCGGACCGGTGCGTACCTTCCAGGACCTGCTGGCCAGCGCCGCCGACGAGGACCTGTTCGACTACTACGCCACCTGCCAGCTCGCGCTCATCGACGCCGAATCCGGCCGCCGGACGCCCCTCGGCAAGCCGGGCGTCTTCCAGTCGACGGAGGCGTCTCCGGATGGCCGCCACCTGCTGGTGGTCCGCATCCACCGCCCCTACTCCTACCTGCATACCGCAGCATCGTTCCCTAAGGAAGTGGAGATCTGGGACCTCGGCGGGAAGCTCCTCCACAGCCTGGCGAGCCTGCCGCTGGCCGATCGCGTGCCGATCGACGGCGTGCCGGCGGGACCGCGCAGCTACCAGTGGCGTCCAACTTCGCCGGCCACGCTGGTCTGGGTCGAGGCGCTCGACGGCGGCAATCCGAAGGAAAAAGTTCCGCACCGCGATCGCGTGCTGATGCTCGAGGCGCCGTTTTCGGCCGCGTCGAAGGAGTTGGCCCGCACCGAGCATCGCTTCCGGGGCATCCAGTGGGGCGAGCGCGCCGGCCTGGCGCTGGTCGCCGACTACGACCGCAACCGCCGCTGGCTGCGCACGTTTCTGCTAGACGCCGACCAGCCTGGCTCCCCCGGACGCCTCTTGTGGAGCCGCAACGTGCAGGATCGCTACGGCGATCCCGGCGACCCGGTGACCCGCACGCTGGCAAACGGCTATCGCGCCATCATGCAATCGGGCGACGCGATCTACCTCACCGGTGACGGCGCATCCGCGAGCGGCGAGCGACCGGTGCTTGACAGGCTCGACCTGAAGACGCGGAAGACCGAGCGGCTGTTCCAGAGCGACGTGAACGCCTATGAGACGGTGGTGGGCGTGCTCGACGATGCCGGCACACGCCTCCTCACCCGGCGCGAGACGCCCGCCCGGCCGGCGAATTATTACCTCCGGACGCCCGGCTCGGGAGGCCTCACCGCGTTGACGAAGTTTGAGGACCCGGCGCCGCAGCTCCGCTCGATCCGCAAGCAACTGGTCGCCTACAAACGCGAGGATGGCGTGCAGCTTTCCTTCACCCTCTACCTGCCGCCGGGCCACAAGGACGGAACGCGCCTGCCCACGGTGGTTTGGGCCTACCCGCGCGAGTTCAACGACGCGGACACCGCCGGGCAGATCGGCGGCTCGACGGAGCGATTCACCACGCTGACCGGCGCCTCGCACCTGTTCTTTCTGCTCGAGGGCTACGCGATCCTCGACGGAGCGTCCATGCCAGTGATCGGCGATCCGGAAACGGTGAACAACACCTTCCTCGATCAGATCGTCCTGAGCGCGCTAGCGGCCATCGCCAAGGCGGCCGAGATGGGTGTGACCGATCCGCAGCGGGTGGGCGTGGGCGGCCACAGCTACGGCGGGTTCATGACCGCCAACCTGCTGGCGCACAGCGATCTGTTCCGCGCGGGCATCGCCCGCAGCGGCGCCTACAACCGCACGCTCACCCCGTTCGGCTTCCAGACCGAGCGCCGCACGCTGTGGGAGGCGCGCGACGTCTACCTCCGCATGTCGCCGTTCCTGCACGCGGACAAGATCCGCGAGCCCATCCTGTTCCTCCACGGCGAGGCGGACAACAACTCGGGCACTTTTCCGATCCAGTCCGAGCGGATGTACGCGGCCGTGCGCGGGCACGGCGGAACCGCGCGGCTGGTGACGCTGCCGCACGAGGCGCACGGCTACGCGGCGCGCGAGTCGATCGAGCACACGCTGCATGAGATGACCGCCTGGTTCGACAAGCACGTGAAGAACGCCCGGCCGGTCACCAGTGGCATCCGCTGAGGGAATGGTTCGCGAGCAGGAGGCGCGGAGCATTCTCAGCGCCACCTCCGGCTTCATCGCCCGCGCCGGCTTCACCCATTCGCTGACCCCGGCGCGCAACTGCACCTTCGGCTGCACTTACTGCTACGTCCCCACCCTGCGCATCCAGGGGGGACTCCAGCCGGACGACTGGCGGAGCTGGGGCCGGTTTACCACCTTCAAGTCGAACGCCGCCGCGCTGCTCGAGCGGGCGCTGCGGCCGGAGCAAGTGGTCTACTGCTCGCCGCTGGTGGATCCCTACCAGCCGGCCGAGGCGGACCGCGCGCTGATGCCCGCGATTCTCGAAGCCGTCGGCGCGCGGCCGCCGAAGGTGTTCGTCATCCAGACGCGCGGCCCGCTGATTCTCCGCGATCTCCCCCTGCTGGTCGAGCTCGCCCGGCGCACCCGGCTGCGGGTGAGCTTTTCGCTCACCACCGACCGCGAGGACGTGCGGCGCTGGTACGAGCCGCATTGCGCCACTTTCGAAGAGCGGCTGGAGACGATCCGGCGACTGCGCCAGGCGGGCATCGCCGCCTACGCCACGCTGGCTCCGCTGCTGCCCTGCGATCCGGTGAAGCTGGCCGATGCGGCGCTCGCGGCCACCGATCGGGACGTCATCGGCGACCCGCTGCACGTGCGCGCGGTGAAGCCTCGCGGCGCCACCACGTTCGAGCCGGCCTGGCGCGTCAGCCGGGTGCGGGGATTCCTCGACTGGCACGAGCCTTCCTTCCAGGCCGCCGTCGTCGCGGCGATAGAGAATAGGATCAGGGCCGCCGGCCGTCGATTCGGCGTCGGCCCGGAGGCGTTCGCATGGCTGGCGCAGTAATCTCCCCGGCCCGCGCGGTGCTGGACCGGCTCGGGATCGGGGACGTGAATTCCGGCGTCTGCTGGGGCGAGTGGATCGCTCGTCCCGCGGGCGGTGAATTGGTGTCGTTCAACCCCGCCGACGGGGCTGCGCTCGCCGTCGTGAACATGGCCTCCGCGCGCGACTATGAAGAAGTGATGGCCCGCGCCGTGGAATCGTTCCCACGCTGGCGGATGACGCCGGCGCCGCTGCGCGGCCAGATCGTGCGCGAGATCGGCGATGAGCTGCGCCGGCACAAGGACGACCTGGGCGCGCTGGTAACCCTCGAAATGGGCAAGATCCTCGCCGAGGGCCGCGGCGAGGTGCAAGAGATGATCGACATCGCCGACTTCGCCACCGGTCTCTCGCGCCAGCTCTACGGCCTCGCGATGCACAGCGAGCGGCCGGGCCACCGCATGTACGAGCAGTGGCACCCGCTGGGAGTGGCCGGCGTGATCACGGCGTTCAACTTTCCCGTGGCGGTGTGGGCGTGGAACGCGCTCGTCGCCGCCGTTTGCGGCGATTGCGTGGTGTGGAAGCCTTCGCCCGAGACCCCGCTCACCGCCATCGCCGTGCAGCATCTGATCAACCGCGTGCTCGATCGGCACGGCTGGAAGGGCGTTTTCAACCTGGTGATCGGCGACGTGGAGACGGTGGGCGAGCGGCTGCTGGCCGACACGCGCGTGCCGCTCCTCAGCGCCACCGGCTCCTGCCGCATGGGCCGCCGCGCCGCCGAGGTGGTGGGCCGGCGGCTGGGGCGCACCCTGCTCGAGCTGGGCGGCAACAACGGCGTGATCGTCGCCGCCGACGCCGATCTCGACCTCGCAGTGCGCGCCATCCTGTTCGGCGCGGTCGGCACCGCGGGCCAGCGCTGCACCTCGATCCGTCGTCTGTTCCTCCAGCGCGGAATCGCGCCGGAGATGACCGGGCGGCTGGAGGCCGCCTACCGGCAGGTGCGTATCGGGAATCCACTCGAGGAATCGACGCTGATGGGGCCGCTGGTGAACCGGGGCGCGGTGGAGAACATGATGCGCGGGCTCACCGCGATTCGCGAGCAGGGCGGCGGGATTCTCTACGGCGGGCGCGCGCTCGATCTTCCCGGCGGCTGCTTCGTCGAGCCGGCGCTGGTACGATCCCATGCCGCGATGCCCGTTGTGCGCGAGGAGATTTTCGCGCCGATTCTCCACCTCCTGGAGTTCGACGAGCTGGAGCAGGCCGTCGCCTGGCACAACGACGTGCCGCAAGGGCTCTCCTCGGCCATCTTCACCGCCAACCTGGCCGCGGCGGAGACATTCCTGAGCGCGCGCGGCAGCGACTGCGGAATCGCCAACGTCAATATCGGCACCAGCGGCGCGGAGATCGGCGGCGCCTTCGGCGGCGAGAAGGATACCGGCGGCGGTCGCGAATCGGGCAGCGACGCCTGGAAGGCTTACATGCGACGCCAGACGGTCACCGTCAACTGGTCCGGCGATCTGCCCCTGGCGCAGGGCATCGTGTTCGACGTGTGAGGGAGACATGGCCGTTTACACCTGCATCGAAATGATTCGCGACTGCCGGGACGGCAAGGCCGCCGGCTGGGCGTACTTCGTTCGCCGCTTCGTTCCCTTCTGCCGCGGCATGGCGCGCCACTATCTCGCCGATCCATCGCGGTGCGACGATGTCGTCGTCAACGTTCTGCGGGCGCTCCGCGATCCGGCCGCCGGATTCTTTCTACTGCCGGAGGCGATAGTCGAGCGCGAACTGATTCTCGCCCTGCGCGCGCCGGTGCTCGAGGCTGTTCGCCGCGAGCAGCTTCCTCGGGAACCCGAGGTCGCTGTCGACCTCGAGACCGTGTCCGCGGCCCTGGAGCCGCTGAGCATCCTCGAGCGGCAGATGGTGTGGCTGGAGACGATGGCGTACGACGCCCCGCGAACATCGGTGCTGATGCGCGTCTCGCCGGAGACCGTCGGGAAGGTCCGGGACAAGGCCGCGGAGTTGTTGCGCGCGAAGATGGACCACTGGACGCGGACGCTGCTCGGTGAGAATGGAGCCGCGCTGGGCGAGGCAGCCAAGGCGGCGCAACCCGAGCCGCCGCCGGTTACGGTGAAGGTGCTGCTCGATGCCATCGACGGCCGCATCACCTGGTCCGATCGCCAGCAGATGGAGCGCGCGCTGGCGGGCTCCTGGCCGGCCATCGATCTGTTCTGCCGCGTGCGCGAAGCCGACCAGGTCCTGCGGGAAGCCAAGGCGCTGGCCGAACCCGAGGTGGATGCGATCCTCCATCTGCTGGGCGTGGAGGCGGTCAAGCCGCCCCTGTGGAAGCGTATACTCGCGTCGCGCTGAATTCGTTCCGCATTCTCAAGCAACTGAAGGAGGCGTTCCGACATGACTAAGAAGCTGACCGGACGGGCGCTGGCCCGATTCGAGGCTGAACGCGACATCTGGCAGGAGGTTGTGGGCGGCGTGCGGGAGATCAAGTCTGGCCGGCGGAAACGGTCTAAGGTTGCGCTGCGTTCGCCCATTGTGCGAACGCGTTTGAAATCCGGCCTTTCACAACACCAGCTAACCAGGGCAGGCACCCGACCGCCCAAAAACCGGGCGGCGGGTGATGCCCGAGTCGTTAGGCCCTTGCCAGGCCGTAGATCTCAAAGGGGTGAAAGCCTGGTCGCGGTAGACTGAGGTCGTGCCCGCCCTGCTGAGGGTCCGCGGTTATGAGTATGGCGGGCCGTCTCGGTGCCACTCGCCTGGTTTCCCAGACTTCTTGCCGCCACGCCGAAACAAAGGGCACAGTGGGAGTTGCTCGGCAGCGGCCGGCGCAAAAACGGCGCCGCCGCTGAACGCCCGGACTGTCAGGCACCCGTCGCGCTGAATTCGTTCTACAATCCAAGAGACATGCGAATTCCCTCTCTGCTGGCCTTGTGTTTATCCGCCTCCGCCGGTTTCGCGCAGACGGTCGAGACTCCGGTGCGCGCGGTCACCGATCCCGGCGTGGTCACCACGCGACAGAGCATCACGCCGGCCGGTGTGCCGACCGTTTTCCAGGGCCGCGTTTACGGCGTGGCCTTCGGCGCTTCCTCCGCCGAGGTGTGGGTGCTCGGCGCCGGCCAGATCTACCGGCTGGACTGGAAAGCGAACCGTGTGCTGGGGCGCGTGCCGTTCGCCGGCAGAGCCGGCTTGCAGGGAATCCGCTTCGACCCGGCCGCGGGCCGCGCGCTGGTGAGCGCGACCGGCAAGGATGGGAAGGTTCTCCTGATGGCGGTGGAAAACGGCGCGCTGAAGGTATTGGCCGCCGGCCTGGGCAGCCACATCGCCGGCGCGCCGGCCGTGGTATCCGGCAAGCTGGCCGCGGTTCCGCTGATCTTCGACAACAAGCTCGCCATTGTCGACACCACCGGCGCACGCCCCGTGCGCATGGTTGGGACCGGCATCGCGCCCTTCGGCGCGGCGGTCAACTCGGCCGGCACCGTCGCCTGGGTCTCCAACTGGGGTGGACGGCTGCCCGCGCCGGGCGACCTGACGGCGCCCACGGGCCTGGCTCCGGACGCCGACCGCGTGGTGGTGGACGCGCGCGGCATTGCCTCCACGGGCACCCTGACGCGTATCGACCTGGTTGGCGGAGCCGCCACCCACACCGTAGCCGTCGAGCTGCATCCGGCGGCGATTCTCTGGGACGAGCCGCGCGGGCGGTTGTACGTGGCCAACGGCAACAAGGACTCCGTGTCGGTGATCGATACGGGGGCGAACCGCGTCGTTCGCACCATCGCGGTGCAGCCGTTCAGCCAGCCGCTGACCGGCATCGCTCCCACCGCGCTCGCCGTCTCTCCCGACGGCGCGAAACTCTACGTCGCTTGCGGCGGCATCAATGCCGTGGCGGTGGTGAACGTCGCTGACGGCAAGATCGACGGGCTCATTCCGACGGCGTGGTATCCGAGCGCGTTGTCGTTGAGCTCCGACGGCAAGCTGCTGGCGGTGGCCTCGCTGCTCGGCGCCGGCTCGGGCTGGCGCGAAGAGCCGCGCAAGCGCTATGTGCACGCCAACCGCGGCGCCCTCAGCGTCCTGGAGGTGCCCGACGGCGCGCAACTGGCGGGCTACACCACCGCCGTCGCCGAAAACAACCATCTTTCGCTCGGCGCCCTCAAGCCCCAGCCGCGCCCTTCGGCCAACGCCGAGCCGACGCCGGTCCCGCTGCGCGCCGGCGAGCCCTCGCTCATCGAGCACGTGGTTTACATCATCAAGGAGAACCGCACCTACGACCAGGTGCTGGGCGATCTCGGGCGCGGCAACGGCGATCCCTCTCTGGTGATGTTCGGCGCCGACGTCACGCCCAACCACCACCGCCTCGCCGAGCAGTTCGTCGTGCTGGACAATTTCTACGCCACCGGCGGCAACAGCGGCGACGGCCACCAGTGGCTCACCCAGTCCAACGAGACCGCCTACTGCCTCTGGCCCGGCTACACCGGCCGCAGCTATCCCTTCGACGGCACCGATCCCATCGCCTATTCCTCCGGCGGTTTCATCTGGGACCTGGCGCTGGCGCGCAAGAAGACCGTGCGCATCTTCGGCGAGTACGCCGGCCGGATGTTGGAACCTCGTCCCGAAGACCGCCCGCGGCTGCTCGAGGAATGGCGCAACGGCGCCGATTTCACGTCGCGGTGGAACATCACCGCCCCGATCGCGGCGCTGAACAGGATCCTGGCGAAGCAGTTCCCGAGCTACACCAACGCCATTCCCGACGTGGTGCGCGCGAGCATCTTCCTCGCCGACCTCAAGCGATGGCAGCAGGAAGGCTCCATGCCCAACCTGGTGATCGTGCAGCTTCCCTCCGACCACACCTACGGCACGCGCCCGGGCACCAGCACGCCCAAGGCGATGGTGGCGGATAACGACCTGGCGCTCGGCCAGATCGTCGAGGGGCTGTCCCGAAGCTCCTTCTGGAAAAAGATGGCGATCTTCGTCGTCGAGGACGATGCGCAGAACGGCGTGGATCACGTGGACGGCCACCGCACGGTGGCGCTGGCCATCGGCCCGTACGTGCGGCGCGGAGCTGTGGATTCCACTTTCTACTCCAACCAGAGCATGCTGAAGACCATCGAGCTGATCCTCGGCCTGCCGGTGCTGACGCTGTTCGACCTGATCGCCAACGACATGCGCGCCAGCTTCCACCAGACGCCCGATTTCGCCTCCTACACCGCGGTGACCCCCAGGCAGTCGCTCACCGAGCTGAACCCGCCCGCCAGCGCGCTGCGCGGGGCGGCCCGCCGGGCGGCGCTCGATTCCCTCAAGATGCGCTGGGAAGTGCCCGACGCGGTCCCGACCGAGAAGCTCAACCGCATCGTGTGGCACCAGGTGCGCGGCTGGAAAACTCCCTATCCGGGCGCTCGCCGCGCCCTGTTCGCCCCGCTGTCGCTGGACATCGACGACGCCGACCGCTGAAGGGCGCGTTCCACCGCGCCCGCCATGGCGTACAATGAATCTCACCCATTATGGACCGCAGAACATTTCTCACCATGGCAGGAGGGACGGGCATGCTCGCATCCACGGCCGCCGCCGGCGCGGCGACAGAGAAGAACAGGACCCGCTACTACGCGCTGCACCAGTTCCATCTCAAGTTCGGCACGCAGCCCGCCCGCATCCACGAGTATTTCAGCAAGACCTTCCTCCCGAAGCTGAACAAGGTGCACACCGGGCCGAAGATATTCCTCGACGCGCTGGTGGCTCCGCACATGCCCCAGGTGGCCGCCATCGTCGGCTACAAGTCGATCGAGGAGTACACCGAAGTGCTGGCCGCGCTGACCAAGGACGAAGAGTTCGCGCGGGGCTACACGGCCTGGGAAACCGGCGCCGAGCAGCCTACCGAGCACTACGCGAGCACGCTGCTGGAAGCGACGGAGTATTCCCCGGATCTCACCGCGCCGGCCACGCCGCCCAAAACGTCGCGCATCTTCGAGCTGCGCGTCTATCACTCTCCCAGCTTCCGCCAGTTGCAGTTGCTGCACGAGCGCTTCGCCGGCCCGGAGATCAAGATCTTCCATCGCGTCGGGGTGCACCCGGTCCTGTACGCCTCCACCGTGTTCGGCGCCAATAAGCCCAACCTCACCTACCTGATCCCGTTCGACGACCTGGCCTCGCGCGAAAAGGCCTGGAACGCCTTCGGCGCGGATCCGGAGTGGGCCAAGGTGCGTCAGGAGTCTGTCGAGCGCGGCGGGCAGATCGCCAGCGTCATCCAGATCGCGATCTACCGCGCGACCGCTTATTCACCGATCCGCTGACAACCGCTCCCTACGGTCGCGGCTCGGTTTCGGCGGTCACAGCTCCGTCGAGAACACCAGCGGCTCGCCGTGCGCCAGCTCGACGTAGCGCACGCCGGGGGCTCGCAGGCTGAGCGAAGCACGGAACTGCTTCGGATCGACGGCGTTGTCCCGGAACATGTCGTAGTGGCACGGGATGGCCGCGCGCGGGCGGATCTTGCCCGCCAGCTCGGCCGCCTCCCAGTGCGAGAGATTGTTGAACCCCCCGTTGATGCACGTGATCATGAGGTCCGGCGCGTGGCGGGCGGCCGAGACCAGCAGCTCGGTGTAGTCGGTATCGCCGGTGACGTAGACGGTGGGGCCGTTGCCGAAACGGAACACGTAGCCCATGTGGTTCAGATCGGTGTCGTCGGTGGGCATGGCGAAGGCGCCGCGGATGTGCAGGTCGCGAAACTCCATCTCGCAGCCCGGCCAGGCGGGCACGATGCGGTCCTGCTCGACGCGCTCCCGCCGGTAGACCTCGCAGCTCGGATGCGGGCCGATGAACTGCATGGTGTCCTTGTTGCGGAGGCCGCGAATCGTCTCCGGGTCGGTGTGGTCCTGGTGGTTGTGCGTGCAGGCGAACAGGTCCACATCCAGATCCTCCGGCTGGATCAGGACCGGCACCCGCCGGCCGAGGTCGAGTTCCGGGTGCAGCCCGGAGCAACTGTCGGTCAGGTAGAGATCGACGCCCGCCAGCGTCCCTTCGGGCGTCTTGAAGATATAGCCGTTCTGGCCAAACCACCACAGCGCCACCGAGCGCGGCGGCACGGGGAATTCGCGGATCTGCCGCATGAGCGACATGGTCCCTCGCGCGGCCGCTACATCATGGCCGCCGGCGGAGCGGGTTCCTCCGGCCGGCCGGCGTTGGCGAGCGGGACGGCGACCATCACAGCACCGAGCAGGTACAGCACAAGGTAGCCGGCCACCACCGACGGGTGCTCGAAAATGATGGGCATTTTCCTGTCCATGAAAATGTAGGTCGCCTTCACCAGTCCCACCAGCGCCTCGCCGGCGATCAGCCCGGAAGCGGTCAGCACACCCACGTTCTCCACACGGGCGCGCTGCGCGTCGTTGTGGCCTCGGCGCACACTCAGCGTGTCGGTGAACCAGCGGATCACCCCGCCGACGAAGATGGCGAACGTGGTCGACAGCGGCAGGTACATCCCCACCGCGACGATCATCGGGCTGCGCGCCTGCAACAGCACCATCGACAGTCCCATCATGATGCCGACCACCACCAGCGGCCAGGCCATATCCCCGCCGACGATCCCCTGCGCCAGCATCGCCATCAGGCCCGCCTGCGGCGCCGAGAGTTTCGGGTCGCCAAAGCCGGTCCCGCCCTCCTTGATGTTGCCCTCGTGCAGCACCAGCAGCGGGAAGTACATCAGCAGGCTGGCGCAGACGACGGCGATCAGCTCGACGATCTGGATCGTCCGCGGCGTGCCGCCCAGCAGGTAGCCGACCTTGAAGTCCTGCAACAGCTCGCCCGCCACCGCCGAGGAGACGCAGACCACCGCCGCCACGCCGAGCACCGTCGCCACGCCGGTCGCCCCGGAAACGCCGAGCCAGACCATCAGCAGCGCGGCGATGATCAGCGTCGACAGCGTCAGCCCCGAAATCGGGTTGTTCGACGAGCCAATCATCCCCACCAGGCTTCCCGAAACGGTGGCGAAGAAAAAGCCTGCTATCAGCATCACCACGGCGGCCACCACGCCGCCGATGACGTTGCCCGACAGGTAAACGTACAAAGCGATCATGACCAGGAACATCACGCCGATCAGCGAAAGCACGGTCTTCGAGCTCATGTAGCGCTCGGTCCTGCCGACCTCCGCCGGCGCCGGGCCGCCCGACCGAAATTCGGCGAAAGCGCGCCCCAGGCCGATGGCGAGGTTCTTCCGCATCCGGAACAGCGTCAGCGCCGCGCCCACCAGCATTCCGCCGACGGCGATCGGCCGCACGACGAACCGCCATACCGCCGTCGCCAGTCCTTCCCACGACCCTTCGCCGGCGCCGGGCGGAAGGTAGCTTTGCAATTGCGGGCCGAGGAAGAAAATCAGCAGCGGGACGAGCAGTCCCCAGGCGATCAGGCCGCCGGAGAAATTCAGGGAGGCCAGCTTCGGGCCGATGATGTAGCCCACGCCGAGATACGCGGGACTGACCTCGGGCGCGGCGAACGTGGTCACGCCGCCCGTGCCCAGCCTGCGGTCGCCGCCCAGGCGCACGCCGCTCTTGCCGAGCTCACCGATGTGAAACGCGAACAGCTTCTCCTTGGCGAACAGCCGCATCTCGCCGAGGATGTAGAGCAGGCCGCCGATCCCCATGGCGTTGAACAGGTGGCGAGCCGCCGCGCCCCCGCGCTGGCCGGCCTTGTGGATCTCCGCCGCCGCCTGCGATTCCGGAAACGGCAGCTCCCGGTCTTCCACCATGACCCGCCGCACCAGCGAAATGAACAGCACGCCGAGCACGCCGCCGGTGAGCATCATCGCGGTGGACTTCCAGTAGGCCTGCTCGGGCGAAAACGACGACCACGAGCGCGCCAGCACGAACGCCGGAAGCGTGAAGATGGCGCCGGCGGCGATCGACTCGCCGATCGAGCCCGCCGTGCGCGCGACGTTCTCCTCCAGGATCGAGCTGTTGCGCATCAGCCGCAGCACGAACATGCTCAGCACCGCCGCCGGATAAGTTGCGGCGATGGTGTAGCCGGCGCGCAGTCCAAGGTAGGCGTTGGCCGCGCCCAGCACCAGCGTCAGCACCAGTCCGATCAGCACCGCCCGCACCGTGAATTCGGGCAGCTTCACGGTTTCCGGCACGTACGGCCGGTGTTTTTCTTCGCTCATTCCGAGGCTCCTTGCGGTTGGATCATGATATCAACTCAGTCCACGTAGGCGATGCAGTCGATCTGGAGCAGTTGCCCCCGCCGCCGGAAGCCGGTCGAGCCGAAATAGGAGCGCACCGGCCGGTTCTTCGGGAAGAACGTGTTGTACACCTCGTTCATCGGCTCCCAGTTGGTCTCCGGATCCACCAGCGCCACCTGAACTTTCAGCACGTTCTCCATCGACGAGCCGCCCTTCGCCAGCGCCTCCTTCATGATCCCCAGCGCGTCGGCGGTCTGCTGGCGGACGTCGCCGGCCTTGGGCCGCCGCTCCGGATACCAGCCGCCGATGCCGCTCAGGAACAGCAGGTGGCCTGAGCGGATCGGGCCGCCGGCGGATTCCTTCTTGGGGGTCCAGGCGCCTCCCGTGGTCTGCGCCGAAGCGCCGCCCGCGCCGAGTATCCCCAGCGCCGCGGCGGCGACCAGCTTCCGGCGGGTGTCCCGCGCGGACGGCTCTTGTGCATCGGTGGTTATTGGTTGCATACAGCCTGCGAGTCTAATCCCCCGGCCGGCGGCAAAGCAACTGCCTGGCTGACCGCTCCCGAAACAAACAGGCGAGGTGCACCAACGATGTGGCGCAGACACTCGTGTCTGCCGCGTCGAGACTCGTCTCGACGCCAGCGAATTTCCAGCGGCTCAACGGATCATGAGGACGTGCCCAATTCCCGCCGCTCCCGCATGAGCACCCCGAGGGAGGGTGCCCCCGGCACGGCTGCTGCGGTCACTGAAAGGCTCAACCGCACGGGAGGCGAACCGGGGCCTGGGCCGGACACCTATCTCTGTTCGAGCGCGAGCCAGCGGACCGCAAGCGCCGAGACGAGTCTCGGCGCGGCAGGCTGAGAGCCTGCGCCACGTCGGTCGCCCCGATCCATTTGCACATCGCCGCTAGGCGAGCGGGAACGCGAAGGTGTACCGCGGGTCCAGCGGCGGCGTTTGGCGGAGCAGGATGTCGTGAATGTCGTAGGGATTGGTTCCGCCGGTGATCGAGTTGCGCAGGACCTGAAAGATGTGTTCGATGCCCTGCGCGTCGTCGATATCCACGTCGGCAACGTAGTCGTTCCCCGCCGCGCCTCCCCGCTGGAAGGTGAGTTGCAAATTGCCGTACTTGTCCAGGGTCTTGTAACTGTCCCTGACTTCATAGCCCGGAATCGAATCGTGCAGCGCGGCGCTGGCAGGACCGAACAGCGGAGAGTTCTGCACCTCCTCGAGCAGCGCGGCGGTTGTCCGGAAGAAGATCCGGTCCTGCTCCATTCGAATCATCCCGCCGAAGTGGTCCAGGCAGGAGCTGCCGTCCCGAAGAACAGTCGCCTCGGATTTGACGGCGATGTTCAGCAGGCAGGCCTTCCGTCTGGGCTCGGCGTCGAGCGCATTGTAGAGCGTCTCCCCCTGGAGGAAGCCGCCGCCGGCATCGATGAATCGCGGCGTTTCCGACTGCTCCAGGATGCTCCGCAGGCGCGGATGCAATTGCGCGTGGCCCGGCGCGTGAATGCCGGCGACCCGCTTGGGGTCGACGGGAAAACGGAGCGTTAGGTTGGCCGTCTGCCCGTCGTCAAGCGTTTGAAACAACTGCACCAACCGGTAGTTCGATGGCGTGACAACCAGCCGGTAGACCCTGCGTTGGGCCGCCTGATCGACGTTCACCTTGATACCGCGCTGGACCAACCGGCGAATGTCGAAACGTTCCGAACTCTGCGTGCTCAGCAGCTCGATTCTGACCAGATCGTTCAGATCGTTCCCGGCGGCGTCCGTCAATTCCAGTTGCAGAGTGGCAGGCATGGTGTCTCTAGGGAATCGAATCCACAACCACCGGCACGCCGCCCAGTGCGGCAATGACCCCCTCGGCCACCCTTTCGCTGAGCGCCGAGATCGTAAGAAACGGGTTGACCCCGATGGCCGTGGGCACAATCGAGCCGTCGGTGATGTACAAACCGTCGTGCAGGCCGCCATGCTCGTCGAAGACCTGGCCCAGGTGATTGACAACTCCTCCGGCGTGGGTTTCTCCCATCGGGCAACCGCCCAGGGGATGCGCGGTGGCCAATGTCCTCCACGGAGAGAAGCCCCACAGCGGGTTTTCCACGAACGAGGAACCCAGGCCCTCCGCGTGGCGCTCGATCAGGCTGCTCTCGAGCCGGAAAACATCCTGATCGCCGGCGCCGGGCCAGCGGATGCGCGCGCTTCCAGTCACAGGATCCAGATCGATGGTTCCGCCGGAATCGTCGATTCCCATCACCAGGTACAACAGCGTGTGGTTCAATGCACCGGCCTCGAGCGCCGGATCGATCGCGGCGAAGTCGCGGGCTCTGCGGCCGAATTCCCGCAGGTTGTCGAGCGGGTCGTTCGGATCCGTGTCCCGGCCGCCGATCACGGCGAACGCGGCGCGCGCGGCGTCCACGTAGGTCAGCGGGAAGGAGAGATCCTCGACTGTGACGCGCCCCGCCGGCGGCTGGTTCCCGTTGTAGCGCACGGCGCTCACGATGGACGGGCCGGGATGGAGCAGCCGCCCGGGTCCCGGTTGAACGCGCCGGGCGCGGCGGCTGTTCGGATAGGCGCCCCAACCCAGCGCGTCGGTACGCTGATCCCCGTTGTAGGCCAGGCCGAAAAAGTCGCCGTTGCCGCTGAATCGCGTGCCCACGGCGTCTGGAAGGCTCAACCCCCGCACGCGCGACCTCAGCATGATCTCGGTGGAGCCGACCGATCCGGCCGAAACCACCACGGCGCGGCGCGCGTGGAGCGTGCCGGCGGTCGGGGCGCCAGGCGACCCATCGTGCCGCAGATAGTGAACATCGTAGCCGCCGCCCGGGGCCCTCTCGATGTGCCTCACCTCCACATGGGTGTAAAGCTCCGCGGCGCCGAATCGGGCGATCGCCAGGTAGTTGGTGTCCAGCGTGTTCTTGGCCCCGACATTGCAGCCGGTCACACAGTCGCCGCAGTTGATGCACTTTCGCTGCTCCACCTGCCAGCGGTTGGGCCCGTCCGGCTGGAAGTTGACCGCAATGGGAAGCAGGAACGCCTGCGCATCGGGATCCCCTTGGGCGCCTTTCTGCATCGCCTTGACCTTGCTCTGATCGTTCCCCTCCGGATGCAGCCCCGCGTTCAGGGTGAACCGCACCCGCTGGTAGTAGCGCGCCAGTTCGCCGGCGTCGCGCTGATCGCGGATTGCCCCGGGCCAATGCGTGTCGTCGAAGAGATCCGCGTCGGGTTCGATGGCGACATTCGCATTAATCAGCGACGTGCCGCCCAGGCCGGAGCCCATGATGGGCACGATGTCGGCGCCGAGGTGGAACCGGAAGAGGCCCAGCGGATTCAAATGCTGCTCGAAGACTGCGCGGCCGCCCGCGCGGAGGTTATCGGGAAACTCCCCCGGCCGCCATTCCCTGCCCCGCTCGAGCAGACAGATGGACGGTCTGCCGGCGGGCCACTGCGCCGTCGCCAGCCGTGCGGCCGTGATAGCGCCTCCATAGCCGGAGCCGATGACAACCACATCGTAGCCGTCGGGCCGGCGCGCGCCCCAGTCTCCGGCCAGCGGCGGGCGTGAGACGGTATGCATCGACGGCATGGGAAAAGCCTCCCTGGTTGGTCTGATAGTATACTGAAATTCCCATGTTACGACGCAGAGATTTTCTCGCACTCGCGGCGGCCATCCCAGCCATCGGCAAGGTGACCACCCGCACGGCCGGAAAAGTACAATCCGCTTTCAAGTCGCCCGGCCCCAAGCCGAATGGATTGCAGGCGACACGAGAGGGCCTCTGGATCCTGGACCAGGGCGACAATCGCGCCTACCTGGTGCGTTACGAGGACGGCGGTGTGCTGCGCGCGCTCGATACGGACTCCAAGGCCGGCAGCGGCATTACCTTCGATGGCGAGGCGATCTGGATTGCGTCGACTTACAGCCGCGAAATTATCCGCGCCGACGCCCGAACCGGCAAGACGCTGGCGAAGTACGAAACGCCCGGCGCCGGCGTGGTGAAGTGGACCACGAGCCGCCGCAGCCCGCTGGCGACGCCGCCCGCGCCCGCCCAGGTGCGTACCGTCGCCGCCGCGCCCGCTCCGGAAACCAGGCAGGCCACCGGCGCGCACGGCATGGAATGGCGCGACGGCCGGTTGTGGATTGCGGTGCCGCCCTCGCAGACCATCTATCGCGTCAATCCCCAAGGCTTCACCATCGAGCACCAGTTCCCGACCTCCGGCAACCGCCCGCACGGCCTCGGCTGGGAGGGGAAATGGCTGTGGTGCGTCGATTCCAACCTCAACGCCTTCTTCAAGCACGACCCGGCCACCGGGGAGATCGTCGAAAAGATCCAGCTCGACGACAAGGACCCGCTGCCGCACGGCATGACCATATGGCAGGGAACGATGTGGTACTGCGACGACGTGGGCGTGGTCTGCCGGCTGAAGATGTAGCCGCGACTGCCGGCTGATTCGAGGACAGGCCGGGAGGCCCATAGGCGCTAACTTAGAGTTCGCGCGCGGGAAATCGTGGCGCAGACTCTCAGTCTGCAGCGTCGAGACTCGTCTCGACGCCTCAAAAACCCGCCACGACAGCACCACACAACCGGCGTAAGTTAGCGCTTATGAGGCCGGGAGGCCTGTCCTACATGGCGTCAGCGGATCCGGTACAGCCACGCGTCGCCCGACCACCCCTCCGGGCGCGCGAACAGGCGCGTCATGTGCACCACCACCTCCCGCGTGCGCCGGTCCTCGCGCGCGTAAAAATTCGACAGCGACAGGATCGGATCCTCGCCCGGCTGGAGCGTGTCGACGACGCGGACGCTCGAGCGCCGCAGCAGGCCGCTCGAGCGGTCGACCTCTCCGATCACGAACGGGAATCGCGGCCGGTTGCCGCGGGGATTCCCGGGTGTGATGTTGCCTAGCCAGAACAGGCGTCCGGAAGAGTGGTCGACGAGCTGCGAGCAGGAGCTGGGGCTGAAGAAAGCGCTGCCGTCGTCGTAGGTCCAGGGCCGCGGGCGCGTCCAGGCGCGGCCGCTGTCGGAAGAGTAACAAACCCAGCGATGACTCTCGATCTCCGGCCGGCGGTCGTTGGAGCCGCGCAGGACCATGAGCAGGCGACCGTCGTCGAGACGCGCGATGGTGGGCTCGACCATGCCGCGTGTCGATCGCGCCGGCTCGCCCTGAATCCGCTCCGAGATTTCCCATTCGAGCGCCTCGCCGCGCCATCGCCCGTGCAGAACCGCCGCGTCGGTGTAGGTGTACCCGCCGCCCGGGTTGTACAGCTTGCCGTCCGGTCCCAGTGGCGTAATCTGGATAGGAAGAAGGATTCGCCCGCCGCGCGCCGCGACGGGGACCGAGGTCATGTCGCCGAGCATGGCGCAGTTCTTTCCGGTCCACACGTCCGGAAAAGGATGGGCGGCGTCGAAGCCGGCGCCGGCGTGGATCACCTGGCGCGGCGGGCCGAAATGTTCTCCGCCGTCGCGCGAGACGCGATAGAAGATGTTCCACTGGCGCAGCCCTTCGAGCGGATCGTCGGTGGGGAGCACGCCCTCAGTCCAGAACTCGAGGTAGCTGCCGCTGGAGGGGTCGACAAAGCCGCAGCGCGGGTGGCGGCGCAGCATCCCTTCGGGGCACCGCTCCCCGGTGGGCCTCTCGACGGGGACCGACCAGGTGCGGCCGTGATCGCGCGAGCGCCTCCAGTAGGCGACGTCGATCGTGTCCGAGCGGCTCCAGCGCTGCTCGATCGAGTTCATCTCGCCGCCGCGGGGACGTGTGTAGAACGCATACGCCATCACCGCGACACCCCCGCCCGGGGAAGCAAGGAACAGCTCGCGGCGGATCCCGGAAGTCTCACCGCGGGCCGAAGCGGCCGTGGCCGCGAGGAAGGCCCTGCGCGAGAGCGGCCAGCTCACGCAGCCAGCGCCCGCAGCGCTTCCCTCGCGCGTTTCATCGCGGCCGGCTCCGGGTCGCTCGCGCCCTTCATGTAGTGGACGGTGGCGGCGAGCAGATGGGGCTGCCACACCGGGCTGACCAGGGGAATGTCCTCCAGCATTGCCGCCAGGTACTTGTAATAGTGCACCTCTTCCGCCTTCGTCACCGTGACGCGTACCGCCGCGGCGAGGAACGCCTGCCGGGCCGGCAGATCCCGGACCAGACGGAAGACGCGGGCGGCGGCCGCGTCCGGATCCGTTCGCAGGCCGGCGAAGATTTCCGTGACCGCTCGCGCGGTGTCCGCGTCGCCCGAGGCGGGCTCCATGTCGGTGATCGCGAACCGCCTCAACCCCTCCTCGCGCGCCTGGGCAAACACGCGGAACTGGCTCATCCATCCGACCGCCTGAAGCTGGATCAACAACCGCGCCTGCGGATCGGAAGCGGCCTGCCAGGCGTGATGCAGCCCGTTGGCGGCGGTGACCGCGTGGATCCCTACGATGGCAGCAGCCGAGCGGGTGCGGATTCTCAGCTCGGCGGCGGCCAGGTGAACCGCGTCCCAGACTGCGCCGGCGGTGGCCTTGCCTTTTGCGAAGCGGCCGGCGAGCTCGGCGCAGGCCTCCTCGGGAGTGGCGTCGCGGATCGCCGTGAGTACGGCCCGCGTCAGCTCCGCATCCGGCGTGTCAGCCGGCCAGGAGTCGTGCAGCCGGGGGAAGGTCTCTTTCACGCGCTTGAGGTTGGGGCCGTAGCACTGGTCGTCGAATCCGTAGCCGTTGACCTTTTGCTCTCTTCCGAAATCGAGCAGGCTGAGAACCAGCGAGCGCAGCACCGGCTCGGCGTGCTGCCAGCCGATGGCGTGCAGCGTGCGGCTGGCGTTGGCGACGTAGATCGCCTTGTGGCCGATGTTGCGGTAGTCCCGCGCGCCGTAGCGCCACAGCGTTTCGAAAACCTCGGCGGCGCCGCGGTGGCGCGCCAGGGCAACCACGGCGCGCTCGGCCCGCTCGGAGTCCCAGGCCTCCATGGCCGAAGCGAACTCGACAGCGGCTCGCTCGGGCGCCGGGAGAGGCCCTCGGATCGGCCGCATGGTGTAGTCGCCGGCCGGCTGCCGCGCGTCCCGCTCCTGCGCGTTCTTGAAGTTGTCCAGCGCAAAGAACAGCGGCAGCAGGCGCGCGTCGGCGGGCGCCTCCAGGCCGATCAGGTGGGCGGAGTGAATCACGAAAACACAGTGCATCGCGAACCCCGGCGGGCGCGGATTCACGTTGCGAATCCCGGCGAGAAACAGCGCCGCCAGAAGCTGGCGGTAGGAGACGCCGGAGCGCAATTGCTCAACCACGGCTTCGGCGCACCGCTCGCGCGGCGTGCGCTCGATCAGATCGACCAGCGGCTCGATCTCGGGACGAAACCGAAGCACCTCGGGAGTGACCTGGGCGTCCGCCCGGCCGAGCAGCAGCGGGGAGGTGAGCGCTCCACCGGCTCGGCACAGGGCGGCGGTAGTCAGACCACGAAAGACATCGCGTCGGGAAACGGGCATGGCGGTGTACTCCTTCCGCGTGGAATTACAGCGATGATAGCACGCACGCCGCGCGGTATCATGAACCAGGCATCCCGCCGCCGGGCTGACGGAAATGAAACAGCGGATCGGACCCTACGAGATCGTCGCGCTGCTGGGCGCCGGCGGCATGGGCGAGGTGTACCGCGCGCGCGACCCGCGCCTGCATCGCGAGGTCGCCATCAAGGTGCTGTCGGCGGTGTTCGCCCAGGACGCCGAGCGCATGGCGCGGTTCCAGCGGGAAGCCGAGCTGCTGGCGTCGCTCAACCATCCCAACATCGCAATCCTGTACGGGCTGGAAGAGTCCGAGGGCGAGCGCGCCCTGGTGATGGAGCTGGTCGAGGGGCCGACACTCGCCCAACGCCTCGCCACCGGCGCCATGGCGCTCGAGGAGGCGCTCGGGATTGCGCGCCAGGTCGCCGAGGCGCTGGAAGCCGCGCACGAGAAGGGGATCATCCACCGCGACCTGAAGCCGGCCAACGTCAAAGTCACACCCGAGGGCACGGTGAAAGTTCTCGACTTCGGCCTCGCCAAGGCACTGGCCGACGAGCCGGTGGTCTCCGCACCGGCCGATTCGCCGACGCTGAGCATGGGCGCGACGCGGGCGGGCGTGATTCTTGGCACCGCCGCCTACATGCCGCCGGAGCAGGCCAAGGGAAAACCAGTGGACCGGCGGGCCGACATCTGGTCATTCGGCGTAGTGCTGCTGGAGATGCTCACCGGGCGCCGCGTGTTCACCGGCGAGACGGCGGCCGAGACGCTGGCCTCGGTGTTGCTGAAGGATCCCGAATTCGACGCGCTGCCCGCGGGCACGCCGGCGACGATCCGCAGGCTGCTGCGGCGGTGCCTCGAAAAGGATCCGCGCAAACGGCTCCGGGACATCGGCGAGGCGCGGATCACGATCGAGGAAGTTCTCGCCGGCGCCCCGGCCGAGGAAGCCGCGCCGCGCCCCGTTGCCCCCGCGCCTTCGCGGCGGCCCGTCTTGGCATGGGTCGTCGCATGGGTCGTGGCGGCGCTCGCCGCACTCGCCGCCGGGCTGGTGAGCTTCGTGCATTTTCGCGAGGCTCCGCCCAGACCCGAAACCGTTCGATTCGACGTGTCCCCTCCGGAGGGCGCCCGGTCCACGTTCGATTCCAGTGCAGCGCCTACGGTTTCACCGGACGGGCGGCACCTGTTATTCCTCGCTGCCAAAGGCGCCGAGACGATGCTCTACGTTCGCTCCCTGGATTCCGCCGAGGCGCGCCCGCTGGCCGGGACCAACCATGCCTTCCACCCTTTCTGGTCCCCCGACAGCCGCTCGATCGGTTTTTTCGCCGAAGGGAATCTGAAGCGCGTGGAGCTGGCCGGAGGCTCGCCCATTATGCTCTGCCCGGTGGGCACTCCCTTCGACAATCAGGGCAAAGGGGCCACCTGGAATCGCGACGGCGTGATCGTGTTCGCCACACCGCGCGAGGAGCCGCTGTTTCGCATCGCGGCTTCCGGCGGCAAGCCGGAGCGGCTCACCGAGCTCGACCCATCGCAGGAGGAAAGCCACCGCTGGCCGTACTTCCTGCCGGACGACAATCATTTTCTCTACCTGGCCCGGCACAAGGGCCGGGAGAATGCGGCGGTCTACATCGGCTCCCTTGGTTCCCATGGTTCCAAGGGGGGGAGAAAGCTGCTCTTTCGAAACGATACGCGCGTGGCCTACGCCGGAGGGCCCGAGGGGGTCGGTTACTTGCTGTTTGCGCAAGGCGATACCCTGATGGCGCAGTCTTTCGATCCCGGCCGCCTGGAACTCCGGGGCAAACCCCTGCGTGTGGCGGGACCGGTAAGAGTTTTTCCGAGGGCCAATTTGGTCGCCTTTTCCGTATCCGCCGGCGGCGTTCTGGCGTTCTTCCCCGACAGTATGGAGCGACTGGAGCGGCTGGTTCGCTTCGATCGCTCGGGCCGGGAACTGGCGAAAATGGGCAACCCCGGCGGTTACAGCAATCCGCGATTCTCTCCCGACGGAAAGGCCCTCCTCTACATCGGTCCGGGTGGCTTCTGGATTGCCGATGTCGAACGCGACGTCCACTCGCGATTCGCGGTCACCGGGAAGGAAGCGCGTGGGGCGACCTGGTCGGCAGACGGCAAGGAAGTCTTTTATGCCACCTCTGCCGGCGGGGCTGTATTCTCCTCCAGGCTTTTGCGGAGCACCTACCGGGGCGCGGGGGAGCCGTCTCTGTTGCTGGAAACCGGATCCATCATCCTCCCCCAGACCCTCTCTCCGGACGGTAAGACTTTGTTGCTGGAAACCCACCTTCAGCCAGCCGGAGACATCGCGCTGGTTACCCTTGCCGGCAAGCCGTCCATCGAGCCGTGGCTCAAGAGTGAGTTCGCCGAGCACGAGCCCCGGTTTTCACCGGATGGCCGATGGGTTTCCTATGTGTCCGATGAATCGGGTCAGAACGAGGTCTACGTCCGCTCGTTTCCCGGTGGGGAGAACCAGGTGCGCATTTCCACCGCCGGCGGAATGGCCGCGTTCTGGCGACGCGACGGCAAAGAAATCGTCTATCTTGCCCCGGACGGCGCGTTTCTCTCGGTGACGGTGAACCCTGTCGCCGGCGCCCTGGCGCCAGCCGCGCCGAAGGCACTGTTCCGCGTCCCCGGCGCGTCCTTCGCCGACATGCGGGGGGACGGGCAGCAGTTCGTGGCCGTGATCGCGGATGCAGCCGCCACCCAGCCGATCCGGATGGTTCTGAACTGGACTGCGGCGCTCGATCGGTAGCAGAAGTCCGAAAGACCGCTTGCTGACGCGCGCGGCTCAGTCCGAGCCGGTATAATACTCGCCATGCGCCGCTGGGTTGGATGCGGGCTGCTGTGGGCGGCCGGTGCGTTGGCGAGCGCGCAGGCCCCGGTGGACTCCGAAGAGATCCTCGACCGCATCAAGGCGAGGATGAAGGAGAACCTGACGCGGCTGCCCGACTACGTCTGCCTGCAAACCGTCGAGCGCCAGCGCCGGCGCGACTCCGACAACACCTTCGAGCGCCTCGACACGCTGCGCCTGGAGGTCACGCTGCTCGGCAATCGCGAGCTGTTCGCGTGGCGCGGCGCCAGCCGGTTCGAGGAGAAGGAGCTGGGCGAAATGGTCGGCAGCGGCGCGCTCGGAACCGGCACCTTCTCGGCGCGCGCGCGCAACGTCTTCCTCACCGGGGCGCCCGAGTACACCTCTCGGGGAGAAGTCTCGCTGGACGGGCGGCGCGCGGTGCGCTTCGACTACGAGGTCCCCGGAGAGAAGAGCAGTTACCGGCTGCGGATCTCCAACCATCAGGCCGTCGTCGGCTTCCGCGGATCGTTCTGGGTGGATGCCGAAACGCTCGACCTGATGCGGCTGGAGGTGGAAGCCGTCGACATCCCGGAAGGACTCGGACTGGCCGCCTCCCGCGACGTGCTCGATTACGCGCGCGTGCCGATCGGCGGCGCCGATTTCCTCCTGCCGCGCTCCTCCGAGCTGACGCTCACCGGCTCGCGCGGCAATGTCAGCCGCAACCGGACTGAGTTTTCCGGCTGCCGCCAGTACGTGGGCCAGGCCAACCTGCGGTTCGAGGAGTCCGGCGAGCCGACCCCGACCGCGGTGAAGCCCGCCGGCAAGATCGAGCTCGCCGCCCGCCTGGTGATGGAAATGACGCTCGACACCGAAATCGCCCCGGAGACCGCCGCCGCCGGCGACCCGATCCAGGCCTTGCTGGCCGCGCCGCTCACGCAGGAGGACCGCATCCTGGCGCCGAAGGGCGCCGTGGTCACGGGCCGGCTGGTGCGCGTCGAGAAGAATGCGCTACCGTTTGCGCACTACGTCGTCGCCCTGGAGTTCGACACCCTCCAGACGGCAGCCGGACCCACGTCGTTCACCGCGACCATGGAATCCGCCGGCCCCGCCGCCGGGCTGCTGCGCCAGGAGAAGCGCTTGAATCCGACCTTCACCCGCCGCCGCAGCCCGCGCATGGATATCCTCGTCCGCGAGCATCCGCGCGGGCAGGGCGTACTGCACTGGGAGGCGAAACAGCCGCGCATCCGCCGCGGCCTGCGCATGAAGTGGGAGACCGAGTAGCCGCGCCGCTACCTCGCCAGCGTCAGAGACCGAGGACCAGGCGCAGGGCGCGCTCGATGTCAGCCATACGGGTCTCGGGCAGGACACCCGACGGCACACCGAAGCGCGAGGGATCCAGTGAGCGGACCTGAAAGCACAGAAAAACGGTGTCCTTGGGCAGCCCGGACTCGCGCGCGGTCACGCGGATGTTGGTTGGATAGTCACGAGGGATGTTGGCAGCATCCGTCCCTACGACCACCGTGACAACCAGGGGCTGCCGTTGATGGAGTCCACCGTGACGACCAGCACAGGGCGACGCCCAGCTTGTTCGGGACCGTGGGTCGGGTCGAGGAGGACGAAATAGATATGGCCGCGGCTAATCACGTCTGATCCCGTCCATCTCCGTGCCGACAAACTCGGCCGCAATTACCTTACTTTCTTTCCGGATGGCAAGATCGGCGGCCATGTTCGCCATCGCGGCGTCCAAGGCCAGGGCCCTGCGGTGAGCCACGAATTGCCGGAGGGAGTCGGCGACGATGCGGTTCAGGTTACCTGCGGAGTCCGGGGGCGCCAATGAGAGAACCTCGTCTACGAGTTGGCGGGGCAGGGCAACGCTGCGCCGTATGGTCTGTGCGGCTTTGTGGGGCATCTGTGCACACTCCTTGAGTGTAAGAATAGCTACTTCGCCAGCGACGCGCCGCGCCCGGCGAAGTCCAGCACCAGCGAAGGGAAGATCCCGAGCGCGAGTGTGCCGAGCGCCGAGATCCACAGCGCCACGCGCAGCGCCGGGGTGGGCGGGGTGACGGTGATCGAGGCCTCGGACGGCTCGTGCATGTACATCACGACTACGATCCGCAGGTAGTAATAGGCCGCCACCGCGCTGTTCAGCAGGCCGAGAACCGCCAGCCACACCAGCCCGGCGTCGAGCGCCGCGCGGAAGATGTAGAACTTGCCGAAAAAGCCGCCGGTGAGCGGCACGCCGATCAGCGAGAGCAGGAAGAGGGCAAACAGCGCCGCGGTCGCCGGCTGGCGCACGCCCAGGCCGGCCAGGTCGTCGACCTCGACGTAACGCTCGCCCGGGCGAGCGAAATGCGTCACGACGGCGAAGGCGCCCACGTTCATGAGCGCATAGGCGGCGAGGTAAAACATGGCGGCGGCCACGCCCACCGGCGAGCCCGCGGCGACGGCGACCATCACGTAGCCGGCGTGGGCGATCGAGCTGTAGGCGAGCAGCCGCTTGATGTTGGTCTGGTGCAGGGCGGCGAAGTTGCCGACCATCATCGTCAGCAGCGCCGAACCCCACACCACCGGTTGCCAGCGGTCGGCGATCGGCTGGAAGGCGGTCATGTAGACACGGAGGAAGACGGCGAACGCCGCCGCTTTCGGCCCGGCGGTGAGAAACGCGGTGACCGGCGCGGGCGCGCCCTGGTAGACGTCCGGCGCCCAGACCTGGAAGGGCGCGGCCGAAACCTTGAAGGCGAAGCCGACGAACAGGAGCGCGGCGCTCGCGCCCACCAGCAGCGGTGAGGCGCCCGCGTCCGGTGAGCCGAGCATGCGTCGGATCTCGACGAGACTGGTGGAGCCTGTGACGCCGTAGATCCACGCCACGCCGTAGAGCAGAAACGCGGTGGCGAACGAGCCGAGCAGGAAGTATTTCACCGCCGCTTCGTTGTTTCGCCGGTCGTCGCGCAGATAGCCCGCCAGAACGTAGCTCGAGATCGAGGAAATCTCGAGCCCGATGAAAATCATAATCAGCTCGCCGGCGGCGACCATCACCGACTGGCCGACCAGCGAAAACAGCAGCAGCGCGTAGTATTCCCCCGAGTCGGCCTGCTCGCGCTCAAGGTAGGCGAGCGAGCACAACACGGTGAGCACGCCGACTCCCAGCACCAGCAGCCGGAAGAAAGTGGCGAAGCCGTCGACGATGAGCATCCCGCCGAAGGCCGTGCCGGCGCTGGCGTGAGCGGCGACGGCGGCCCACATCGCACCGGCCAGCCCGACCAGCGCGAAGTAGCCCAGGTTGCGCCGGTGTCCCTGGCCGGCCAGTCCTTCCAGGATCATGATCCAGACGCCGGCCGCGGTGAGGATGATCTCCGGCAGGACGCGAACGTACTCGACGGCGGCCGGCAGGTACTCAGCGGGCATGGATCGTCCCCGGGCGCGCCGCTGGAGCGCTCACGCGAAACTCGACGTTGGCCTTGGTCTGCTCGAGCAGGAGCGCGTTGGCGGCGCTGATCGGCGCCAGGAAGACGCGGGTGAAGATTCCCATCCATACCATGAGCACAAGCAACGGCACCAGCGTCGCCAGCTCGCGCCGCCCCAGATCGTAAACGTGCGCGCCCACGGCCTCGGGCGTCTCGCCGAGGAAGGCGCGCTGGTACAGCCACAGCATGTAGCAGGCCGAGAGGATCACGCCGAGCGCGGCGAAGACCGCCCAGCGGAAATCGGCCAGCGCGGCCCCTTGCAGCACCAGGAACTCGCCGACGAAATTGCCGAGCGACGGCAGCCCGATGCTCGCCAGCGTCGTGATGAGGAACACCGCGGCCATCCTGGGCGCCGGGGTGGCCACCCCGCCGTAGTCCGCGATCTCCAGCGAATGCCGCCGCTCATAGAGGAAGCCCACCAGGATGAACAGCGCGCCGGTCGAGACGCCGTGGTTGAGCATCTGGTAAACGGCGCCGTCGAATCCCTGCCGAGTGAACGAGAAAATGCCGAGCACGACGAATCCCAGGTGGCTTACCGACGAGTAGGCCACCAGCTTCTTCATGTTCGGCTGCACCATCGCCACCAGCGCGCCGTAGAGGATGCCGGCGATCGCCAGCACCCCGATCCACGGCGCGCATTCCCGCGCCGCCGCCGGGAACAGCGGCAGCGAAAAGCGCAGCAGGCCGTAGCAGCCCAGCTTCAGCAGCACCGACGCGAGCATCACCGAGCCCGCCGTCGGCGCCTCCACGTGCGCGTCCGGCAGCCAGGTGTGCAGCGGGAACAGCGGCACCTTGACGGCGAAGGCGAGAAAAAAGGCGCCGAACAGCACCAGCTCCTCGACGCCGCCCAACCGCAGACGCCCGCTCGAGAGCAGCCCCACCAGCACGACGTAGTCGAAGGTCCCGGCGCGGTTGTACAGGTGGATGATGGCGGCCAGCATCAGCACCGAGCCGGCCATGGTGTACAGGAAAAACTTCACCGCCGCGTAAATGCGCCGCTCGTGCCCCCAGATGCCGATCAGGAAGTACATCGGCACCAGCGAGACTTCCCAGAAGACGTAGAACAGGAACAGGTCCAGGGCGGCGAAAACGCCGATCACGCCGAATTCCAGCAGCAGCAGGAAGGCGTGAAACTCCTTGACGCGCCAGTCGACCGAGCGCCAGGAGACCGCCACCACGATCGGCGTCAGCAGCGTCGACAGCAGCACCAGCCACAGGCTCAGCCCGTCCAGCCCGACGTGGTAGCGAATTGCCGGCGTGCGGATCCACGGGACATCGGTGACAAACTGCACGCCCGCGGGTGAAGCCAGGAAAGGAACCGCCAGCCCCAGCGAAACGCCGAAGATAGCCAGCGCGGCGACCAGCGAAACGACGCGGATCGCTCCGGGCTTTTTTCCCGGCAGCACCAACAACAGCAGGAACGAGGCCAGCGGCAGCGCCAGGACGAGGTTCAGCAGCATCAGGACGCCCCTCCCGCCAGGCCGAGGGCGGCCAGCAGCAGCACCGCGCCGAGCGCCACCCAGGCGGCGTAGCTGCGGATGTTCCCCGATTGCAGCAGCCGCAACACGCCGCCCACGCCGAGCGCGCGGCGTCCCACGGCGTTCACCATGCCGTCGATGATCGCCACGTCCATCACCCGCCACAGCAGCGAGCGGGAGCCGGAGATCACCGGCCGAACCACGGCGGCGTGGTAGATCTCGTCGACGAAGTACTTGTTGGCGGCCGCCTTGTAGAATATCCCCAGCGCGCCGGCGACACGGTCCGCCAGCCCGGGCCGGGCGACGTAGAACAGCCAGGCCAGACCGATCCCCGCCAGCCCCGCGGCCACCGATACGAAGACCAGCGCCAGTGCGTGGCCGACTTCCAGGCGCGGGAACAGCGGCTCCAGCCAGCGCGGCACCGGTATGTAGCCGCCGCCGAGCGAGAGCAGGGCCAGCGCCGCCAGCGGCAGCGTCATCGACCGGGGCGATTCGTGCGGCTGATGGTCGCCGCGACTCTCGCCGAAGAAGGCGAGGAAGATCGCGCGGAACACGTAGAACGCGGTCATGCCCGCGGTGGCCACGCCCACCCAGTACATCCACGGGGCGTGATGGTACGCGGCCAGCAGGATCCCGTCTTTGCTATGGAAGCCGGAAAACGGCGGCACGCCGGCGATGGCCACGGCGGCGCACACCAGCGTGGCGAAGGTCAGGGGGATCTTTTTGCGCAGCCCGCCCATCCGCCGCAGGTCCTGCTCGCCGCCCAGCGCGTGGATCACGCTGCCGGCGCCGAGGAACAGCAGCGCTTTGAAGAACGCGTGCGTCACCACGTGAAAGATGCCGGCGGCGAATGCGCCCGATCCGAGCGCGAGGAACATGTAGCCGAGCTGCGAGACCGTCGAATAGGCGAAGACTTTCTTGATGTCGTGCTGCGCCAGCCCGATGGTCGCCGCCAGCACGGCGGTGACGAGACCGGTCAGCGCCACCGCCTCCATCGCCAGCGGCGCTTTCACGAACAGCGGGGCCGAGCGTGCCACCATGTACACCCCCGCCGTCACCATGGTGGCGGCGTGAATGAGCGCCGAGACCGGCGTCGGGCCTTCCATCGCGTCCGGCAGCCACACGTGGAGCGGCACCTGCGCCGATTTGCCCGCCGCTCCCACCAACAGCAGCAGGCAGACGGCGGTGAGCGCGCCGGCGCTGTGCTCGACGGGCAGGGACGAGGCGGCGGCGAACACCTTGGGAAACTCCAGCGTCCCGAAGCGGACCAGAAGCAGCAGCATGGCGAGCGAAAAACCGAAGTCGCCGATGCGGTTCACGATGAACGCCTTGTTGGCCGCCGTCGTCGCGCTGCGCCGCCGGAAATAAAAACCGATCAGCAGGTAGCTCGACAGCCCCACGCCTTCCCATCCGACGAACATCACCAGGAAGTTGTTGGCCAGCACCAGCACCAGCATGAAGAACAGGAACAGATTCAGGAAGGCGAAGAAGCGGTAATAGCCGCCTTCGTGCGCCATGTATCCGGTTGCATAGATATGGATGAGCAGGCCGACGCCGGTCACCACCAGCAGCATCACCGCCGTGAGCCGGTCCACCGCCAGCTCGAAGACCACCCGCATCGCGCCGCTCTCGAACCAGGTGAAGTAGCGCTCCGCGTGCGGCGTCTCGAGCGGGCCAAGCGCCGCCAGCACCCGCACCACCCACAGCAGGGAGAGCACCACCGGACCGACAGCCACCAGGTTGACCACGCCGCGCGGGAACCGACGCCCGGCGAGGCCGTTGATCAGGAAGCCGGCCAGCGGGAGCGAGGGAATGAGCCAGAGCAGGTACATGTTTTCGTCAGTGCTTCAGCGAATCCACGTCGTCCACTTGCAGGCTGCCGCGGTTGTTGAAAACGGTCAGGATGATCGCCAGCCCGACGGCGGCTTCCGCAGCGGCGACCACCATGACGAAGAACGTGTAGATGTGCCCGTCGACGCGCTGGAACTGGTAGGAGAAAGCGACGAAGCTCAGGTTCACCGCGTTCAGCATCAGCTCGATCGACATGAACATGGTGATCAGGTTGCGCCGGTAGAGGAACCCGGCCACGCCAAGCACGAACAGGATGGCGCTGAGGATGAGATACCAGGAGAGCGGCACGGCGGACATCAGTCGATCTCCTTGCGCGCGAGCACCACGGCCCCCAGGATGGCGATCAGCACCAGCACCGAGATCACCTCGAACGGCAGCAGGTACTCGGTGAACAGCGACCGGCCCACTTCCCGCGCGGTCCCCTTCGTGAAGCTTCCGAAGATCACCCGTGGCGAATGCGGCAGGGCGCGCTGGATCAGGTAGCTCAGCACGCCGAGCAGGGCGGCCAGCAGGGGAAGCCCGAGGGCGTGGGCCAGACGCGACTTGTTCGACGGCTGCTCGGCGCCGGCGTTGAGCAGCATGATCACGAACACGAACAGCACCATGATGGCCCCGGCGTAGACCACCACCTGTACGGCGGCGATGAACTCGGCGCCGAGAAGCAGGTAGAGCACCGCCAGCGCGCCCATGACGCCGATCAGCGAGAGCGCGCTCGAGATCGGATGCGTCTGCACCACCAGGTTGATGCCGCACACAACGGCGATGGCGGCGAACAGGAAGAACAGGAACGCGTCCATGGCGTCAGGCGCCCCACAGCGCCACCATCAGGCCGGTGGCGAACAGGTTTGCGATGCCCAGGGGGAACAGGAAAGTCCAGGCGAACCGCATGAGCTGGTCGTAGCGAAAGCGGGGCAGCGTCCCGCGCACCCAGATGAACAGGAACAGCAGGAATCCCGTTTTGGAAGCGAACCAGAACAGCGGCACCAGAATCCGGCCCGGCGAGCCTGCGAGCAGCGCGGCCAGGCCGGCAAAGACCAGCGCGACCACCGGCAGCGTGCGCCGGTCGCGCCGCCGCGCCGGGTACAACCCGTGGTAGAGCGCCAGCGCCGCGCCGGCCGCGAACACCAGCGAGGGCACGAGCGACGAGCCCAGCGCCTCCGGAAACGGCGGATGCCAGCCGCCGAGGAACAGCACCGTCGCCAGCGAGCAGAAGGTCACCATGCCGGCGTACTCGGCCATGAAGAAGGCGGCGAACTTCATGCTGCTGTATTCGGTGTGGAAGCCGGCCACCAGCTCGGTTTCCGCCTCCGGCAGATCGAACGGAACACGATTGGTCTCGGCGAAGGCGGCGACGAGGAAGATCAGGAAAGCGAGCACCTGCGGCATGGGCGCCTGCAAGACGGTCCAGCGCGGCAGGAGCCCGAAATAGGAACCTTGCTGGGCATCGACGATCTCGCGCAGGCTGAGCGTATTGACCACCAGCAGCGGCGAGGCGATGGCCAGCGCCAGCGGCAGCTCGTAGCTGATCATCTGCGCCGAAGCGCGCAGCGCGCCGAGCAGCGCGTACTTGCTGTTGGACGCCCAGCCGGCCAGCGCCACCGCGTAGACGCCGATCGAGGAGACGGCCAGCAGGAACAGCACGCCGATGTTCAGGTCGGTGAGCTGCATGTAGGTCTTCACGCCGAAGATCTCGATCTCGGGGCCGAACGGGATCACGGCGATCGAGGTGAACGCCAGCGCCACCGAGAGAAACGGCGCCAGCAGATAGAAAAACCTGTTCACGTGCGCCGGCAGCAGGTCCTCCTTGGTGAGCAGCTTCACCACGTCGGCCAGCGGTTGCAGCAGTCCATGCGGGCCGACCCGGGACGGCCCCAGCCGCAACTGGATGTGCGCGAGCACCTTGCGCTCCAACCATTGCAGGTACGCCAGCGTGGTGAGCATCACGAACGTCACCACGGCGGCTTTCACCAGGCTCAGGACGTAGAAATTCATGGGAGCGTCAACGGGCCGCGCCCGCGTGGTACAATCCGCCCGGCGCCTCGATCACCGAGCTCAACGTCTTCGAATAGCGACCCAGCGTGCCGGAGGTGAACAGCGTGTCGCGTGCCGAGCGGATCAGCTCCGGCCGCGAGGCCGCCTCCACCCTGCCGTTCAGCGGAGTGGCCGGCACCGTCCGCCGGATCTCTTCGAAGACCTTCTCGGGATCCGCGGGTCCCAGATCCAGTCTCATATGGCGCGCCAGCAGGCCGAAGATCTCCAGGTCCGCCTTGGCGCCCATGGCGCGCACGGCGCGCTTCAGCCGCTGCACTTCACCGCACACCCCGGTCATGGTTCCGCTCTTCTCATAAGCGGAGGCGGCGGGCAGAATGACGTCGGCGCGGAGAGCGGTTTCGGTCAGGAACAGGTCCTGGACGACGACGAAGGCGTCGGCCGACTGGAGCGTGGCGCTCTTGAGCGGGTTGGCGCCGACCACCCAGAGCACGTCCAGGTCGCTGGCCGCGAGCATGTCGTCCAGGGCCATCCCGTGGCTCAGCCCCGACTCGGCCGACGGCCGGTAACCGGGCAGCAGGTCCGGGAGCAGGCCCATGTCCATGGCGCCGCGGGAATTCGCGTAATCCACCAGGCAGACATACTTCACCGCGATGCCGAGCGAATCGCCGAAGCTCACCAGCCGCCGCAGCGAGTCGCCACGGATGGCGTCTCCGAACAGGACCACCAGCTCGCGCTCGCCGCGGAGGCTCTCGCGCAATTCCTCGACGCCCTCCAGTTCCCGCCCCGGCTCGACGCGGACGCTGCGCACGGCGATGACGTCCTCGCGCACCGGCCCCGGCGCGACCACGTAGACGTGCGCGCTGTGGTGCCGCCAGTTGGCGCGAATCTGAAACGCGAGCAGCGGGTGCTGCTGCGAAAGGTCGCTCGCGACGACGAGCACGGCGCGGCTCCCATACAGGTCGGCGGTGGCGGCCAGCGCGTCGCGGCGTCCGGCCAGCGCGTCGAGCAGCGTCGGCACGTCGCCGCTGCGGTGATGATCGATGTGCGGGGAGCCCAGGCCCTGCCGTACGAACTTCTGCAAGTAGTAATTCTCTTCGTTGGTGGTGCGGGTGGAGCCGATCACGGCGAACCGGCCGCCGCCGGCCTTCACCGCGGAGAACTTCCGCGCCACTTCGGCCAGCGCACGCGACCAGGAGACCGGCTCGAACCGGTTCCCTTCGCGGATCATCGGCGACTGCAACCGCTCCGGGTGCGTGGTGAAATCGAACGCGTAGCGGCCCTTGATGCACAGGAACTCGCCGTTGATCCCCGAGCGGTCGCGGTTGTTGCCGCGCAGGATGCGGTCGTTCGACACCCCGAGCGTCGTCCGGCAGCCGTCGGCGCAATGGGCGCAGACCGTGCCGACGTGCTCCATCTCCCACGGCCGCGACTGGTAGCGGTAGATGCCGCTGGTGAGCGCGCCCACCGGGCAGATGTCGATGCAGCTCCCGCATTCGTCGCACTCCAGGTGATCGCCGTGGCTGGGTGCGATCTCCGAGTGGGCGCCGCGGTTGACGACCCCCAGCGCGCCCACGCCCATCCCCTCGTCGCAGATGCGCACGCAGCGGTAGCAGAGGATGCAGCGCGGCGCGTCGAAGTAGACCACCGGCGACCACTGCTTTTCGTCGACGTGGTGCTTCACTTCGGTGAACCGGCCCTCGCCCGAGCCGTAGCGGAAGACCATGTCCTGGAGATCGCACTCGCCGCCCTTGTCGCACACCGGGCAGTCCAGGGGGTGGTTGGTAAGCAGGAACTCGAGCATCGATTTCCGCGCCCCGGCCACCACCGGCGACTCGGTCTTCACCACCATGCCTTCGCCGACCGGCAGCGTGCAGGCGGTCATCAGCCTGGGCATCTTCTCGACTTCCACCAGGCACATGCGGCAGGCGGCCTGCAACGAGAGCCCTTCGTAATAGCAGAAGGCGGGGATCGCGATACCGGCTGACTTGGCCGCCTCGATCAGCAGCGTGCCGGCGGGCGCCGCCAGCGGGCGGCCGTCAATGGTCAGCTTCACCGCGTCCGCCATCACACCACCGCCAGCGCCTCGCGGCCGGGCGCGCGCGCTTCGGCCAACCGCGCGTCGAACTCGCCGCGGAACTTCTCCACCAGCGAGATGGTCGGCAGCGCGGCCGCGTCGCCCAGCGGGCAGAAGGTGCGGCCGAGCATGTTGCGCGCCAGCTCGCCGATCAGGTCGATATCGCTCGCGCGCCCCTGCCCGCCGTCCACCCGCGCGAGCAGCTTCTTGAGCCAGAGCGTGCCTTCGCGGCACGGGATGCACCAGCCGCAGCTCTCGTGCTCGTAGAAGCGCATGATGCGCAGCGCCACCCGCACCATGTCGGTGTCTTCATCCATCACCACCACGCCGCCGGAGCCGAGCATGCTTTTCGCCTTGGCGAGCGAGTCGAAGTCCATCGGCAGGTCGCATTCTTCCGCCTTCAGCACCGGGCAGGAGGAACCGCCGGGAATCACCGCCTTCAGCTTCTTGCCGCCGCGGATGCCGCCGCCGACCTCCCCGATCATCCGCAGCAGCGGGAAGCCCATCGGCAGCTCGTAGACGCCCGGCCGGTTCACGTGGCCGGAGAGACAGAACAGCCGCGTGCCGCCGTTCCTCGGCGTCCCCAGGGCGGCGAAGGCCGCGCCGCCGTCGCGCAGGATCGCCGGTACCGCGCAGAAGGTCTCGACGTTGTTGAGCACCGTCGGGCACTGGAACGCGCCGGAAACGGCGGGGAACGGCGGGCGGATGCGCGGGATGCCGCGCTTGCCCTCGAGCGACTCCAGCAGCGCCGATTCCTCGCCGACCTCGTAGGCGCCCGCGCCGGTATGCGTCGAGGCGTCGAAGTCGAAGCCCGTGCCGAGAATGTTCCTGCCGAGGTACCCGCGCTGGTAGCACTCCGCGATGGCGCGGTCCAGGATCCCGATCAGGTAGCGATACTCGCCGCGCACATAAATGTAGCCGGTGTGCGCGCCCACGGCCAGGCCGGCGATCAGCATCCCCTCGATCAACTGGTGCGGGTCGTTCTCGATCAACAGGCGGTCCTTGCAGGTGCCCGGCTCGCTCTCGTCGGCGTTCACCACCACGTACTTGGGCTTGGGCGACTGCGCCGGAACGAAGCCCCATTTCATCCCGGTGGAAAAGCCCGCGCCGCCGCGCCCGCGCAGGCCGGAAGCCTTCACCTCCTCGATGATCTGCTCCGGCTTCCTCTGGAGAGCGTTGCGGAAGCCGGCATAACCGTCGGTGGCCAGGTAGGTGTCGAGCGAGGTGGAGTTCGGCAGGCCGAAGCGCCGCGTCAGGACCTTCACCTCGAGCGGGCTGGGCTCGTTATACAGCATGGCTCTCCCCGGCGCGCCGCAGGCGGGCCAGCAGTTCGTCCAGCTTCTCCGGTGTGATGAGGTGGTGGTAATCGTAGTTCACCTGCACGGCGGGCGCCCACGAGCAGGCCCCGATGCACTCCACTTCTTCGAGCGAGAACATTCCGTCGGCGCTTACCTGCTTGTGCTCCAGTCCGAGCCGCCGGCGGGCGTGTTCCCACAGGTCCGCGCCGCCGGTCAGCAGGCAACTGACGTTGGTGCACACCTGGACGTGGTAGCGGCCCAGGGGCCGGCGGTGAAGCATCGAGTAATAGCCGACCACCTCGTCCACCTGGAGCGGCGTGAGGTGGAGGCGGGCGGCGATCTCGGCGACCAGCGCCGGCGTGATGCTCCCCACCTCGTCCTGGGCGTAGAGCAGCATCGGAATCAGCGCCGCGCGCTCGTGGCCTGGCGGGTAATGCCGGACCATCTCGGCGAATCGCGCTTCCAGTTCGGGAGAAAACGTCATGCTCAGCGGTCCACGTCCCCGAGGACGAAATCCAGGCTCCCGAGCGAAGCGATGGTGTCGGCGATCAGCCGCCCCTGGACCAGCAGCGGCAGCGCTTGCAGGTTGCCGAAGCTCGGCGTTCGCATGAACACGCGCCAGGGCATGGCGCCGCCGTCGCTCACCACGTAGTAGCCCAGTTCCCCGCGCGGGCTCTCGATCACCTGGTAGACCTCGCCGGCGGGAACCGGGAAGCCCTCGGTGACGATCTTGAAATGATAGATGAGGGCCTCCATCTCGGTCTTCATCTTCTCGCGGTCCGGCAGCACCACGTGCGGCGCCTGGGCCCGCACCGGCCCCTCCGGCATTCCCTCGAGCGCCTGCCGGACGATGCGCGCGCTCTGGCGCATCTCGGCCACCCGCACCTGGTAACGCGCGTAGACGTCGCTCGCCGCGCGCGTCGGGATCTCGAAATCGAACTGCTCGTAGCCGCTATAGGGTTCCGCCTTGCGGATGTCCCAGGCCATGCCGGCGGCTCGCAGCACGGGCCCGGTGACGCCGGCGTCCATCAGGTCCTCCAGCCGCGCGTGACCCACGCCCTGCGTGCGGCGCTTCCAGATCGGGTTGTCGGTCAGCAGGTTCTCGTACTCATCCACTTTCTCCGGAAAGGCGTCGAGGAAACGGCGGACCGCCTGCTGCCAGCCGCGCGGCGGCTCCAGCGCCAGCCCGCCGATGCGGATGTAGCTGGTCATCATGCGCTGGCCGGAAAACATCTCGAAGATGCGCTGGATATCCTCGCGCTCGCGAAAGCAGTACAGGAACACGCTCATCGCCCCGATGTCGATGGCGTGCGTGCCCAGCCATACCAGGTGGCTGCTGATCCGGGTCAGCTCCACCAGCAGCACCCGCATCCACTGCGCCTTGGGCGGGATCTCCAGCGCGAGCAGTTTCTCCACCGCCAGCGCGTAGCAGAGGTTGTTGGAGAGGTTGGCGAGGTAGTCGACGCGGTCGGTCAGCGTCACCGCCTGCTGCCAGTTGAGCGTCTCGAACTGCTTCTCGATCCCCGTGTGGAGGTAGCCGATCTCCGGGCGCGCCGAGAGGATGGTTTCCCCGTCCAGCTCGAGCACGATGCGCAGCACGCCGTGCGTGGACGGGTGCTGCGGGCCCATGTTGAGCGTCATGCTGCGCGTGGCGGGCGCTCTCAGGGTGGTGGCGGTCTCGCTCATGGATCGCTACTCGTGCTGATAGTCGTACTTGTGCCCGTGGACGGGGAAGTCCTTGCGCAGGGGATGCCCCTGCCAGTCGGCCGGCATCAGGATGCGCGCCAGGTTCGGGTGGTCGCGGAAGACGATCCCGAACAGGTCGAATGTCTCGCGCTCGTACCAGTCCGCCGCCGCCCACACGCCGGTCACCGAATCGATCTGGGGCTGCTCGCCGCCGAGCCTGCATTCCAGCCGCAGCCGCTGGTTCCGCGCCGGGGAGTGCAGAAGATAGACCACCTCGAATCGCGGCTCCCGCGGGTGGCGGTCCACGGCGGTGATCCCGCTGAGGCGCGCGAACTCCTGCTCCCGCTTGAGAAACCCGCACACCGCAACCAGGAGCTCCGGGGAGATTTCGAGAACCAGCCCGCGTGGACCGGTACGGCCGCCGGTCGCCGCGCCGGGCAGTCGCTCGGCCAGGGCCGCCACTACAGGGATCTGGTTCAGTGTTTCCGGCAGCATGGAGAGCCCGCTACCGCGATTCACCGGCGGTCCCCGTCCGGGACCAGTCCAGCACTCCCTTTTTCCAGATGTAGAAAAAGCCCACCAGGATCAAGAGGACAAACAGGAGCATTTCGAAGAAGGCGAACAGCTTCAGCTCGCGATAGACCACCGCCCACGGGTAGAGGAACACGGCCTCGATGTCGAACAGGATGAACAGCATCGCCACCAGGTAGAACTTCACGCTGAACCGCTCCCGCGCGCTGCCCGTGGGCGTGATGCCGCATTCGTAGGGAATGTCTTTCACCCGGTTGCGCACGCGTTGGCCCACCAGCGAAGAGGCCAGGATGATCCCGGCGGCCAGCGCCACGGCGATCAGCGCCTGCACGAGAACCGGGAAGTATGTTTCCACCTGGGATGACGGCATGACGAAAACCCCGCGGGCGATCGGGAGGGGCCTCTTTTTAACTATAATGAGGGGCGGAAGCGGGTGTCAAACCGGCGCCGCGCGCGGGATCGGCCGATGCAGGACCAGGAAACGGAAACCATCGAGATTGTCGTCAACGGCGAGCCGCGGGCCGTGCCCGGGAGCCTCAGCGTGCTCGATCTGCTCGGGTTTCTGGGCATCGATCCGTCCCGTGTGGCGGTGGAATTGAACCGGCAGATCGTCGGCAAGGCCGCCTGGAGTCGCTCGCGCGTCGACGCGGGGGCCGCGGTGGAGATCGTACACTTCGTCGGCGGCGGCTGAGTCCCGGCGGCCCCGGGGACCCGACGCCCCCGGATTTGACATTTGAATTTGACCGGGCGGGCTATTGACACGCCATCCGAGTTGAGTACAATTTGAAGGTCTCCTTTTTCCGAACAAAAGCGGTGCCCCATGTTGAAAGCCAAGAAGAGCCGGTCGGAGCTGCCACTCGCCGACAGGTCGTATGCCTCCAGCGACGTGGCCCGGATCGCCGGCGTCAGCCTGCGCCAGCTCCAGTGGTGGGACGAGCGCAAGGTCGTCTCGCCGCGGCATGAGGGCCACAAGCGCGTCTACACCCCCGCCGAGGTGGTCGAGATCACGGTCATCGCCGAGCTCCGCAGGAAGGGGTTTTCGCTGCAAAAGATCCGCCGCGTGCTGCGCTACCTCCAGCGCGACATGGGCCGCCGGCTGAGCGACGTGCTCGCTTCCGGTTCGCCGCTGCACCTGCTCACCGACGGCCGTTCCATTTACCTCGAGGATCAGGAGTCGCGCATCATCGACCTGCTGAAGAACGCGCGCCAGGCCATGTTCCTGGTCTGCGTCAGCGACCAGGTGCGCCGGCTGGGTCTCACGCCGCGAAAACCGGCGCGGGCGGAAGCCGCCGCCGCCGGCCGCAGGGCCCGCGCCGTCTGATCCAACGCGCGCCGCAGCGCGGAATTCGGTCAGCAGCCGACTAGCTGAAGCCCTGTCAGCCCGCGGAAACCCGTGTCGAACGTGATCAATCGGCCCCCCGCCTTTTGGCGAGCCACCGTGAGCACGGCAGCATCAGCAAAGCTCAGCGGCTTCCCCGCCTGGCGCTGGAACGCATCCCACACGTCTGTGAACAGAGCCGAACACGGCACCAGGTCCAGCTCGCTTGCCCGCAACAGGGTCCGGCCGACCTCCACCGCCGCGGGCAGCCCACGCCTCAGTAGGACGACGGTGACCACTTCCAGTAAGACATACTCCAACAACAACCCTCGCCCCCACTTTCCAGCCAGGAACTCCTGCATGATGGCGTGGGCCGTCGAGTGGTGGTGGTCACGCTGGTTGTGGTAGGCGATGAGAAAGCTGGAATCGAGAACGATCATGACGCGGTTCGGACTTCGTTCAGCGCCCGTAGACGATGGAGTCGATCTCGCGGCTCAGTTTTTCGTTCCCTTCCGGGTACGGCTCCGGCTGGAGCGCGCGGAGGCTGGCGCGGCGCTTGGAAGCAACGGGTCTGTCGAGATAGGCGCGAAGCGCCTCATTGACGACGTCGCCGACGGTTCGGCCGCGCAGAGCGGCCCTGGCTTTGATGGCTCTGTAGACGTTCTGGTCCAGATTGCGGATAGTGGTATCCACGGGTGCATTGTAACACAACGCCGCGAAGAGTGACATCGGTGCGTCAGCGTGGTGACCAGGGCGATGCAGCTCGATCCGCATCCGGCCACGGCCGGGGCGAACGGCAGAGCGCGACTTCTCTCCCGGTACAGTGTTGTAGCCTTACAAAAGGGGCGTGATGAAAGCAGGTTTGTGGATCGCGCTGGCCTGGCTCACCGCGGCGGCTGATGGCCAGCAACTTCGTTCCCTCAAGGACGTAGCGGTACCGGAACCGCCGGAGCTTTCCTCCTATGTGCGCGACCGCGGCGCGTTGATCGCCCTGGGGAAGGCCTTGTTCTGGGACATGCAGGCCGCCAGCGACGGCCGAACGGCCTGCGCCACCTGCCACTTCCACGCCGGTGCGGATCACCGGCCGCGAAACCAGATTGCCGATCCGAATAATCCGTTTCCCGCCAACCTCTTCCTGGAGCAGGTGAATTTTCCTTTGCGCCGGCTTTCCGATCCCTCCAATCGCAACTCGGAGGTTGTTTGGGACAGCCAGATGCGGGTCGGTTCCGCGGGAGTGTTTCGGAGGATGTTCCACGACGTCGTGCCGGGTGCGGCTGTCGAGGTCGGGGAAGAGACCCTGGACCGGCCGGAATTCATGATCGGCGGGTTGCTTGTGCGGCGCGTGACCGCGCGCAACACGCCGACGGTGATCAATGCGGTCTTCCAGGTCCGCAATTTCTGGGACGGGCGGGCCAGCCGGTTCTTCAACGGCTTCACTCCATCCGGTAACACCACCGATGCCCCGGGCCTTTTGGCGGCACGGGACGGCGCGCTGCGGCGGGAACAGGTCCGTCTGGACCGCGCCAGTCTGGCGTCACAAGCGGTCGGTCCGGTACTGGATCATCTGGAAATGTCCTATGAGGGCCGATCCTGGCCGAAGCTCGGCAAAAAACTGTTCAGCCTGCGCCCTTTGGCTCTCCAGCGAGTGGCTCCCGACGACAGCGTGCTCGGAGGGATCGCCCGAATCGGCGGCCGGGGGCTGCGCGCGGACGTCACCTACCTGGGGCTGGTACAGACGGCGTTCGAGCCCGTCTGGTGGGAATCGCCGCAACGGGTGGATGAAGCCGGAAATACGATTTCGGCGGGAACCGGTCTGTTTCGCGGCACCAGGGAATTCACGCAGGCGGAGTACAATTTCTCGTTCTTCTGGGGACTGGCGATTCAGGCGTATGAAGCGACTCTGGTTTCCGACGACTCGCCGTTCGATCGGTCCATGGAGGCAAACCAGGGGGGACTGTCGAGGCTGGAACAGGAGGGGCTCGACTTGTTTCGAAACAATAACGAAGGGCGTTGCACCCTCTGCCATGGCGGGGCCGAGTTCACCGCGGCGAGCTTCACCGCCGCCGCCGGCGGGGGCGGCAATGCCAATCGCGCCTTTCAGCGCACCGGCGTCCGGAGCACGGAGGAAGATCCCGGCTCCGGCAATGGAGCGTTCAAGTCTTCCGGCCTGCGCAATATCGAGTTCACCGGACCGTACTTCCATAACGGAGGACAGGCAACGCTGGAACAGGTGGTGGAGTTCTACGCCCGTGGCGGAGACTTTGGCGCGAACAACAACCTGCGGCGGTTCGACGCCACCGAATCGCGGAAGGCCGCCCTGGTTGCCTTCCTGAAGGCGCTCACCGACGATCGCGTCCGGTTCGAGCGGGCGCCGTTCGATCATCCCGAGCTGTGCGTGCCGGCCGGACATCCGGAGGAGGAACCCGGGTTGCTCCTCGCCGCCGGCTCGCTGCTGTTTCCCCGCGCGGCGGCCGAAAGGTGGGTGGAGATTCCGGCGGTCGGGGCCGGGGGCAATGTCGTCCCGTTGCGCACGTTTGAAGAGCTTCTCGCCGGCATCGGCGCCGACGGGTCCAGAGCTCACTCGCTCGGGGCGCCTTGCACGATTCCGCTCCCCTGAGCCGGCGTTTTCACCCGCCACAGCGCTGGCTCCGCGCAAACCACGACGGCAGCCAGCGCCATCCTCGCCCAGGGTAGACCGGTCAACCGCAGCCGCTGGTGCCGCCGCAATTCTCGCACTTGTAGCAGGAACCGTTGCGGGTCATCAGCCCGCCGCACTCGGAGCACACCGGCGCGTCGGCCACGGCCGGGGAGAACGGCAGCGACTGCTGCGGATCGGGTTCGGTCGGCCGCAGGTTCGTCGATTCGCCCACTTCCGTGGCCGCATACTCGGGTCCCAGGTAGCGCGTGCCCAGCCAGCGGAAGATGTAATCCATGATCGACTTGGCGTATGGGATCTGGGGGTTATTGGTGAACCCGCAGGGCTCGAACCGCACGTGGCTGAACTTGTCGACGAAAAACTTCAGCGGCACGCCGTACTGGAGCGAGTAGCTGATGGCGGTCGCGAAACTGTCCATCAGCCCGGAAATGGTTGAGCCCTCCTTGGCCATGGTGATGAACACCTCGCCCGGCGAGCCGTCCTCGTAGTGGCCGACGGTGATATAGCCCTCGTGGCCGGCGATGGAGAACTTGTGCGTGACCGACGGGCGCTCGTCGGGCAGCTTGCGCCGCACCGGCCGGTACACCACTCGTTCGGCGACCGGGGCGGCCGCCGCCGCGCTTTTCTTTTCCCCCTTGCCCGTGCCCGAGCTCAGAGGCTGCACGCGCTTGGAGCCGTCGCGGTAGATGGCCACCGCCTTGAGCCCCAGCCGCCAGCTCTCCACGTAGGCATCCATGATGTCCTCGACGGTGCATTCCTCCGGCATGTTGATGGTCTTGGAGATCGCGCCGGAGATGAACGGCTGCGCGGCGCTCATCATCCGCACGTGCCCCATGTGGTGGATGAAGCGGGTGCCGTTCTGCGGCCGGAAGCTGCAATCGAACACCGGCAGGTGGTCGTCCTTCAGGTGCTGCGCGCCCTCGATGGTCCCGGTAGCGTCGATGTGCTGAACGATCTGTTCGACCTGCTCGGCCCGGTAGCCCATCCGGATGAGCGCCTCCGGCACCGTGTTGTTGACGATCTTGATCACCCCGCCGCCCACCAGCTTCTTGTACTTCACCAGCGCCAGCTCGGGCTCCACCCCGGTGGTGTCGCAGTCCATCATGAAGCCGATGGTGCCGGTGGGAGCGATCACGGTGGTCTGGGAGTTGCGGAAGCCGTGGATGCGGCCCTTTTCGTAGGCGTCCTCCCACACGCGCAGGGAGGTCTCGAACACCGCCGCCGGCACGCGCCGGCTGTCGACGTTGCGGACCGCCTCGCGGTGCATGCGGATCACTTCCAGGAACGACTCTTCGTTGGCCGTGTAGCCCGGCGAGGGTCCGGTGGCGGCGGCGATGCGCGTGCTGGTCAGGTACGCCTGGCCGCACATCACCGCGGTGAGCCCGCCTCCCCAGGCGCGGCCTTCCTCGCTGTCGTAGGCGATGCCCTGCGACATCAGCAGCGCACCCAGGTTGGCGTAACCCAGCCCGAGCGGGCGGAAATCGTGCGAGTTACGGGCGATCTTCTCGGTCGGGTAGCTGGCATTGTCGACGATGATCTCCATCGCCACGATCATCGTGTCCACGGCGTGGCGGTAGGCTTCCACGTCGAACCCACCGCCCGGGGCGACGAACTTCATCAGGTTCAGCGATGCCAGGTTGCAGGCGGAATCGTCCAGGAACATGTATTCCGAGCAGGGATTGGACGCGTTGATGCGGCCGGAGTTCTTCGACGTGTGCCAGCGGTTGACGGTGCCGTCAAACTGCATGCCCGGGTCCCCGCACTGGTGTGTGGCCTCGGCGATCTGGCGCATCAGGTCCCGCGCCCGGAAGCGATTCACCCGCTGGGCGCTTACCACCGACTTGGTCCACCAGTCGCGATCTTCGACCACCGCGTGCATGAACTCGTCGGTGGCGCGCACGGAGTTGTTGGCGTTCTGGAAGAAGACCGAGCCGTAGGCTTCGCCGTCGAGCGAGGCGTCGTAGCCGGCGTCCACCAGCGTTTGGGCTTTCTTCTCCTCGTTGGCCTTGCACCAGATGAACTTGTCCACGTCCGGGTGGTCGATGTTGAGGATCACCATCTTGGCCGCCCGGCGGGTCTTGCCGCCCGACTTGATCACGCCGGCGAAGGCGTCGAAACCCTTCATGAAGCTGAGCGGCCCGGAAGCGCGCCCGCCGCCGGAAAGCAGGCCCTCCTGCTCCCGCAGCGAGGACAGGTTGGTTCCCGTTCCCGAGCCCCATTTGAACAGCATGCCCTCGGTTTTCGCCAGGTCGAGAATGGACTCCAGCGTGTCGGAGACCGAATTGATGAAGCAGGCCGAGCACTGCGGGCGGACCGTGGTTTTGTCCAGCTTGCGGATGCCGTCGCCGGCCTCTTCGTAGTACCAGCCGTAGCCGCGCGACTCGCGCACGCCGACGTTGAACCAAACCGGGGAGTTAAAGCACGCCTTCTGGGTGAGCATCAGGTGAGCCAGCTCGAGCCGGAAGTTCTCGGCGTCCGAGGGGGTGGAGAAGTAGCGCTGCTGGTGGCCCCAGTCGGCGATGGTGTCCACCACGCGGTGGACCAGTTGAGCGACGCTGCGCTCCCGCTCGGGAGAGCCCAGCTTGCCGTAAAAGTACTTGCTGGCGACGATGTTGGTAGCCGCCTGCGACCAGTCGGCCGGCGCTTCCACGTCCCGTTGTTCAAACAGGACGGCGCCTTTGTCGTTGGCGATCGATGCCGTACGCAGCTCCCAGTGGACCTCGTCATAGGGGGTCCGGCCGGCCTCCAGTTGGGCGGTGAAAAACCGCGGGAATGCGATCCCGGACCGCTCGCTTGCGGGGAGGGATCGCCGGAGGGCGGCGGCTGGCGCGGCGTGGTCAACAATGAGTTGTCCCATGGTGGTAGTCCTTCTGCTTAGGGGGAATGGCCTGTCGGTAATCATGCCCCAATATATAGTGGTGCGTCAAGGAAAATATCTATATACAGTGCATCGGGTTACAAGCCCCTTTTCTCGGACACCTCCGGTGGCCCGAGTGGCGCCGGCCGCACCTCCCTAATCAGGCGGCGTCCAGCCTTCCGGGGCGGTCCAGCCATCCGGGTTGATCGCCGAATCCGGCGCTTCGGCGATCCGCCGCAATTCGCTGTGATCCAGCCAGTTGACACCGCACCGGGGGCAGTTGTCGATGACGACGTTACCCGGCCCTGCGTAAGGATGGGTGTCCATCTTGCGGCCACAGTGTGGGCAAGCGGCAGGGCGCGTCAGCTCCGCCTGGTCCACCGGGGGCGGCGGCGGCACAGCGGCCCGCGCTGACCGCGCTCGAAGCTCCTGGACCAGCTCGACGAAAACCCTCACCTCGATCAGCATGCCGCGGCATCGCTCGCAGTACAGGAGCGGCTCGCCGCCGGCTGAAGCCACCACCAGGGGCGTCCGGCACAAAGGGCAGCAAACGGCGGCGGGCACGCCCAGCACGCGAACGCCGTCGGCGTTGGGCTCAGGGAAGTGCTGGTGGCGGCAGTAGTCGCAGACCAGGCATTCCCTGGCCTGATCCACCCGCATGGCGGCCCCGCAGCTTGGGCAGTTCATCGACTTTGTGGGACAGGCCTCCTGGCCTGTCCGGGACAGGCCTCCTGGCCTGTCCTTTTCGGCATTCGGTGACTTCCGCCACGGGCGGTTAGCGCTCAGTAGCCCTTCTGCTTGTCGACCACGTTCAGCAGCGGCTGGCCGGTGACGAACCGCCGGCAGTTCTCCTTCAGCAGCCCGATCCGCCGATTCTGGACATTATCGCCCTGGCCGGCGATGTGCGGCGTGATGATGACGTTCTCGAACTTCCACAGCGCGTGACCCGGAGGCAGCGGCTCGGGGTTGGTGACGTCCAGGCCGGCGCCGGCCAGGCGCCGGGAATCGAGCGCCTTCACCAGCGCTTCGCTGCTGTAAAGCCGTCCGCGCGAGACGGCGATGAAGTAGCTGCCTTTCTTCATCATTTCGAACTGCGACGCCCCCATCATGAGGTGCGTCTGCGGCGTGTGCGGCGCGGCGACGAAGACCACGTCGGCTTCCGGCAGCACGTGGTCGAGCTGGTCCGGGGCCACCACCTTGTCCAGATGCGGCGCGTAGGAGATGTCCTTGGGATCGATGCCGATGACCTTCATGCCGAACGCGCGGGCGCGCACGGCGATCTGGTTGCCGATGCCGCCGACGCCGATGATCACCGCCGTCTTGCCGTTCAGCTCGATAGCCGGGTGCTGGCCGCGCGTCCATTGCTCCTTGGTGCGGTTGGGAATGATCCGGTGCAGGTCGCGCGTCAGCGCCAGCAGCAGCGCGAAGGCGTGGTCGGCGATATTAGGACCCTGGATGATCTTGGCGTTCGTCAGCACGATGGGGCTCTCGCGCAGCTCCTGCGACGGCGCCAGGTGCAGGTAGGTCTCCACGCCGGCGCTGTAGGTCTGCACCCAACGCAGCTTCTTGCCCGCGCGCACGATCTCCGGGCTCACCGTGCCGAGCAGCGCGTCGGCGTCCACCACCTGCGCCAGGATGTCCCGCGTGATCTGCTTCGGATCGCGGATGCGCTCGGTGGGACCGACCGAGACGATATTCGCCTCCGGCACCGCGGCCTGGAGTTGGGTCACCTCGTCGGGGGTCAGACCGGTGACCACGATTTTCTTTTTCGCCTGCGCGAAGACAAGCGCGGCTCCGGCGGCGCATACGGCGACGGTAAGCAACAGACGTCGTTTCATTGGCGGGCTCCTGTTCTTTTCCAACCATGCCGGGAACTGCCCGGCCGCTGGCCGTGACATCCCCCGTGGGGGCTCAGCCGAACAGCCCGAGCACCGGCGTACCCTCCACCAGCGGCCGCGGCTGCTTCAGGTCGTTGAGCACTTCCATCTGCGGGTCGATGCCGAGCGCGTAGTAGATGGTGGCCACCAGGTCGGTGGGATGCAGCGGCTTGTCGGAAGGCGAGGAAGCCTGGGCGTCGGAGGCGCCGTATTGCACCCCGCGCTTCACTCCGCCGCCGGCGGCCACGGCGGTGTAGCAGTAGGGCCAGTGGTCGCGTCCGTCCGGCGAGTTGGTGTTCCCCGAGGTGCTTACCCCCAGTTTCGGGCTGCGTCCGAATTCGCCTGTGACCACCAGCAGCGTGTCGCTCAGCATGCCGCGCTGGTCCAGGTCCTCGATCAGCGCCGAAAGCGTGCGGTCCAGCACGGGGCAGTGCAGGTTCTTCAGCGGCCCGAAGTTGGCGGCGTGCGTGTCCCAGGCGTCCACTTCCGGGTTCCCGTTGGCTACCGAAGGCCAGTTCACTTGCACGAAGCGCGTCCCGGCCTCGATCAGCCGTCGCGCCAGCAGCGCGCTCTGGCCGAAGGTGGTCCGCCCGTAGCGGTCGCGAACCTTGTCCGGCTCCAGGTTCAGGTCAAAGGCCTGGCGCGCTTTGCCGGAGAGCACCAGGTCATAGGCTTTTTCGTAGTAATCGTTTAAGGCATAAGAACTTACGGCCGTCTCCAGGTCTTTCATCGAGCCGTTGATGCCCTTGAGCAACTCGAAACGATCCTTCAGCCGGTCCCGGGAAACCTCCGGCCGTAGAGTGAAATCGTCCAGGCGCACGTCTTTATTAGGATCTTGATAGAGACGGTAGGGATCGAACGCTCGCCCCAGGAAACCGGCGGCGCCACCCTTGCCGATCACGTTGGACTCCTGGAGCGGCCTCGGCATCTCGACAAACGGCAGCATCGGCCCTTCGGGCGGGCGAAGCCGGCCGATCTGGCAGGCCATATGCGGGAAGTCGCGTGGGGAGGGCGGTTCGAGCTGGCCGGACGGGGAGACCTTATCCGGCGGCCAGCCGGTCATCATCTGGTACATCGCCGCGGTGTGGTTGAACAGCCCCGAGGGGGTGTAGCTCATCGAGCGGATGAGGGTCACCTTGTCCAACTGGTCGGCGAGCATCGGCATGGTTTCGCTGACCTGGATACCGGCGACTTTGGTGGGGATGGCTTTGAACTCGCCGCGGATGTTGGAGGGGGCGTTCGGCTTGGGATCCCAGATATCGATGTGGCTGGGGCCGCCTTGCAGGAACAGGAGAATTACAGACTTGGCCGTAGGCTTGATCTTGGTGTCAGTCTTCGAGGAGGCCGCGCGGGCCTGCCAACCGAGAATATCGGGCAGACTGACCCCGAGCAGGCTCAGCCCGCCAATGCGCAGCAGCTCGCGGCGGGTAGGCCCTTCACAGGTACAACCGGGACGTCCGGGGATGGATAGCATACACCCCTCCTCTGGGCACCATTATACGCCCGAAGTTCACAATTTGGGGCGGCTTTTTCGCCGTCACAGGACCAGTTCGCGGGCCGAGCCGCGGAGGTCCATCTCGAACTCGATGCTGACGATGGGCGGGCGCGCGTAGTACCAGGTGATGCCGTGGACCGAGCCGCGCCCCATGGGACCGAGGATCTCCTGGACCAGCAGGTTGCAAATGCCGTGGACCGTGTAGACGCCGCTCGCCGTCACGCGGGCCCAATCCACGCCCAGGCCCTGGAGGCGCCCGCTCATGAGCCCCATGACGAAGCGCGCCTTTTCGCCCAGCGCCTCGGGCGAGGCTTCGCCGCGGCGAACCACGTCGTGGGGATCGAGCGAGCCTTCGGGCAGCTCGCCCGCCCCGGCCACGACGAAGGTCGACGCCGCGGGTGAGCCCGACGGCACCGTGTAGGAGAAGCCGTACAGGGACGGCTCGGCGGGCGGGTCGAACTCCGGCGCGACGTTGGTGCGCGCCACCGGGTTCAGCCCGCCTTCCATCGGAATGTCCCAGCTCTTGAGGATGCCGACGTAGCCGGCGTTGAAGTCGTTGAACCCCTGAAAGGTGAACGGGCGCGGCGAGCGCAGCTCGATGCCGCACAGCGCCTGGCGCGGCCGTTTCAACGCCGCCAGGTGACGATCGATTCGATCAAATCCCGCGCCGAGCGGCAACGGCCGCCCGGCCAGCCGCGCGTGCTCGATCTGGAAGCCGCGGTGCGCCACCGCTCCGGCCGAGTAGGGGCTGATTCCCTTCAGGAAAGAAAAACCGCCCCTGGCGTTAGCGATCAGCATGGGAATTGAGGGGCGCCGGAAGGCGCGCGTAAGCCAGGTGCAGCAGCCCGAGGCCTCCCAGCACCAGGACAGGCGCAAGCCAGGTCATATGGATCGCCAGGGCGTCGGTGGTGAACAAGACAACCCAGAATTCGTGCCACGAGGCCGGCAGCACCCGGGCCGCCAGCAGGAGCCCAGCCATCGTCAGCAGGAAACCGAGGCGCAGGGTGCGCTGGGCGGATCGCGCGGACGCGGCGCGCAGGGATACCAGCGCTCCCAGGCCGGCCCAGAAGAACGCGAGCGAGATGCTGAGCGCGCACACGCTGGCGAGGGTGGCGGTCGGAGGCAGAAGCGGCGACCCGTGCCAGTGGCGCCAGTTCATCACCCCCAGGCCGACCCCCAGCAGCAGGAGCGCGGAGGCCGTTCCATAGAGGGTGGCGACCAGCGCCTTGCCGATCAGGACCGGCCGGCCGGCGCCGGCTTGGGAACGCCGAGCCAGGCCCTCTCTCGCGCGCGCACCGGCCAGCGATTCGACGATGACGGTGTTGACGAACAGCGGCGACAGCGACGCGTAGGTGACCACGACGGCCTGGGAAAGAAACCTGAATCCCAGGCTCCAGGGCGCCAGGGCGCCGAGGGCGGCGAACAGGAACAGGTAGAGCATCAGCCCGGGCCACATTCGCGCCCGGCCGAGGAGTTCGGCCGCCTCCTCGCGCAGGACCCGGCCGATGCCGACATTTTCGGATTCGCTCACCTGGGGAGTATTCTACGCCCCGCGCGGGGTCCGATGTACAATGTGCGCTGTGATGACAAAGCAACAACTCCTCGCAATGATTCTGGCGAGCGTGGCCATCTTGCTCGGCCTGGGCTTTCAGGCCGCGCGCCAGAGCGGAGCGCCGGCCGATCCCCTGATCGCCGGGTTCCGCAAGTCCACCGTGGCCTCGGTGGCCGACGCGGTCGACCAGGTGGTGGGCAGCCGCGGGTTCCTCTCCCACGAAGTACGGCCGCGCGTCGTCGGGCCCATCGTGGGCCGCGCGGTAACGGCTCTGATGCGGCCCGCCACGCCGGACAAGGCCACCCCAGCGCTGAGCGCGAAATATTCGGTCGGGATGATCGACAACGCCCGTCCCGGCGAGGTCGGCGTCATTGTGATCGAAAACGGCCTGGACGTGGCCGGCCTGGGCGGCTTGATGGCGACGGCGGCCAAGGCGCGCGAGATGGCCGGCATCATCATCGACGGCGGCGTCCGCGACCTGGCCGAGGTCCGCGCGCTGGGCCTGCCCGTCTACGCGCGCAGCGTCATCCCGTCCAGTTCCGTGGGCCGTTATGCCACCGTGGCCAGCCAGATACCGGTGGAATGCGCCGGGGTGACGGTTCGGCCGGGCGACATCATCGTCGCCGGCGAGGACGGCGTTGTGCGGGTACCCCAGGAGCGGGCCGCCGAGGTCCTCCAGCGCGCCAGGGAGATAGACGAGCGGGAGTCAAAAATGGTACCCTTGATACAGAAATACAAATCACTCGGGAAGACGATTGAGCTATTCAATCGCATCTAGCCGGTCAGGGGCTTACCTGACCGTCCGTAAGGCAAATTTAGGGTCGATCGCCGTATTCATCCCTTCTTCCCAGGTGCCGATAGTGGGTGTGTATGCAAGACAGGCGTGTCGAACCGAGGATGTTGTGCGCGGACCTCGTCGAGGTCGAGTGGATGGACAAGGCGGGCCAAACGCGGCGCGCGGTGGCCAACCTAGAGGACATCTCGTTATCCGGGGCCTGCTTCCAGCTTGACATCGAGATCCCTCTCCAGACGGAGGTCCGGATCCATTACCCCAACGGGGAGCTGTCCGGCAAAGTGCGGTATTGTATTTACCGCGAGATCGGCTATTTTCTCGGGCTGGAGTTCGAGACCGGCACCAGATGGTCCGAACGGTCCTTCAAGCCGCAGCACCTGTTCGATCCCAGCGGCCTGATCGCCCGCCTGGGGGCGCGCCGCGCGGGCAACGAGCCGCCGTCGATGAACTGAGCGCCGAGCCGCGGTCAGTGGCCTCACCGTCACCTGCGACGGCCGAGGCCCCTCTTCGGCCCAAGCTGATCCCTGGTACCACGAACGCACCCGCCCGCGGCCGCCGGCTTCTTACTGGTAGTAAGTGACGTGCGGGATGAGCATGGGCTGGCCGGACTGCTCGGCCGGCTGGCAAGGGCCGCAAGTGGCGATGTAGCCGGCATGCGCCTGCTTCAGAATGGCGGGCAGGATGGCGGTGTCGTCGGGTCGATGGTAGGTGTCCAGCATCAATCTGGGCCGGTGGCGGCGCAGCGTCTGGAAGGCGCCCTTCAAAGCCTCCCGCTCGGCGCCCTCGATGTCCATCTTGATGAAATTCACTCGCTCCAGCTCCAGCCGCTCCACCAGCAGGTCTAAGGTGGTAACGGGAACCCGGACCTTGTTTCCCGCGTGCTTCCAGATCAGGCTGTTGGTCCCGGAATTCTCCACCCCCTCAAAAAGTTCCAGCGTGGTCCTGCGGCTCCACAGACCCTCGGGAACCACCACCACGCGCCCGGAGGCGATCTCGGCGGCGAAATTGCGTCGCAGGCAGTGCAGGTTTCCAGGGTCCGGCTCGATGGCGATCACCTTGGCCGCCCCCTGCCGGAGCGCCTGGTGCGTAAAAATTCCGACGTGGGCCCCACCGTCGATCACCACGTCCCCCCGTCGGACCACGTGCGCCGGGCTGACGCGCATCATCCACCGGTGCTCGGCCAGCAGGTAGGCAACCAGGCCCCGGCCGTCAAACGCCTTCCCCTTGCGCTTGACCCAAAATGAGCGCTCCCGCGTGCCGATCAGGTCCAGATCCAGGGCCGCGTCGTGCCCGGACAGGAACACCTCGCCACGTGCCTCCTCCATGGATCGGCCCAGCAGTTCCGCGTCCCGGCGCATGGTCAGGATCCTGCCCCACGTGCACGCCGGAACCCGGCCAGAGAGCTTCCAAAACCCCAGGTACATGACGGGGAAGGCAACCACCAGGCTCTGGTAGAGCAGAAGCCCGGAGACCAGCGCAAGCCCGATCCGGACGGGGGACCAGGATCGGCGCCGGGGGCGGGCGGGCGGAGCAGCAGGGTTCATGTCGGCTCGGGTGTATAACCGGGTGTATAGCTGATCGACCGTGATGCGGGAAAGGTTTAGTACCGATAGAGCCAGCGCGCCTTCTCCACAACCTTGGCGACGTTGGGCAGGAACGCATCCTCCAGCATGGAGCTGTAGGGCACCGGCGTGTCCGGCGCGGCGATGCGGACCACCGGGCCGTCCAGGTGCTCGAAGGCTTTTTCCGTTATCCGCGCGCTGATCTCGCCGCCCACTCCGCCGGTAAGCGTAGCCTCGTGCAGCACGATGACCTTGGAGGTCTTGCGCGCGGTCGCCAGGATGGCTTCTTCATCCAGCGGGAGCAGCGTTCGCAGGTCGAGGATCTCCACCGAGATCCCCTCCTTTTCAAGCTGCCCGGCCGCGTCCGCCGCCACGTACACCATGGCCCCATAGGTGATTATGGAGAGATCGCCGCCCGCGCGGAACACGGCGGCCTTGCCGAGGGGAACCGTGTAATCGCCTTCCGGGATCTCGCCTTTGATCCGGCGGTAGAGCGCTTTGTGCTCGAAGAAAATGACCGGGTCGTTGTCGCGGATCGAGGCCTTCATGAGCCCCTTGGCGTCGTAGGCGGTGGCCGGCTGGACTACCTTCAGGCCCGGCGTGTGAAAGAACCACGCCTCGGGATTCTGCGAATGGTACGGCCCGCCGTGAATGCCGCCGCCGCTCGGCGCGCGGATGACGATCGGTACCGGAGCGTTCCAGCGCCAGCGGCACTTGGCGGCGTAGTTGACGATCTGGTCGAAGCCGCAGGAGATGAAGTCGGCGAACTGCATTTCCGCCACCGGGCGAAGCCCGAGAAAGCTGGCGCCGATGGCCGCCCCGACGATAGCCGATTCGCTGATCGGCGTGTCCACCACGCGTCGCTCGCCGAACCGATCGAGCAACCCCGCGGTCACCTTGAACGCCCCGCCGTAGACGCCGATGTCCTCGCCGAGCAGGAACACGCTCGGATCGCGTTCCATCTCCTCCGCGATGCCCTGGCGCACGGCCTCGAGATAAGTGACCTGCATGGCGTTCAGCGCGGCGGGCCGTAGACGTTGTCTTCCAACGTCGCCGGATCGGGGTGAGGACTCTGCTCGGCCCACTCGACGGCCGCGTCCACCTCGGCGCGGATTTCGGCGTGCATCCGGTCGATCTCCTCCTGGGGGAGCCAGCCGCGATCGAGCATGCGGGTTTGCAGGCGCCCGATCGGGTCGCGCGCGGCCCACAGGTCCCACAGGTGCTTGGGAACGTAATCGGCGCCGTCGTGGGCCGAGTGGCCGGTCATGCGGAACGTCTTGCACTCCACCAGGTAGGGACCCAGGCCGGCGCGCGCGTGGTCGATGGCGCGGCGCGTGGCTTCGTGGACCGCGAACACGTCGTTGCCGTCCACGATCTCGGCCGGAAGGCCGTAGCCGGGCGCGCGGTCGGCGACGTTGGCGCAGACCATCTGCTTGTCGAGCGGCGTCGAGTAGGCATACTGGTTGTTGTTGCACAGCAGCACCAGCGGCGCCTTCTGCACCGCCGCCAGGTTGACACCCTCGTGCCAGTCGCCGCGACTGGTGGCGCCGTCGCCGAAAAACACCATGGCCACCTGGCGCGAGCCCTTGTATTTGAGCGCCATCGCCGCGCCGGCGGCCACAGGCACCGAGGCGGCCATGGCGCTGATGATGGCGACGATCTTGCGGTCCAGGTCGCCCATGTGCATGTTGCCGTCGCGGCCGCCCGTCAGCCCGCCCACGCGGCCCATGTACTGCGCGAACACCTGCCGCGGATGGATGCCGCGGATGAAATAGAGGGCCAGGTCGCGATGGCTGGGAAACAGCACGTCGTCGGGCTCGGCCGCCAGACCCGCGCCCACGCAAATGGCCTCCTGGCCGCGACCCACGTAGACTCCTCCGAGGATCTTTCCCTGCCGATAGAGCTTCCGCTCAATGCGGTCCTCCGCTTCCCGCATGAGCGCCATGTAGTAAAGGAAGCGGCGGCTAAGGTCAGCCTCCGGGTCGGGGCCGTCGGCCACCCCTGTATTGGCCAGGAGCATATGGGCGGGCTTGGCTGCTGCCATCAGAACCTCCTGCTTCTAAGCAAACGGTTTGACCGTTTGCTCCCCTACTTGTGGGCGCCACTCCGCCGCAAGGCGGGGGCAGCCCCTGTAGGGGCTGGACCGGACCAGGGTCCCAAAGGCAGTAGTATAAGCCATTTTCCTCTCCGAGGGACTCGGGGGAAACCCTGGGAGGGTCTTAGGCCGGCGTAGCCTGAACCAAACAGGGCGAACGCTCAAAGTTTGGACCCTTCCGCCAGGCGCGAGCGGCGGGAACGTCGACAGCAGCCCGGTCAATGATCCGGGTCAGTGCGTTTCAGCGCTGGGGCGCTGTGGCCTTCAGCAGCTTCGCCCGCCACTGGGCTGCTTTGGCCGGCTTGCCCCAGGCCTCGTAATGCTGCGCCATCTGTTTGATGGCGTCATGCGTTTTGCCGTTTTCAGCGCCTAATGCGGCAAGGTATCCTTCGTAGGCCTCCAGCCCCAACGGTTCGGCTTCGCTGTAGCGGGCTAGCTTGGAATACATTCCAGCAAGGCGATACAGACTCACCGCTGTGCTTTGATGGCTCTTCCCAAGCACGCGGCGTTTCGCACTGATCGTCGTCAAGTAAAGAGTCTCAGCTTCGCTATGCCGCCCCAGGGCCTCGTATGTGGTCGCCAGATTGTGGAGGCTGATAAGTGTTTGCGGATGATCGGGGCCGAGCAATCGCTTCCGTCTGTCGGCCGCGCTGGCGGTAAGCGGCAGTGACTCAGCAAATCGTCGTTGCCTGTAGTATAGAGTGCTCAAGTTACTCAAGGTCTCAAGCGTGTCGGGATGATCTTCACCCAGGACACGTCGCTGGATCTCCAGAGTCCGCAGTTCCAAACGTTCCGCCTCGTCCCAACGATCCTGAAGGCTATACAGACTGGCCAGATCGAAGTTCGCTCGAAGGGTGTCTCGATGCTCTTTACCAAGTATCCGTTGCCGGCGCTCGACGACCTCGCGATACAACGGTTCGGCCTTCTGAAGGCTGCCCTGAAACCAGTAGACATTGGCCAACCGATTCACTGCCTCGATTGTGTCGGGATGGTCATCTCCCTGCACGCGCCGCAGGTTTGCCACAGCCTGTTCCAGGAGCGGCAGCGCGGCCCCATACACCCCCAGGCTGGTATAGACGGCGCCCATCGTGGTCTGCAGCCGGCCCTGGACCACCGGCTGCTCGCGCAACGTCTGGCCGATCTCACGCGCGCCCTTATCGAGAATCTCACGGGCGGTGACGGTATTGCCGCGTGCCTCGCTCGGATCCGACACGTTGAACAGACCGACCAGGAAGGCCGATATCTGTTTTGCGGTGCTCGCCTCCAGATTGGCTCGATCGCGCTGCTGCGCAATTCGCCGCGCTTGGAGCGCCGTGAGTGCCGAGAAGCCAACCAGGAGCACGACCAGCGCTGTGACCGCCGCGACACCCACGCGGTGCCGCCGTACGAACTTGCGCGTCCGATACACCGCGCTCGGGGGACCGGCGGAGACCGGCTCGTTGTCGAGATGCCGCCGGACATCCACCGCCAGCTCGTTGGCCGTCGCGTAGCGCCGCGTGCGATCTTTTTCGAGGGCCTTCATCGTGATCCAGTCGAGATCCCCGCGCAGGAGGCTCGCGAGCTTCGCGGGCCGGGCGCCGCGATGCTCCGCCGCCTGCAGGGAGGCCGCGCCACGCAGGGTTACCTGCACACTGGGGCGCGGCGGGTCCCTTTCGCGAATCGCCCGTCGAAACTCGTCGAGACCTGCGTTGCCCAAGGCCTTCCGATCGAACGGCAATGACCCGGCCAGCAGTTGGTAGAGGAGAACGCCGAGGGAATAGATATCGCTGCGCGTGTCCACATCGAGCGCCGTCATTTCGGCCTGCTCCGGGCTCATGTACTCGGGCGTGCCGATGAACATCCCCAATTCGGTGAACAGCGGCCGCTCGGTCAGCCGCTGCGCGATCGCCTTGGCGATGCCGAAATCGATGATGCGCGGCGCGGGATGATCGCCCGAGACGACCACCAGCACGTTGGACGGCTTAAGATCCCTGTGGATGATGCCCTTCTGGTGCGCATGCTGGACTCCTTCGCAGAGCCGGATGAACAGATCCAGACGCGCGCGCACGGCCAGACGCATGCGATCGCAGTAGCTGGTGATGGGCTCGCCCTGCACATACTCCATCACGAAGTACGGACGGCCCTCGGGCGTGGTCCCGCCATCGAAGATCTTTGCGATGGCAGGGTGGTCCATGAGCGCAAGAGCCTGGCGCTCGGCTTCGAAACGCGCAACGACCTGCGCGGTGTCCATCCCCGCTTTGATGACCTTGAGGGCGACCCGGCGACGGACCGGCTGGAGCTGCTCCGCCAGCCACACTTCCCCCATGCCCCCTTCGCCCAGCCGCTGCAGCAAACGATACGGTCCAAACGTGCGCGACGGCTGCTCAGCACTCGGCGCACTCGTGCGCGTCGGGTCCGATTCGCCGGGCGCTCCAGGAGCCTGCGGCATGGCGTAGCTATTCTCCCAAAATACGACTCTGCCATGTGCGGGCGCCGACCTGGTTGCCCTACCGGCCGCAAAATCTACTTCAACGGAAACGTTACGGGGGTACGGCCCACGGCCGCAGCCATTCCGGGTAGAAGCGGTCGGCCAGGGCGCGGAACTCGGCGTAGCGATGCGTGTCGACCTCGAACAGGTTCCCTCCCAACGCGAGGATCCCCATCAGACCGCACACCACGGCCACGCCCGCCCCCACGGGCGCCCATGCAGGCGACAGCCGGACGCCGGGAGCGAGCACGGCGGCGGCCGTCGAGACGCCGTTCAGCAGGTGCCAGGCGCCGCTGGCGAACAGCACCAGGTAGTAGGGATAGAAAAACAGCGGCCAGTAGCCGAGGCTGAACGTCAGATAGCTGAAATCGGCCGGGACGCCGAGCAGCAGGCCGGGGCCGCGTGTGGCCGTCACATGACCGGCAAACAACAGCATCAGGACGTAGCCGCTCCACCTGTGCAGGCGCACTCGCCAGGGGATCGTGGCGCCCGGGGCCTTCCGAGGCCGGAGCTTCATGCGTGCGATCCCGGCCGACACGTGAACCAGCGCCGCCCCCACCACGCAGGCGATTTCCACGGGCGGGAACTGGTAGTACCAGCGCAGAAGGCGCTGGAGGCCGTCGTAGGCCGCCTGCCCGAACATCGCGGAGACGGTGTTCGCCAGGTGCAGGCTCAGGAAGACGGCGAAGGCCATTCCCGAGAGCGCCTGAATGCGGACCAATGCCGCCATTTTCTATACAATAATGCACGGGACGGTATCGGCACCATGGCATGCTCGCGGCGTGACTTTCTCGGCACCGCATTGGCGGGAGTCGCCACGTCGTATGCCGCTCGCGAGGACTGGAACGCGGGCGAGCTGCGGCATGTCCTGCCCGCCGCCGGCCATGACCGGCTGCTGGTGAAAGCGAGCTGGCGGCAGCCGCTTGCCCGGCCGCCGCAGTTGCGCGTCGGCTCGCGCCGCGTGGCCGGCGTTCCCACCGACACGAGCGGGGAATTTTTCCGCTTCCATGCCGCGGGTCTGGAGCCGGAACACCGCTACGAGCTGCAATTCCATGATGCCGCCGGCAAACCGCTGTGCGCGCCCTGGCCCATTTCCACCCTGCCCCATCCCGATGCGCGTCCCAAGCGCTTCCTGCTGATGGTCTACACCTGCGCCGGCGGCCACGACGCCATGCGCAACCCCGCCACCGGCGGCCCCTACTGGGTACCGGTCGCGCAACGCCGCAAGCTGCTCGAGGCGGGACTGGCGCGCCGGCCCGACGCCCTCATCGCCATCGGCGACCACGTCTACTGGGATCTGCGATCGCCGAAAGGTTCCGTTAACCTGGGCGCTTCTCCGGCCGCCAGACAACTGACGGGCGAGTTCGCGCGCGCGGCGCCCGTGCTCGGCACAGACAACGAGCGCAAGCTGAAGACGGCGGCGAGCCCGCAGATCTGCGACCTCTACGGCGCGCTGCTGCGCTCCACGCCCGTCTTTTTCCTGCAGGACGATCACGACTATTTCGAGAACGACGAGGCCACCGAGGAGATCGTCACCTTCCCTCCCGACGATTTCATGCTGCGGCTGGCGCGCGCCACGCAGCGGCTCCACTATCCGGAGTTCCTGCCGGACGCGAATCGCCCGGCGGGGCTTCCCTCGAGCGGCGCCCCGGATCGCGCGCCGGGCGCCTCGGAGTCCTACGGGACGCTGCGGTTCGGCAAGCTGGTCGAGATTCTGCTCTACGATTGCCGGCGCCACCTCACGCTCAAGGGGCCGGCAGCGGGCTTTCTGCCCGACACCGTCGAGGCCTGGCTTCACCAGCGCATGCGCCACCCCGCGACCAGCCACCTGGTAAACCTGCCATCGACGCCCGTCGGCTGGAGCGCGGGCAAGTGGGCCGAGTGGTATCCGGACCTGCTCGAGGCCGGCGGCAAGCTCGGCGTGTCCCGGCCGAAGTACTTCTGGCAGTCCGGCTGGCGGGCCCAGCACGACCGGCTGCTGGGAGCGGCCTCGTCCATGCAGCGCATCCCTTTGTTCCTCAGCGGCGATCTGCACGCCCTGGCCGAGGGGCGCATCCTGCGCAGCGGCTCGCTCGACCTGGGCCGCAATCCCGTCGTCAGCGTCCTCACCGGGCCGATCAGCACCGGCCCGCTCGCCTGGCCCTCGGCCTGGCGCGGCACGCCTCCGTTGACGCCCACCGGCGTCGAGGTGGAGCAGGGGCTCAGACCGGTCGAGCGAAACGGATTCACTTTGATCGAGTTCACCGAAGATCGCATCGAGTTCGAGTTTTACTCCTGGAAAATGGGCGAGCCGGAAGACCGGCTGGACCAGCTCACCCCGTTTCACCGCTTCACCGCGCGCCGGACCGTGTAGCGCCGATCCCCTGCTACAATGCGGGTGGAGGCTGGCCGTGGCGGTCGCTGTTCACAAACTCACGTGGGAGGACATTAAGAATTTCCCCGAGAGCCACACGCGGGTCGAACTCGTCGATGGGGAACTGATAATGTCGCCTGTTGCAGGAGCCGCACACCAGATGACGACCGGCCTTCTGGGAGCGCGAATCCTGCCGTGGGTTCTTGCTCATGGACTGGGCGCGTTTTTCTCAAGCCCGCTGCACGTGATCCTCGACGAGCATGTCCACTACGAGCCGGACTTGTGCTTCCTCCGTAAGGATCGCCTCCACCTGCTGAAGGACGCCTATTTTGACGGCCCGCCGGACCTCGTCATCGAGGTGATCTCTGAATCTAACCGCACGCATGACACAGTAGTGAAGTTCCGCGATTACGAGCGCTACGGCGTGGAGGAATACTGGCTGGTCGACCTGCGCGAAAAGCATATCCGCGTCTTCCATCTCGCCGACGGCCGCTATGGGTCGCTCGGGATCTTCTCGCGCGGCGAGCGCATCGTCTCCCGCGTGCTGGCCGGGCTCGACCTGGATCCCGAGGAAGTGATAGCCGCGCTCTAGCGAGGTCTTCGACCTAAAACCGACCAGCGCAAGCCGATCTCGCAAAGACCCAAGGCTCGCAAAGTTCTTCCTTAGCGGGCTTGGCGACTTGGCGAGCCATCGTCTTTTCCCCCGAACCGTTCGATCCCGTTCCCGACCGGAACGGTTGAACCTGGATTCGCGGTCAAGCTGGAGTGTCGCCCGATTTCAAAACTCGCCACTTTTCTTCAGATCCTGGCGCGAGGAGACGGCTAGAGAGGGCGCGTCCGGATCAGATCGCCAGCTTGCCGTCGAACATCATGTCCTTCAGCCGGAACCTGCGCTTGATGGACATGGCGCCGACTTTCACCGCCACTTCCACTTCGTTGTCTTCGATCGTGATGGGCTTGTCACCGTGGGGGAAGATCAGGAACAGGTTGACACGGCCGGATTCGTCCTGCTGCGCCTGCACCCTATCGGCGGCGATGACCGGCCTATCCTTGATCTGAAGCAGCGAGTTGGGCTTGAGACTCTCGGGAGTGGCGCCGCGCAGCATCGTCGGCGGCAGGCCGGCGATGGCGACGACGTAAATCTTCTCGTCGGCCGCGAGGATCTTGGCCGCCTCGGCCGACTTTGCCGATTCGTCGCCGAAGCGCGCCCGCACCAGGGCCTGGCGGATGGGAAGGGCGCTGTGCCAGCGGACGATTACCGAGAGGGTCGGCACCGACTGTCCGCCCCCTTCGCCGGGACCGCCACCGGGAGCACCACCGCCGCCCGGCCCGCCCTCGGCTCCGCCGCCACCGCCGCCGGGAATCCCACCACCACTGGCATCCATTCCTCCACCGCCACCACCACCGCCGCCGCGGCGCCCGCCGCCCCGGCCGCCTCCACCCATCCCACCACCGGCGCCCATCGGCCCCATGGAAACTTCCACCGTGCGCGCCCAGGGCGAATCCTTCATGATTTTCTGGATGTCCTTCTGGCTCCACTCGGTGTACTTCTTCTTCTCCCAGAAGTCGGCCGCCCACGCCGCCGTGGCGGCCAGCATCAGGATCGATAGCAATACGTATTTCTTGCTCATAGGAAAAACCCCACTTAGGGAAGCATACGACGCCGGGTGAACCCACGCAAGTGTGCGGCCCGGCGCGATCGAATTGCGGCGCCCGGACCAGATCCTCTACAATCGACCTTCCCCCGGGGAGGGCCGACACCCATGTCTAACAGCCCGTGGCAGAAGTCACCGCATTCCGAAAGAGACAGGCCGGGAGGCCTGTCCCACAACTGCATCTGGATCCTTTCGGCGATCGCCTGCGCATCCGCCGCGCAGGCTCCGGAACGCCTGGATCGCGGGATGGTGGCCGTGCACGCGGCCGCGAACAAAGTGTACGTCGGCTGGCGGCTGCTGGCGAACGATCCGCCCGGGGTGGCGTTTCATGTCTACCGTTCCACGGCCGCAGGAAACCCCATCCGGCTGAGCAAAAACCCGGTCACCGACTCCACGAATTTCGTCGACGAAGCCGCACCGCTCGACCGCGCCAACCAATGGTGGGTGCGGCCCGTGGTGAACGGCCGCGAGCGGGAGCCTTCGCCCCGCGCCGCGCTGCCGGCGAATCCTGGGGAGCGGCAGTATCTGGCGTTGAAGCTGCAAGGCGCCTACAGCGCGAACAAGATCGGCCTCGGCGATCTGGACGGCGACGGCAAGCTCGACTTCGTCATCAAGCAGCCGGGATCGAGCATCGATCCGGGTCAGGGCTACTGGCGCCGCAGTCCGGACACGTACAAGATCGAAGCCTATCGCCACGACGGCGCCTTGCTGTGGCGCAAAGACCTGGGGTGGAACATCGAGCTCGGCGTCTGGTACTCGCCCCTGGTCGTGTTTGACTTCGATGGCGACGGGGCCGCCGAGATCGCGCTGCGAACAGCCCCGGTCGACGCGGACTACCGCGACGCCGACGGGCACGTGCTCTCCGGACCCGAGTACCTTTCGATCCTCGACGGCCGCAGCGGAATCGAGATCGACAAGGTCGACTGGATCGCGCGCGGCGCGGTGAGCGACTGGGGCGACAGCTACGGCAATCGCGCCTCCCGCCACCTGATCGGCATGGCTTACCTGGACGGCACACGTCCGAGCGTGGTGGTGCATCGCGGCACCTACACCACCATGCGGGTGGACGCCTACGATCTGGTCAACCGCCGCATCGGCAAGCGCTGGAGCTGGAACAGCGACCAGGAAACGCCGCCGGTCCGCGGGCAAGGGATGCACGGCATGAAGGTGGCCGACGTGGACGACGACGGGCGCGACGAGCTGATTCTGGGCGCGGCGGCGCTCGACGACAACGGCCGCCTGCTCTGGAAAACGGACCTGGGACACCCCGACGTGGTCTACGTGGCCGACGTCGATCCCGCGCATCCGGGCCTGGAGATCGCCTACGGCGTCGAGGTGAAACGCGGCGAGAACGGCATCAGCGTGGCGGAAGCGCGCACGGGCAGGATCCTGTGGGGCGTCAAGCACCCCACGACGCACATCCACGACCAGGGCATGCTGGCCGACCTCGATCCCGCCCACCCCGGCTTGGAGTTCTATGGCGCGGAAGCCGACGGCTCCCGTTTCTGGCTGCACACCGCCCGCGGCGAGCTGCTCGCCACCGAAGACCTGGGCGGCAACAGTCCTCACGCTCTCTACTGGGACGACGGGCCGGTCAAAGCATACATCCCCGGACCTTCCCGGTTCCGGCGTCCCGGGCCGCGGCCGCAACTTCCCGCGGGGGCCCGACCCGCGGGCGCGGCGGTGGTGTCCAGAATCCTGAAGTACAAGGGCGCCCAGATCGGCGAGATTACCGGGCGCATCGTGGGCCTGGCGGATGTGCTCGGCGACTGGCGGGAAGAGGTCATCACCGCCGTCGAGGGCGAACTGCGCATCTACACCACCACGATTCCCGCCACCAGCCGCCGCGTCGCACTGATGCAGGACCGCCTCTACCGCATGGACGTCGCGCTGGCGAGCATGGGCTATTTCTTTCCGCCGCAGCTCGGCGGCAAGCTGTTCGAGTAGTATGACTCACTCTTGCCCGCACGGGGCAACCTATGCCAAGATAGGCTCATTCATCGTGGGAGGGAGTCCGTCTCAAATGCGCCACTCGAATATCTCGACGATTCTTCTTTGCGGCAGCCTGCTCGCAACGGGTGCTCTCATGGCCCAGATCGGAGGCGGCGGCTCGATCCAGGGCGCCGTCACGGATCAGACCGGGGCGATGATCCCCGGGGCCACCGTCGTCGCGACCCATGTCGCCACCGGAGTCCGCACCTCGCGCCAATCGACCGGGGCCGGCATCTACGTCGTCTCGCCGCTGGTAGCGGGCGAATACACCGTCTCGGTCACCGCACCCGGTTTCCAGTCGCTGGTGCAGGAAAAAGTCATGGTCGACGCGTTGAGCGTCGTGGGTCTGAACCTCACGCTGAAGGTCGGAGCGGCGGCCGAACAGGTCACCGTCTCCGACACGCCCCCGGCGCTGAGCACGCAGGACGCGCGCCTGGGCCAGACGATTCGCAACGAAGAGTACAGCTCCTTGCCGCTGGCGATGGGCAGCGGCACCCCCAGGAACCCGCTGGCGTTCGCTTTCCTGCTGCCGGGCGTCACCAACACCAGCCGCTGGGGCAACACCCTCGGCGCCCAGGACTTCTCCAACGACCTCTACGTCGAAGGCATCGCCATCACCAATTCGGTGCAGCAGGGCGAGGGCCGCAATCTGTCGCTGGGCATCTCGGTGGAAGCGGTCGACCAGTTCCAGGCCGAAACAGCCGGCGCCGCCGTCCAGTACAACGGGCAAGGGGTGCAAAATTACGTGATCAAGTCGGGCACCAACCAATACCACGGCTCGGCGTTCAACTATTTCCGCAACACCGTACTGGACGCCCGGGGCTTTTTTCCGCTCACGCGGCCGCAGCAGAACCAGAACGAATTCGGGTTCACCCTCGGCGGGCCGGTCAGCAAGAACCGCATCTTCTTCTTCAGCTCCTATGACGGCTACAAGTATCGCGCCGGCACCCGGTCGACCTTCATGTCGATTCCCGCGGCGGCGGCGCGGCGCGGCGATTTCAGCGGCTTTCCCGTGCCGATCTACGATCCGGCGACCACCTCCTGCCCCGCCGGCGGAGCGTGCAGCCGCCAGGCGTTCCCCGGAAGCATCATTCCCTCGAGCCGTATTTCCCCGATTTCGAACTTCTTTCAGGCGGAACTGCCCGTCCCCTCCAACGCCAATCTGCAAAACAACTATCTCGGCTCGGTGCCGACCGGCTTCAACAACTGGAACACCACCAACAAGGTGGACCTGAACCTCAGCGAGAAACACCGGTTCGGCCTTCTGTTCGCCACCGGCAAGCGCAGCCAGTCCACGCCCTACCGCGGCAATACGCTGCCGCTTCCCTACGCGGTGACGCGGCTGGTGGACGAAATCACGGCCACGGCGCAGGCCCGGCACACCTGGGTCCTCTCGCCGAACCTGGTCAGCCAGCTCAGCTTCGGCTTTGCCCGTTTGAATGTTCCCATCATCAACGCCACCATCGAGGGCAAGTGGCCGCAGCGGGCTGGGCTGAAAGGACTGCCGCCCGGAGAAGCGGACTCCTCGTTTCCGGAAGTTTCGTTTGGCGGCCCCAATTCGCCCCAGGGCTGGCGCGGCACCGACGCTCGGGCGTTCGACGAGGCGCTGAACACGTTCACGCTGCAAGACAACGTCCAGTGGATCCGCGGCAAGCACGCCCTCACGTTCGGCTTCCAGTTGCAGCGCATGCAGGCCAACGAGAAGGAGCGCACGTACGGCAGCCTGGCGACATTCGCCTTCAGCAACAACCAGACCGCCGGCTTCAACGCCGCCGGCACGCTGCTGACCGCCACGGGCAACTCCTACGCCAGCTACCTGCTCGGCGGGTTGAGCGGCACCGGCATCACCGAGGATTTCGTCGTCGGCACCGGCGGTCGGTTTCGCACTTACGCCTGGTGGGCGCAGGACGACGTCAGGCTCACCAGCCGGCTCACGTTGAATCTCGGACTGCGCTATGACCTGGCCGAGCCGTACAAGGAGGTGCGGGATCGCTGGTCGGGCATGAACCCGGACCTGCCCAACCCGGCGGCCGCCGGGCGTCCGGGAGCCATCGAGTTCGTCGGCTTCGGCGACAACAGTTGCCGCTGCCGCACGCCGATCGCGCAGTATTACCGGATGTTCGGGCCGCGCCTCGGGCTGGCCTACCAGTTCAGCGCCAAGACCGTACTGCGCGTTTCCTACGCGATCATGTACACGCGACGCGGCGCTGTCGGCGGACGAGGCGGCGCGCGCAACGGCACCGGCCTGCTGGGTTTCTCGGCCTCCCCATCGTTTCCGAGCATCGACGGCTTCACGCCGGGATACTACTGGGACAGCGGCGTTCCGGCCTACCAAAAGGCGCCGTTTTTCGATCCCGGACTGAACGCCGGTTTCACCACCACGCGGCCGACCGGCAGCGGCGTCACTTTCGGCGATCCGACCATCGGCGGTCGCCCGCCGCGCTACCAGAACTGGAGTTTCGGTCTCCAGCACGCCGTATCGACCGCCACCACCGTGGGGATCAGCTATGTCGGCAGCAACGGCCACAACCTCGGCGGCGGGGGGCGCGGCATCTACTCCAACCAGATCCGCCCGAATTACCTGGCCCTCGGCAACCTGCTCCAGGCCCGGGCGACGGCGGCCAGCATCGCCTCGGCGCGGGCCGTCTTCCCCGAGATCGGGCTGCCGTTCGCCAACTTCTCGCCCAACGCCACCATCGCCCAGATGCTGCGGCCGTTCCCGCAGTACTCCGGCGTCGGCGACGTGTGGGGCGACGTGGCCAACTCCAAATACAACTCGATGCAGGTGACGCTGACGCAGAGGCGCTGGAACGGGCTTTCGCTCAACTGGAACTACACCTTCGCGCGCGTGATGGACGACACCGCCGGCAGCCGCTCGGCGTACAACTGGACGACCGAGAAAGCCGTCGCGACACAGGACATCGCGCACATCGTGAACGGAACTTTCGTTTACCGGCTTCCGTTCGGCGCCGGTCATTCTCTCGGCGGCAGCCGGCTGCTGCGACACCTGGCGGGAGGATGGCAGCTCTCCGGAATTACCCAGCTCAGCACCGGCCAGCCTCTGGGCGCCATCGGCGCGGCCTGCAACCTGCCCAACGCCGGCGGCTGCTACGCCGACTTCAACCGCGCTTTCTCCGGGCCCGTGCGCATCAACGGCGACTACGGCAACGGCGACATCCGCGGGTCGAGCCCGCCGTCGTTCATCGACCGCGGCGCGTTCGCCTCGCCGGCCGCGTTCCAATACGGCGACACACCCCGAACGCTGGCCTTCGGGTTGCGCGGCACGCACCGCATCAACCAGGACCTGAGCCTGCGCCGCGAGTTCCGCATTCGGGAGAACCTTCGGTTCTCGCTCCAGGCGGACGCCATCAACGCGTTCAACATGGTCTATTTCGGCGGCATCAATAGCAACATCACCAACGCCAGCTTCGGCAGGATCAGCTCGCAGGCGAACTCGCCGCGGACGGTGCAACTGGCGGCGCGAGTGGATTTCTAATCGCCGGCGGGCGTCACCGACCCGCCGCGCGGAGCCGGAAACCGACGATGAGCGTCGCGCGGTCGCAGAGGCGCTAGAGCCCCAAAAGGGGAACGGTGGGGTCTCGATGGAAGCTGTGCTGGCCGACTTCGGTCATCCCGCGAGGCGCACCGGGTCTCCAACACCCGCTGCAAGGTAGATGCGGATTGGCCTACAGGGCCCGTGCTGGACGGCGTAGCGGATGCAGGCCGGATCGGGCGTCATGCCATGGGCAACCCGCGGACTCAACTCCCCCCGCTGTCCTGACGGGAACACTTTCGGGCGTGCAGTCCGTAAAAGCAAGCGGTGAAGCACCGAGTTGGCAGGCGGTCCAGAACGGCGAAGAGTTGCAGCAGTCCACGGATGATGGCGCCGGCGCGCGAGCCGGCCGTCAACCGGAGAATACGGAACAGGACCGTAGAGAGCACGCGGGGATTGTGAATCAGCCACCCGCGATCCAGCACGTCCATGCCGTGGCGACGCAGCGCGCGAGTCAGTTGCCACGGGGCCGGCGTATGACCAAGCGGAAAGGGTGTCCAGCCGATGCGGGAGGCGAGCCGCAGAGCGCCATACAGCGGGTTGAGTGGGTTGTCGAGCGTAATGACGAGCGTTCCGCCCGGCTTCAACGCGGCGCAGATCTGCGACAGCGCCAGGCGGAACTCAGCCCGGGTCGGGAAATGGTCCAGGGTCGAAGTGGAGACCACCAGGTCGAGCGACTCCGAGCGGATGGGCAGCGCCCGCAGGTCGGCAACCAGTCCGTGCAGCGGCTGCGTAGTGGCCCGGGCGCAGGCGGCTCGTACCGTGGTTGGCGCGATGTCCATCCCCACCAGTCGGGCGCAGCCGGGTGGGTAAAGATCAAAAACGATGGTGTCGAGACCAAAGGCATCTTCGAAGAGATCGGTCTTCAGGATTAGCCCGGAGGGGCAGACGCCGGTCCATTTCCGGATGAACCGCTGGTGTTCGCTTCGCTTCTGGATGGCCACTTCCGGATCCAGATATGCGGAGGGACTGCGGCGAGTCGCCAATTCCTCCCAGACGGCGGAGCTGCCGGGCGGAGGTGGCGTCACCTGGCCTGCGGTCGATGACATAACCTCCACGGTATCGCGAATCTGCCGCGCCTGTTCAGACAGGCCGGAGCAGGCCGCTGAGCCTGCCAGCCGTATAATCTGATCATGTGTGATCCGTTGGAGGACGCCTCCTCCTTTTGGAGTAGTCTGGGGCGCGCCTACGAAAGGAGCGGGCCCCCGCTGAGGCCTTCGCTCGCTGATATCCAACTGATCGAGAGCGCATTGGAAGCCTGGCGCGGCCAGCATCCCTCGCAGCCGTTGCGCGCCTTGCTGCTCGGCGTCACGCCCGGGCTCGCCGAAATGCGATGGCCGGAGCCCTCGACACTGCTCGGGGTCGACAACTCGATGCCGATGGTCCGTGGGGTCTGGCCAGGCGATGTGCCCGGCCGGCGGCGGGCGGTCTGCGCAAGCTGGCTGGCGTTGCCGGTAGCAAGAGGCGCCATCCACATCGTCGCCGGCGACGGCTCTATCAACTGTGTCCGATATCCGGACGGTTTTCGCGCGTTGGCCGAATCTGTTTCCGGCGTGCTGGCCCAGGACGGCATCGTGGCGATACGTTGTTTCGTGCAGCCCCCGGTTCAGGAGACGCCCGAGGACGTGTTCGCGGACATTCCGCGCACGCCCGATTTCCACTACTTCAAGTTTCGCCTGCTGATGTCGATGCAGCGCGACTCGCGGGACGGCGTCGCGGTCGATGAGGTCTACCGCTGTTGGGCGAGCCACTCGGTCGACCGCAAGCTGCTGAACACCCGCTTGGGATGGGAGGATGAGGTCATCGACACGATCGAGCTCTACAAAGGCAAGGACACGGTGCACACGTTCCCGACGCTGTTGGAAGTGCGGTCTGTGTTCGATACATTCTTCGAGGAAACCGGCTGCCTGTTCCACTCCTGCCCGATGGGGGAGCGCTGCCCGGTTCTGGTGTGGAGACCTCGCCTCGGCCGACGCGAGAGCCAGCCGAGAGGCTGAACGATGCACTCGGGGAATCTGCCCTCCTCCTACCCGCTCACCTCGATGCAAAAGGGCATGGTGCTCGCGTCGATGCGGGCGGCCCGGTCGAGGCTCTACGTGCTCCAGATGGTCTGCGAGTTGGCCGAGCCGCCGGATGTTCCCCTCCTGAAGCGCGCCTGGAGCCGGGTGGCGCAGCGGCATCCAGCCTTGCGTTCCAGAATCGAAACCGCCGACGGCCAGTTCCGCCAATGCGCGCTGGAGAACCCGGAATACTGCTGGCAGGAGCTGGATTGGAGTGACTTGCCACGGGCGGAGCAGCGGGAGAAGTGGGACGAATTCCTGCGGCAGGACCGGGAACGCGGCTTCGACTTTGCTGCGGGCGTTCCGGCTCGCTTCGCAGTTCTCCATACCTCGGATCGCTCATCGACGCTGCTGTGGACCATCCACCACGTCCTGGTGGACGGGGGGTCGTCCCGGATCGTGTGGGAGGAGTGGTTGGCGACTTATGACGGGCTTGTCCAAGGCCAGGAAGTTCCCCTCGAAGAGCCCGTCGCTTTTCGACACTACCTCGAGTGGCTCGAGCAGCGGGACTGGACGGCGGCGGAGCATTACTGGCGCGATCGGCTGGCCGGCCTTTCGCAGACCGATTACGTGACCGAACGCCTTCGGCAAGCCGGTGCCTTGGCCGGCGGGGCCTTCGCCAAGGAAAGCGTAAGTTTGACGGAAGAGTTGACGCGTGGCTTGGAGGGCTTCGCCGAGAGTCACAAGGTTTCGGTAAGCACCCTGGTGCTGGGAGCCTGGGCACTACTCCTCAGCCGCTACAGCGGTCGGACCGATGTCGTGTTTGGCGTGACCGGCTCGGGCCGCGCAGGATCCCTGCCGGAGGCCCGAAGGATTGTCGGTTCGTTGATCAATACGCTTCCGTTGCGGATCGCGGTTCCTCCGGACGCTCCTCTGCCAGAGTGGCTGAAGCAAATCCGCGCGCACTGGAAGGCGACGCGCCCACATGAGCACACACCGTTGGAGTTGGTCCGGGAATGGAGCGGGCTGCCGCCGGGAACGGCGATATTCGACAATACTGTGGTATACGATCACGAGCGGCTCGGGGAGACGCTCCAGCGCCTCGGCGGCGCCTGGCAGCATCGCAATGTGCGCTTCCTAAGCCAGCGGACCGACTCGGCTTTGACTCTGGCGGCCTACGGCAGGCCGGTGCTGGCGTTGCAAATCATATTCGACACGCGCCTGTTCGCCGGAGAAACCATTGCCTCGATGACCGGACATCTGGAAACGTTGCTCGGGAGTTTCCTGACCCAGCCGGAGGCCCGCCTGGCGGAGCTGACCATACTCACCGAGGCCGAACGCAAGCGCTTTGTCGAATGGAACCGAACCGAGCATCCGTTTCCACGGACGTTGTGCATCCACCAGCTTTTCGAGCAGCAGGCCGACCGGCTTCCCGAAAAGACCGCTCTGGATCACGCCGGCGACGCCATCACGTACCGTGAGCTGAACGGCCGCGCCAATCAACTCGCCTGGTGGCTGCGCGAGGGCGGAGTAGGACCGGAGGACAGGATCGCGGTCCGCCTGGACGACTATTCGCAGGCCGTCATTGCCATTCTGGGGATTCTGAAAGCCGGCGCCTGCTTTGTTCCCCTGGCCTCCGGTCTGCCGGCCGAGCGGCTGGCGTCGATGCTGACCGACTCCGGGGCAAGACTGCTCCTGACGCGGGAGACGGACGCGCCGGAACTGGACGGAGTTGGATGCCAGGTATGCCTGGTCGAGAGGCTAGGGAACGACCTGGCCGGCCGGCCCCAGGGGAACCTGCCGTGCTACGCAGCGCCCGAGAACGCCGCCTATGCCATCTACACGTCCGGATCCACGGGCCGGCCCAAGGCGGTGGTGGCGACTCATCGGTCGCTGGTGAATCACACCCTGGCGGCCTCTCAGGTTTACGGGATCACCGAGGCGGACCGCCGCCTGCAATTCGCCGCGATGGGGACTGACTTCTTCATCGGCGAATTGTTCAACTACATCTGCCACGGCGCGACCCTGGTCTCGCGCCGGAACGTCGGAGGGATGTCCGTCCGCGAGTTTCTGCGGTTTCTGGTGGAGCATCGTATCACGATCACCGGCGTGCCGAGCACCTGGTGGCAGGAACTGATCGCGGGCATAACCGAAGGCGGCGTGTCGCTGCCGCCCACTCTGCGTGGCATGATCACCGGCATGGAGCGGGTGAATCCGGCGGCATTTCGGGAATGGAATCGGGCGGTAGGAAAGCGGGTCCGATGGTTCAACGCCTACGGGCCGACGGAAGCCACTTGTACGGCGACCATCTACGAGGCCGGAAGTTCGGAGTGGGAGGGCGAGGCCTTCGTGCCTATCGGGAAGCCGGTCGCCAACACGCGGGCTTACGTTCTTGACGGCGCTGGCAGTCCGGTTCCGGTCGGTGTCGCCGGCGAACTGTATCTTGGCGGCGAAGGTGTCACACGCGGCTATCTGAACGCACCCGAGCTGACCGCCGAACGGTTTGTGCCGGATCCGTTTTTCGAATCCGGCGAAGGGCGGATGTACCGCACGGGCGACCTGGTGTTCTACCTTCCGGACGGCAACCTCGTCTATCTGGGCCGGGCGGACCGGCAGGTCAAGATCCGCGGTTTCCGCGTCGAGCTGGAGGAAATCGAAGCGGTACTGGCGCAGCATGCGGGCGTGCGTCAATGCGCCGTGGTTCTGGCCCGCCAGGCGGAGCGTGAGATCCTGGTGGCCTACATCACCGCGAGCGGGCCGGAGGCTCCGTCCGCGGAACAACTGCGGCTGCACCTCTCCCGACTGCTCCCGGCTCACATGATCCCGGCTGGATTCGTGACGCTGGCCGAAATGCCGCTCACTTCCAGCGGAAAAATCGACCGGCAATCGCTTCCGCCTTGCGCGGTGGAACTGCGCGATTCCGCGAAAGATTTCCAACCGCCATCGACCCCCACGGAGGAGCGCCTGGCGGAAATCTGGCGGGAGGTGCTCGGCGTCCGGCGCGTCGGGGCGACGGATGATTTTTTCGAGCTGGGCGGCGACAGCCTGGGGGCGACGCAGTTGTTGGCCGCCGTCGAGAGGCGTTTCGGCCGGGAACTCCCGCTGGCAGTTCTATTCCGCTCGTCCACGGTGGCACGCATGGCCGCCGCACTGGACGGGCACAAGGAACCGCATCGCTGGCAATCGCTGGTGTCGATCCAGGAGGGCGGAGCCCGGCCGCCGCTGTTCCTGTTCCACGCGCTCCATGGGGAGGTTCTATTCTATCGGGAACTCGCGTTGAACCTGGGATCGGACCAGCCCGTCTACGGCCTCCGCTCGGTCGGGTTGGACGGAACGGCTCGGCCGCTCGAAACCGTGGAGGCCATGGCCGCTCATTACCTCCGCGAGATCCGCGAGATCCAGCCCGACGGCCCGTATCATCTGGGCGGTTTTTGCTTCGGCGCTTATGTGGCGTTGGAGGCCGCGCGGCAACTGGAACAGGAGGGAAACGAGGTCGCGGTTTTGGCTTGTTTCGACACCGACGGCCGGTGGCGAATGTCGCGGTCGTTTTCCAAAGGCCTCGCCCTCCACTTCCAGAGCCTTGAGCAGCTTCGCGGGCGCGCCCGGATCGCGTACCTGGCCCAGCGCGCGGCCTATCGGCTGCGGCGCGTCCGGAGCGGCGTCGTGGAGATGTATTGCCGGGGTTTGGAAGCGGGCGGGTACCGTCTGAGGACCGGGTTGCGCCACGCGCATGTTCGGGAGATGAACCTGAAAGCCAGCCGCGCCTATCGAGCCGGCGGGGTTCAGACTTGCGTCGCTTACTTCCAACCGGTCCGGAGTCTGCACTCCGACCCGGCGCCGTTTTGGGCCCCGATCGCCGGGGGAGGTTTGGAGGCGCACCTGGTCGAGTCGGCGACCGGCCTCGAGATGTTCGAGAAACCCGGCGTCGCCGCGCTGGCGGGCAGATTGTCGGCGGTGCTGGAGGGGTTGAGAACCACTCCGGCCGGTCAGACTGCCTCGACATTGGCCGAGAGCTTGTAGCGCGCGCCGCTGGGAACGCACGAAAAGCAGCAAGTGCACGATTTGGTGGATCGTCTGGCGCCGAGCCAGGTGAGTGCCGTTCGGGGCTTGCTCGAAGCCATGCTCGACCTGGAGCGCGCCGTTGCCGGAGCTCGGGAGTGGCTGAAGCGGAATCGGCCGATCCCGCAAGAAGAAGTTCTCGCAGAGCTCGGCCTCACCCTGGACGACTTCCGTAAGATGGCCGAGACGCCGGCCCCTACCGCGACGCGCGGATCCTCAGCGCGATATCCGCCTGGTGTTGCGGAGAAGCCGTCAACCTGACCCGCCCCCCCGGGTGCCGATCGATGCGCCGCGCGTCGAGTATCGCCAGGTCGGCCGGCTGAATCCACTCCATCCGATAAGAGCCTCGCGGAAGATCCAGCGCCACCTCGATCGTTCGCGATCCATCGCTCGGCCGGTAGGATCTTCGCCCTTCCGCATACGCGCTGTGGTGGATGTAGATGGCGTACTGCCTGCCGGGCTCGATGAGCGCCCGCCAGAAGCTGGTCTCGCTCGACAGCCCGGCCGCCACCACACCGTGATCCGGGCGCATGCGGACGAAATCGAAGCCCGTCACGAACTGCATCAGCTTCCGCAGGTACCCCTTGAACAACTCGCTCTCCGGGCGGCGGCCCGAGGGGTCCTCCACCTGGTAGGCGTGATTGAGATTGCTGTAGACGGCCCCGCCGCCGAGAAGGAACTCCCACGCCTCCACGCGTCCGGACTCGGTGGTCATCGTGTTCCGGTACTCCGGGTAGCGAGGGTGCGCGATCCAGCGCGTCTCGTCGAAGCCGAGCGCCTTTCCACGCCCATAGCCGGCGAGGGTCTCCGCCAGCCGCATCAGGTAATGGAAGTTGATCACGCCGACCGCCTCCGGCTTCGGGATCGGCCCGATGCCCTGCCCCGGCGCGTAGTCGGCGTTGTAGGCGATCAGGTGACGTCGATCGGCGGCCAAAGACGCCTCCGCAGCGACAATCTCCCCGATGATGGCCTCGTGCCAGGCGTGGATTTCCCGCGCCGAATCGCTGTCGACGGCCCGCTGCGACGGCTCGTTGGCGATCTCGAAATACACGTTCGGCGCGTCTCTCAGTTCGGTCACGATCTTCCGCGTGACGGCTTGCTGGCGTTCGAGCAGGGCCGCGTTCGCCGGAGTGAGGAACTTGTCTTGGTGCAGCCCGCGCCACGGGCTCCCTTGCAGGTTGTTATCGGGGTGCAGCGGAGACGATCTCCATCGTTCGTCGTCGTACATGCGGCAGAACAGGACCAGTTCCACCACGACGCCGCGCTCGTGCGCCTTCCGGCAGAAATCCTTCAGCCGCGCGAAATAGGCGGGGTTCCAGCGGTCCAGGTCGAACCTGGTTCCCTCGAAGCCTCCCTGGGTGTCGCTCCACGCCCAGGGGGCGATGAAGCGGCGCGGGCCGCGGCCCGGAGATAGCGGGCTGGGACCGTGGCCGCTGGTTCCCTGTTCCCGGTAGGAGCCGGAGAACGTTCTGGTCAGGTTGAAACCGTTGCGCCGCAGCTCGTCCAGGTAGGCGACGTAGTCGAAGTCGAGGTTGAGCACCGAACCGTAGTGTTCGCCGGAGGTGATCAGCACGGCGGGCTTGGACCGGTAAAGAAAATAGTGCGGGTTGGCCGGGTGGAGCCGGAGGGGCGCCTCCGCGCAGGCCGCGCCGGCCGCCAGGATCGAGAGCAGTAATCCGCGCGCGTTTCCGTACGCCCGAATGCGCCTCACGTCGCGCCTCACGATTCCACCTTCATTCGTATCGAAGCGCGACCAGCGGATCGACCTGAGTGGCGCGGCGGGCGGGGAAATAGAGGGCGGCCAGGGCCACCGCCGCCAGCATCGCCGAGACGGCCCCGAAGGTCAGTGCATCGGTGGCGCTGACACCGTACAGCAGGGTCCCTATCAGCCGTGCCAGGGCAACCGCCGCGGCCAGGCCGGCGGCCACCCCGCCGGTGACCAGGACCAGCCCCTGCCGCAACACCAGCCACGCCACGTCGACGGGGCGCGCTCCGAGCGCCAGCCGCACGCCGAACTCGTGAGTCCTCAGCGAGGCGACGTAGGAAACGACGCCGTAGATTCCAACGGCCGCCAGCAACAGGGCGACGCTGGCGAACATCGCCAACAGCATCATCGTGAAGCGCCTCTGGGCGAGCGAGGCCTCGACAATCGCCTGCAAGGATCGAACGTTGAAAACCGGGACATCCTGGTCCACGGCGCGCACCTGGCTGCGAACCGCGCCGACCGCCTGCAACGGGTCGCCTTCGGTCCGCACCACCAGCGCGAGCGACCGTGCGCCGGACTGCTGGTAGGAAACGTAGATCTCCGCCTTTGTGCCCGACGCCAGGGACTCATGCCTCACGTTGCCGACCACGCCGACGATCTCGCGCGGCGGCCCGTCGATGCGGATCCGTTGCCCCAGCGGGTCCTGGCCCGGAAAGTGCCGGCGGGCGGAGGCTTCGTTAATGATGGCGACCGGCGGTGCTTCGGTGTGGTCGTACGCCGTGAAAAGACGACCTTGGATCAGGGGGATGCCCAGGACGCGGAAATAATCGGGGCTCGAGACGCGGAAGTCGGCTGTCAGATTCTGGCCGGGCGGCAACGGTGGACGGCCGTCGATGGTGAAGTCGAAGTTGGTGTTGGACCCGCTCAACGGGACGGCGTTGATGAGACCGGCGGCGACGACCCCAGGCAGCCTGGCGGTGCGCTCCAGGACTTGCTCGTAGAACCGGGCAAGCTGGACGCGCTGGCTGAACCGAGTGGAGGTTTGCAGCAGGCGCATGGTAAGAACGTTGTCGGCGCGGAAGCCGGAGGGAACGGCTTGCAGGCGCCAGAAACTGCGGAGTAACAGCCCGGCGCCGATCAGCAGGACCAGCGACAAAGCGATCTCGGCGGCGACCAGCGCGCCGCGTAGGCCGCCGGCGCCGGCGGTCGAGCCTCGGCCGCCTTCCTTCAGAGAGCCGGTGAGATCGAGCCGGGAGGCATCGAGCGCCGGAGCGAGGCCGAACACGACGCTGGTCAGCAGTGAAATCGCCAGAGTAAAAATGAGGATTGGCGCATCGATGCCGATGTCGAGCCGGGGCATCTCCGCCGGGGCTGCCGCCAGCAGGGCGGGAATCCCCCAAGTGGCAAGGCCGGCGCCGAGACCGCCGCCCGCCAGCGCCAGCATTACGCTCTCGGTGAGCAATTGCCCGACGAGGCGGGCTCGCCCGGCGCCCAGCGCCGCCCGGACTGCGATCTCGCGGCGGCGAGCCGCGGCGCGCGCCAGCAGCAGATTCGCCACGTTGGCGCAGGCGATGAGCAGCACAAAACCGACCGCGCCGAGCAGCACCAGCAACGGCAGCCGAACATCCTTCACCAGGTCGGCGTGGAGCGGGACCACCAGCGCGGTCCAGCCGGTGTTGGACCCCGGGTACTCCCGCTCGAGCCGTTTCGCGATGACGGTCATCTCCGCCTGCGCCCGCTCCAGGCTCACGCCTCGCTTCAGTCTGGCGATCGCCACCACGAAATCATTGCGCCGGCCGAACTGGGCCGGTGCCAGGGCCATCGGCGTCCATACCTCCGTGTCGTTGGGCGCGCGAAAGCCGCGCGGCAGAACTCCGACCACGGTGTAAACCGCCTCGCTGAGGGTCACGCTCTTTCCTATCACTTTAGGGTCGGCGCCGAACCGCCTCTCCCACGCGCCGTGGCTGAGGATCGCGACGCGCTCTCCGCCGGGGCGATCCTCCTGGGGACGGAAGCCGCGCCCGAGCACGGGCTCCACTCCCACCACGGAGAAGAAATTGGCGGTGACGCCGGCGCCCGGGATTCGTTCCGGCTCTTCGATCGAGGTGAGAACCAGGCTCCGCGTGACCAGCCCGGCCATGCCTTCGAACACGGTGCTCTGGGCCCGCCAGTCGGTGAAGTCCGGCAGGGAGGCCTCCTCGCGGCCAATGCGCGGGTTGGAGCCCCAAACGAAGACCAGCCGCGCGGGGTCTTTGTAGGGAAGCGGGCGCAGGAGCACCGCGTGGACCACGCTGAAGATGGCGGTGCTGGCTCCGATGCCGAGGGCCAGTGTGACCAGGGCGACGGCAGCGAAGCCGGGGCTGCGGCGCAGGGTCCGCAGCGCGTAGCGGAGGTCCTGGATGAAGTTCAGCATCCGTACGCGCGGATGCGCCTCACGTGGACGCGGCCATGCTCTTCCACGCCTTTTCCGCCGTGATCCGCACGGTGCGGTGGTTGCTTTTCAGCTTGGGAAGAATGGCGGCGGCCGCCTCCGCCGTACCGATCTTCGCGATCCCGATGATGGCCGCGCACTGCCAGTGCTCCTGAGGCCGCTCAAGCGCGCTCCTGTAGATCCGCATCGCCTCGGCGACGTCGCCCCCCTTGGCCTGCGCGTCGGCATAGCGCAGCAGGCTGTCCAGTTGGTCGATGCGCTGCCACTCGGAGAGGCCTTTTTCCTCCGGCGGCCGCAGCACGCCCGCGGGCTTCCTGCCGATGCGGCCGAACGCCTTGACGGCGGCCACGGCAATCTCCTGGTTCGGCGAGCGCATCGCCTCGACGCTCAGCGCCAACGCCTCGCCCGCGCGCCGGTGTCCGAGAGCCGCCAGAATGCGCGGCTTGAAGTCGTCGCCCGCGTCCTTGTAGGCGGCGAGCAGCGCCTTGATCGAAGCGTCGCCGGGAATCCGCTCGATGCAGTAGACCACCTCTTCGCGCACGTCGGGAGCCTGGATCCACCGCGCGATCGCCGCTACTGAGCCCTCCCCCGCCACGCCGGAGAGCAGCCGCAGCGCGTGCACGCGAACCGGTAGCGCCGAGCCCGCGCCGGCGAGATCGAGCAGCCCCTTCACCACGGCGGCACGATTGGCCGCGCCCGTGTCCTTGCCCACCGCGTGGGTCATCGTGGTCAGCGCTTCGCGCGCCGCTTTGGCGACTCCGGGTTTCTCCGACCCGACCAGCTTGCCGAGCGGGCCGATCACCGCGGGCGACGCCTCTCCTGCCTGGCGCCAGGCGGCGAATCGCACGTCCGCGCTTTCGCTTTGCAGATCGTCGAGGAATTTCTTGTCGTCTGGCATGGTGCACTCCTTACAGATGCCACGGGCCGCGGCCCGGCCGGCTCAACATGCGGTTGGCCTCGTCGTCGTTCAGGACGCGCTCATTCCCGGCGTCCCACTCCAGCTTCCGCTGCAACTGGAAGGCGACGTTGCCCAGGATGCACAGCGACGACACGCGGTGCGCCGCCTCCATGTGCATGATCGGTTTTTCGCGCGTGCGGATGCAGTCTTCGAAGTTCTCGCTGTGCCCCGGGCTGCGGAAGGCTTTGCCGCAGTCGCACTGCGCCGCGTAGTCGCGGGCCTTCGGCTCGGTAGCGGTGCCGTTGCCGTCGCCCAGGGTCACGGTGAGCCGGTCGCTGTCGCCCCAGTAGATGGCGCCGTAGCGCGCCTCGATCTCGGTCGACGTCACCCCCGGCTGCGCCCACACCAGCGTCCAGTCCGGGTTCTTGAATTCGTAGGTGACCTCCATGGAGACGGCCGAGTCGTACATGCCGTCGTGCGGCGGCTCGCCCTTGGCGTCGACGCTGACCGGGCCGGTGTGATCGGAGTCCATGATCCAGTTGGCGATGCTCATCACGTGCGCGCCGCGGTCGCGGATCTGCCCGCCGCCGAAATCGATCATCCAGCGGAAGGCGCCGTGCGTGTGCTTGCTGTTGTAGGGCAGCCAGCGCGCCGGGCCGACCCACATCTCGTAGTCGAGTCCCTGCGGCGGCTCAGAGTCCGGCGTCCAGTCGCCATCGGGGCTGGCGTAATGCCAGCAGGTCACTTTGCGTACGGCGCCCATCCGCCCGGCGCGAATGTAGTTGGCCGCCTGCCAGGCCGCGGTTTGCGAGCGTCCCTGCGAACCTACCTGCACCACGCGGCCGTAGCGTTCCGCCGCGGACACCATCGCGCGGCCCTCCTCGATGGTGTTGCAGGCCGGCTTTTCGACGTACACGTCTTTGCCCGCCTGGCAGGCCATGATGGTCTGCAAGGCGTGCCAGTGATCGGGCGAGGCGATGTAGACGGCGTCGACGTCCTTGTCTTCGAGCAGCCGCCGGAAATCCTTGTACATCCGCGGCTGACCGCCCACGCGCGTGGCCGCCTGGTCCAACCGCGACGCGTCTATGTCGCACAGCGCCATCGATCGCGCCGGGCGGAGATAGCGCGAGCCGTCCCCGCCGAGGTTGGGCGACGCCGGTACCTTCTGCCCGAGGTTCGATTCCAGCCGCAGGAACCCGCGTCCCCGCCCGCCGATGCCGATGTGCCCGAAGTTGATCGTATCGCTCGGCGGCGTCTGTCCCTGGAGGCCCAGGACTCGCGACGGGACGATATCGAACAGGTACACCCCGCCGGCCGCGGCGCCCGAGCGGGTAAGGAAACTGCGTCTGGTTTGTTTTTTGGACGTGCTCATGGTGGTTGAGACCTTGGGTTAGTATATATCCGCGGCGCCCGGCAAGCACCGTCAGCCATCCCCGCCAAGCAAAAACACCTCTCCTGTGGACCCATCGACGCGAACGCGCTGGCCTGTGTGCAGCCTGGTGGTGACCTGATGCACGCCGACCACGGCCGGGATTCCGTATTCCCGCGCCACTACCGAACCGTGAGTCATCATGCCACCCAGTTCCATGACGAGCCCCGCGGCGGTGAGGAACAAGGGAGTCCAGCCAGGGTCGGTTGCCGGGCAGACCAGGATCTCGCCCGGGAGGACCTGCACGCCTTTCGGATCCAGGACGACGCGGACGCTGCCCTCGGCCACCCCCGGCGAGACCGGAACCCCGATCAGCACGCCTCCATTCTCTTCGGCGGGCGCTTCGGCAGGCTCGAGCGCGCCGCCATAGAAGGCTTCCCCGTCGCTGAACAGCAGCCGGGGCACCTGTCTCCGCCGTCGCTCCCGTTCCCAGGCCAGCCGGCGCGCGGTGATGAGAGTCCGCCAGTCACGAGGATCGCCGGCGGCGAGCGCCTGGAGCTCGTCGATATGCAAAAGGAACAAATCGCCGGGTCGATCGATCACCCCGCCGGTCACCAGTTCCCGTCCGGCCTCCAGGATCCGTTCGCGGAGGATGCCGAAGACGCGGACCATGAAAAACTTGGGGCTCTCGCGCAAGCCGGCCAGCTCGCGCATCCGCCGGGAAAACCACCGGATCGCCTGTGCGCGCAGCCACCCGTGCCGGCTCGAGCGCGCCGAAGCGATGAGCTGGGCGATGGCAGCCTCGGCGCGCGCCGCGCCCTTGGCAAAAACGGCATCCGGCGCCTGAGCGTCCGCATCGATTCTCAAATAGCTCCGCAAGACCTGCATGAGCTGCGTGGGATCCTCGCGCCAGCGGGGCCGGCCCAAGTCCACTTCGGCGACGCCCCGCATGCCGTACTGCTCGAGAAAACCGGCGATGGCGTTCCGGGCCGCCCGCGGCAGACCGCCGGCGAGGTACTCCTCGGCGAGCGGCGCGGCGTCGCTCGATTCGAAATGTGCGGCAGAGGCGGGATCCGCGCGGATGACACGCGCCACCTCCCACAGCGCCAGGTCCATCCGGGTCGTCACGTTGTGCGGCAGCCCACGGGTCGCCTCCAGCGCTAACCGGTGACCCTGCGGGATCGGCTCCGCCAGTGCATTCAGCACCCGCAGCGATCCAACACCGGCGCCGACGGCGGGCATCAGGCAGCCCAAGACCACGCGCGGTAACCGCGCGTAGCAGAATGTATCCAGCAGCGCCAGAGTTTCGGAGAGTGTTTCGCTGCGACGAGCCTGTTCGCGAAAGGCGGCCAGAGTCGCCTCGACACGCCGATGGAACCGCTCGCGTCCCTGCCGGGGACGCAACAAGTTGTAGAGCACCCACGTCAACGGGCGCGCGAGAACCACAGGCGCCCGCCAGAGCAGCCGCCTCCACGCGGCCCCGCGAGGGGAGCGCTGCGGCAGCGACTCGATTTTCCGCGCGGCTTGCAGATCCACCATTCCGAGCGCGGTGACAAATCGCCTTCGCAGCCAGGGATGCTCGACCAGGCCGGTGACGTTCACAAACAGGCGTTCGCCGGCGACCACAAGCGGGCCGCGCCCGTTCCGGACGCCGAGCGCTTTCTTCATGCCGCCGAAGACGCGTGACCGGATCAGGTCACGGCCCAGCGGCGTCAGCGGATCCAGGACGCCTTGCACGGCGGCAAACGAGAACAACACCTGCAACGGCTCGCGAGGGATGCCTTCCGGCAGCGGGTACAACGACGTAATGGGTCGAGATTGAAGGATCCGGATGCGATCCTGGGCGAGCGCCCACTCGATGTCCTGGGGCGCTCCGAACACGGCGGCGATTCCGGCTCCCAGGCGCGCCAGATCGATGATCGCGGCATCCGGCAGCGCCTGCCGGGCGGCGCCATCCTGTGCGATGTTCTTCGCACCAAGTCTTCTCCCGGTAATCCGCTCGCCCGGCATGGAGACGACGAAATGGTCCGGTTCCACCTGGCCCGAAACCAGCGCTTCCCCCAGGCCGAAGGTCGCCTCGATGACGACTTCCGTGCGCCTGCCGGTCAACGGATTGGCGGTGAACAGGACGCCGGAGGCTTCGCTCGGCACCATGGTCTGGACCACCAGCGCGATCGAAAGGCCGTCGCTGGAGACAGCGTTGCGCCGGCGGTAAGCTATGGCGCGGGCCGTCCAAAGACTGCTCCAGCACCGCACCGCCGCCGTGGCGAGCGCCTCGCCGCCGATCACGTTGAGGAAGGTGTCCTGCTGCCCGGCAAACGAGAGGTCGGGCAGATCTTCGGCGGTCGCCGAGGAGCGGACGGCCACCGGCGGGCTTCCCAGGCTCGTGTACGCCTCCTGAAGCGCGCCGGCAACCTCGGGAGGCGTCGAGGCCGCGGCAAAGCGGGTACGAATCAGGTGGGAGGCCTCCTGCGCCCCCGGCGCTCCCTCCACGGTCGACCGGATCCAGGCGCCGAGATCGTTGGCCTCGACGAATCTTTCGTAAGCCGCCGTGGTGACAATGAAACCGTCGGGAACCGGCAGCCCCTCGCGGAACAGGATGCTCAGGTTGGCGCCCTTGCCGCCTGCACGCTCCGGTGTGGCCTCCGGCGAGCCCAAGGGCAGGATGTAGAATTGGTCTGTGCCGTTCGTCATCCTTTTCCTCATGATCGCCGCCGTTCCCGCATCCGCCACGGGACTGGTCTTCGAAGGCGCCAGCGGTCCCGGCAAGGGGAAGCATATCGTGCTGGTGGGCGGCGACGAAGAGTATCGCTCCGAAGAAGCCCTGCCGCAACTGGGCAGGATCCTGGCCACCCATCACGGCTTTCGCTGCACGGTGCTGTTCGCCATCGATCCCGCCGACGGCACGGTGAACCCGAACCGCTCGAACATCCCCGGGTTGGAGGCGCTGGCGACCGCGGACCTGATGATCCTGTTCACGCGCTTTCGCGACTTGCCCGACGATCAGATGAAGCACATCGTCGACTACGTCGACTCCGGCCGGCCGATCCTCGGAATACGCACGGCGACGCACGCCTTCGCGCTCAAAACCAGCAAGACGTGGGAGCGCTGGAGCTGGAACAACAAGGAGTGGGACGGCGGCTTCGGCCGGCAGGTGCTCGGGGAGACCTGGGTCAGCCATCACGGCCAGCACGGGCGCCAGAGCACGCGCGGTATCGTCGCGCCCGGCGCGCGCGCGCATGCCATCCTGCGCGGCATCGCCGACGGCGATGTCTGGGGGCCGACCGACGTCTACACCGTCCGCCTGCCGGCGGCAGCCCCGAACGAAGTGCTGCTGCTCGGCCAGGTGCTCAGCGGGATGCAGCCCGGCGACCCGCCGGTCGAGGGCGCCAAGAACGACCCCATGATGCCGGTCGCCTGGACGCGGACCTACACGGGGGCGCAGGGCAAGGCGGCGCGCGTGTTCACCACGACCATGGGGTCATCGCAGGATCTGCTGAACGAAGGGTTCCGCCGGCTGCTGGTGAATGCCGCCTACTGGGCCGTGGGGATGGAGGCCCGCATTCCCGCCCGCTCGAAGGTGGACCTGGTCGGCGAGTACACCCCCACCGGGTTCAAGTTCAACGGCTTTCGCCCGGGCTTGAAGCCCGAGGATTTCGCCCGGTAGCCCGTGGCAGAAGTCCGGACAGGCCGGGAGGCCTGTCCCACCATCATTTCATCTGCGCGCGCAGCGATTCCACCGCCGCGCTGAGCACGTCCGGGCCGACGACGTTCATCAAGTGCAAGCCGAGGATACGCACCTTAACGGCGTCCTCGATCTTGTCCTCGTTCAGCAGCTTCACGGCATGCAGCAGCTTCTTCTGCTCTTCGTTCGGGACGTTCTGCATCAGCGCCAGGCAATAAGGGACCAACCCGTTGTAAGCCTTGTCGTAGGAGACGCCTTCCATCAGCTTGCCGATCCGCATGCTGCGGTCACGGGCGCGCAGCCGGTCCACCTCGCGGTCGGCCACGCCGCGGAAGATTTCGAGAAAGCTGCCCGGTCCCACCCCGATATCGCGGTCGCCCGCCCGGACCGTGAACAGCGACGTGCGGAACAGGGCCATGGCGCCGACGCCGGCAACCAGCACCTGTGTCCAGCGGACGCTCTCGCCGGCGGCGCCGAAGCTCCAGCCGTATCCGCGACTCAGCCCCAGCGCCAGCAAGGACGCCGCGGCGTTCAGGGCGACGTACAGAAGGGCGGGCCAGGTGTAGAGCGCATCCCATGGCTCATCGCGGTATCGCGAGGCCAACTCCGCAATGCCTACCAGCGCGCCCAGCAGCGCCACGGCCGTGAAATCGATCGCCTCGGGCATGGGGTCAGCGAGGGCCGGCCAGGCTCGCAACGTCGGCGCCGAGCGCGGTCAACCGCGCTTCCTCCTGGCCGGACGCGCCGCCCAGGGTCAGGTAGCCCGAGTCCGCCAGCCGTTTGAGGGTCTCGGCAAAGTCCAGGATGCTCATTCCGCTCGCCGCGTGCAAGTCGGCCACGGCCATGCGCGTCGCCGGGGCCGCGGCCAGCGCAGCCACGAGCGAGAGCGCCGTACCCCCTGCGGCCGGGGTCGCGCCCCGCCGCTCCAGGCGCTGTTTTTCCTCCAGATAGGCGGTAAAGCTGTCGGCTTTGGACCTTTCCATGACGGCTATCATTATAATGCATAATACCGATGCCCACGCTCCGCCTTCGCCAGTTCGCCGAGGGCGAGGGCGAGAACCGCCACCGCGTGCTGGTCGAGATGGAGAGCGAGGACATGCGGCGCACCGCCGAATCGCGCTTCCACTTCGAGCTCGGCGCGCGGGACCGGGGCGATCTGCGCTGGTACCTGGAAGACTACCTCAAGTACCCGCTCGACCCCGCACCGAAAATCGCCCGGCGCATCGAAGAGCGCATGGCCGCGATCGGCGTCGAGCTGTTTCGGAAGGTACTTGAGAATAAGCCGCCGTGGACCGAGGTTCGCCACAAGCTGAGCGACACGCGGATCGAGATCGTCACCGGCGTCGAGGAAGCGACCACCATCCCCTGGGAGCTGCTTCGCGATCCCGACTCGAATGTGCCGCTGGCCCTGCGCGCGCGTGCTTTCGTGCGCGCCGCCTACAACGCCGTCCAGCGTCCGAGTCCGGGGCAAAGTACCGGCGGGCGCATCCGCGTGCTGCGCCAGGCCAAGGCCGCGCGCGAGCCGTACCACGTGGTGCACTTCGATGGCCACGGCGGTTGGTCCCGGAACGGCCTTCGCGAAGGCGGGCACGGCTACCTGCTGTTTGAAAACCCTGCACTCGAAGAGAACCGCGAACCGGTGGACGGGTCGACCCTGGGTAGCCTGCTGGCCGATACCGGCGTCGCGGTGCTGACGCTGAACGCCTGCCAGTCCCACTATGCCGAGCCGCCCTCAGAGCCGGTGCCCGCGCGCCCGGACAACCCGCACGAAGAGACGCGCGCGTTCGGCTCGCTCGCCCAGGAGGTGATGGACGCGGGAGCGTCCGGCGTGGTGGCCATGCGCTACAGCGTCCTGGTGGAGGCCGCGGCGCGGTTCACTGCGGATCTGTACGACCGTTTCATCCAAGGTGACGCGCTCGGCGATGCCGCCGGCTTCGCCCGCAAACAGCTTCACACGCAACCGCTGCGCGGAGCCGGCGTCGGGCCGCTGCCTTTACAGGATTGGATGGTTCCGGTGGTCTTCGAGGCGGCGCCCGTGACCTTGTTTCCCCGGCGCGAAGGCGTGGTGAAGCTCACGCTCAAGCCGCGTAAGCACGCCGGAGCGACCGTGGAAGGATTGCCGCCGCGGCCCGACGCTGGTTTCTTCGGCCGCGACGAAACCCTACTCGCCCTCGACCGGGCTTTTGACACGCAACCGATCGTGCTGCTCCATGCCTATGCCGGCAGCGGTAAGACCGCCGCGGCCGCCGAATTCGCCCGCTGGTACCGGGACACCGGGGGCGTCGAGGCGGGGCGGGTGCTGTTCACCTCCTTCGAGCAGCACACGCCGCTGGTGCGCGTGCTGGACCAGTTGGGGCAAGTGTTCGGACCCGAGCTCGAGCAGACCGGAGTCCATTGGCTCGCCAAAAATGAAGCGGAGCGCCGCGAGATCGCGATCGAGGTGCTGAAGCGGAAGCCGGTGCTGTGGATCTGGGACAACGTCGAGCCGGTCCACGGGTTTCCGAAGGGCAGCGAATCGAAGTGGAAGCCCGAAGAGCAACTCGAGCTGGCGAATTTCCTGCGCGCCGCGCGCGAGACGAAAGCGAAGTTCTTGCTCACCTCGCGGCGGGAGGAGCGTGACTGGTTGGCCGAACTACCCGCGCGAATCCCCCTGCCGCCCATGCGGTTCGAGGAGAGCGTGGAGTTAACACGGAAGCTGGCGGAAAAGCGTGGCCGCCGCCTCACCGACGTCGAAGACTGGCGTCCGCTCTTGAAATTCACGCAGGGAAACCCGCTGGCGATCACGGTGATCGTGGGGCAGGCGTTGCGCGACGGGCTGCGGACGCGCGAGCAGGTCGAGGCGTTCGCGGCTCGCCTGGGTGCCGGAGAAGCGGCGTTCGAGGACGAACAGGCGGAGGGCCGCACGCGGTCGCTCGCCGCATCACTCAACTACGGCTTCAAAAACGCGTTCAACGAGGACGAGCGCAGGCAACTGGCCGTGCTCTTCCTGTTCCAGGGTTTCGTGGATGTGGATGTGCTTTGCGGAATGGGTCGACCGGAGCGAGAGTGGGGGGGCGTAGCGGAGCTGCGCGGCCTGGAGCGCGACGCTGGTGTCCGGCTATTGGATCGTGCCGCGGATGTGGGTCTGCTTACGGGGCAGGGAGGAGGACACTATTCGATTCATCCCGCCCTGCCGTGGTTTTTCCGCAGGCTGTTCGAGGAGCACTATGGCGGCTCGCGGGAATCCGCGCAACGGGCGTTCGCGGAGGCGATGGCATCCGTGGGCAATTACTATGCCAAGCAGTATGTAGACGGGAAGCGGGATGTGATCGGTGTTCTGAAGGCCGAGGAGCCCAACCTGCTGCATGCCCGCGTGCTGGCCCGCCGGCATGGCTGGTGGAATGCGGTGATAGGCGCCATGCAGGGCTTGCGGCCGCTTTACGCGCACACGGGCCGCGGTGCGGAATGGGCGCGGCTGGTGGAGGAGATGGTGCCGGACTTCATCGATCCGGCGACCGAAGGACCGCTGGCAGGCCGGGAAGAGGCCTGGAGCATTGTGACCTCATACCGGGTCGGGTTGGCGCAGGAGGCCAGGCGGTGGGACGAGGCCGAGCGCCTGCAAAGCATACGCGTGGACTGGGCCCGCCGGCAGGCGCGCGAGGAGTTCCCCAAAAGCGTTCGGTCCCTGGCGATCTCGTTGCAAGATCTGGGAGGGATCCTGCTTGAAACAGGTCGTCCCGGGTGCGTCGAGACGTACGAGGAGAGCTTCGTGCTTGCGCGGAAAATCAGCGATGATCCGCTTGCCCAAGCAGCCGCGTTTGCTCTGGGCCATGCCTATCTGTACTTGCGCGACCTCCGCGACCTGGATAAAGCCGAGCGGTGGTATCGCAAGAGCCTGGAACTGGTGACGAAGGGCGATCGGATGGCGCGCGCCGGCCCCATCGGTCAACTGGGTAGAGTGGCGTTCGAACGTTCCGAAGACGCGCGAAAGTCTGACAAGCCGGAAGCCGTTGTGTTGGGCTTTGTCAACGAAGCGCTTCGGCTGTACCACCAGGCGCTCGAATTGACTCCACCCGACGCCATCAACCAGTTGGCTACAGCCCACGGCCAACTGGGCAATGTCTACGGGCTGGCGGGCGACATCGACCGAGCGCTCGAACACTACCAGGAGTCGATACGTCTGGAGGAGCAGCAAAATAACCTCTACCGCGCCGCACAGACTCGCTATAACGTCGCCATCGACCTCGCCCGTGCCGGCCGATTCTCTGACGCCCGCGAGTACGCCCTCGCTGCCCTGCGCAACTTCGAGACGCTCGGCGCCAGGGAACAGGTTCAGAAAACGCTCGACCTGCTCTCGCAAATCGCGAAAGCCGCGGGCGGCGCGAGCGGCGCTGGCGGTTAGGTGGTTAGCGGATGCCCGCCGATTCCCTCGCGCCGCGGCGGGCAGTGCCGTTCGAGACCTTACCTGGCGCTGCTCACGGCTGAGCGCCCGAGCCGGTACGGGTGGAGCGGCCGGTGCATGCCGGGAGCCACTGCTGAAACGCACAGGCCGGCAGCGTGGCGCCAATTGACCGGGCCGGGGTGGCAGCATATAGTGGGAACGTATGGCGCGTCATACTCCTTCGAAAAGGAAAGGCAGCCACTCCTTATCGGTGGGAAGCACGCCATACGTCTACCGGCTCGTGATTGAGCCGGACGAGGACAAGTATTACGCCGAGATTCCCGCCCTGCCGGGTTGCTACAGTTGGGGGCACACCTACGAGGAGGCCCTGAGGAATATCAAGGAGGCTCTGGAAGTCTGGCTGGCTGTGAAGAAGGAGGCCGGAGAGCCGATCCCTGTTGAGAGATCCGAGACGATCAAGAACGCCGACTTCACCATCGGCGTTCTGGCATGATCGCGCGGCTCAAGAACGCAACCGCGCGAGACTGGGTCCGGTGGCTGGAGCGGGAAGGATTCACGCTCCGCAAAGGCCGAGGTTCCCACCACGTGTATGAACACCCCGACGGGCGCAGAGTACTGGTGGCCTACCACAATCTCAACGACCGGTTCGGTGCAAAGACGATCAAACAACTCCTGACCGGAACGGGCTGGGGCGAACCGGATCTGAGGCGGTTGGGCTTGATCTGACATACGCGCCTTCCTCGCGCACTACCCTCGAAGAGTGGTCTTAGCGGATGCCAGCCGATTCGCTCGCGTGCCGCGGCGGGGAGGCGTCCAGGTACTCGATCCAGCTCGTCATCATCTCTTCCTCGCTCTTGTCGCCCCAGCGCACCACTTGCGTCGGATCGGGGTTGGCGCGGTTGTTGGCGCTGTTGTCGTAGTGCGCGGTGACGATCAGCCTGCTGCCTCGCTCGACGAACACCGGCTCCTTCAGCCGGTAGACAAGCTGCCAGTTGAAATCGTAGCGCGGCACGGCGAGGAGGATCTCGCGGCCGCCATCGGGCCGCACCAGCTCGTAGGTCATGTCCTTACCGCGATAGTGCATGTGCGGCGTGAACGAGAGCAGGAGCTTGTCCCGCTCGAACGTGTAGCAGCGGCGGACTTCGTGGCTGGGCGCCCCGGCGGGGATTGCGAGAAAGAAATTCCGCAGGTCCATCCGACGCAGGACGCGTTCCGGCGGCCCGGGCGCCAGGTGCAAGCCGACGCTGGTGCGGTCCGTCTGCGGCGGCCCGGAGACGCGCGCGTAGTGAATCACGAACTCGAGCTTCGCGCCGGGAGGGATCCACTTGGCGGAGCCGGGCGGGAACACGTCCGGCGGGCGGCCGGGGAGGAAGGCCGCGAGTCCGCCCTCCTGTGCCCCTTGCAGGTACGGCAAGTCGGGCACGCGGTCGGCGCAGGCGTCATTCACCACCGGGGCGTCCTGCCGGATGCGGCTCAGCTTGCCCTCTCTGAGGATGTAGGGCGCCAGCGACGGCATGTTCCTGGTGGAGGCCACCTCCATCGCCGCCGGCTCGTCCCGCACCAACAAAACGTGCACGTGGTGCACCACTTGCCGGTTGCCCGGACGAATTTCCGCGGCGCGGATCCAGCGGCCTTCCGTAAAATTCGTAGGCACGACGAAGTGCTCGTAGGCGTCCTCGCCGGGCGTCACGCGGTGGTCTTCGCCGATGTCGATGACGATGTCGGGCCGCCCCAACTGCCAGCCCGCGGGAAACATCGGAGTCGCGGGAAGCTCCCGGGGATCCCCTTCCGGCGCGCCCGCGTCCACCCAGGCGCGGATGGTGGCGACCTCCCGCGCTGAGAGACGGGCGTCGTTGGCGAACCGGCCCCAGCGCGGATCGGCGAACCACGGCGGCATCTTGCGGCTCACCACCGCCTCGCGGATCGCTTTCGCCCACGGCCGCGCCGACTTGTAGTCCACCAGCGACATCGGCGCGATTTCGTTCGGGCGATGGCAGCCGGCGCAGCGCTGGTGGAAGATCGGCGCCACGTCCTTTGTGAAGGTCGGAGCGGCCTGCGCCAGCGTCGTCAACGCCAGAGCGAACGGGAATAACCGCGGCGTCATCGTTATCTGCCCGCCAGAATAGCATGGCGCCGACAGGCCAGGAGGCCTGTCCCACAAGCTAATCCCCGACCAGCAGCAGACGAACGTCCATCACGTTGGTTCGCGTCGGCCCGGTCTTGAGCAGATCGCCGAGCGGCTCGAAGAAGTGGTAGGAGTCGTTGCGCTCGAGAAAGCTCGAGGCGTCGAGCCCGAGCCTGCCGGCGCGGTCGAGGGTGCGGCCGTCGCACAGGGCGCCGGCGGCGTCGGTGGGGCCATCGGTTCCATCGGTGCCGCCGCTGAGCACCACGACGCGGTCTAACCCCGCCAGCTCGATGGCGGCCGCCAGCACGAATTCCTGGTTCCGGCCGCCCAGGCCGTCGCCGCGCACCGTCACCGTGGTTTCACCGCCCGAGATGACACACGCCGGCGGCCGCACGGGAACACCCGAGGCGACGATCTCCTGCGCGATGGCGGCGTGGACACGGGCGACCTCGCGCGTCTCGCCCTGGATGCGGGTGGAGAGCACCAGCGTGCGGAAGCCACACGCCCGCGCGGCGGCCGCGGCGGCCTTCACCGCCAGCTCGTTGCCGCCGACCACCAGGTTATTGACGCGGCGGAACTCCGGCGCACCGGGTTTGGGAGTCTCCGGGATCTCGCCGGCCGCGCCGCGCTCGATTCGCCGGCGGACGGCGGCCGGGAGGCGCGCGGTGAGACCATATCGTTCCAGGATGGCCCGCGCCGCGGAGAACGTGGAGCGGTCCGGCACCGTCGGGCCGGAGCCGATCACGTCCAGGTCGTCGCCGATGACGTCGGAGAGCACCAGCGAGAGCACCACGGCCGGGGAAGCCAGGCGCGCCAGCAGCCCGCCTTTGATCGCGGAGAGATGCTTGCGCACGGCGTTCACTTCCTGAATGGCGGCTCCGGAGTTGAGCAGCAGCCGGGTGGTCTCCTGCTTTTCGTCGAGCGTGATCGGCTCGGAGGGCAGCGGCAGCAGCGCGGAGGCGCCGCCGGAAATCAGGCACAACACCAGGTCGCCGGCGCCGGCCTGGCGCGCGATCCCGGCGATGCGGCGGGCGCCGTCGAGGCCGGCCGCGTCCGGCACCGGGTGGCCGCATTCCTGCAATTGGATGCGGTCCAGAGGACAGGTGTGGCCGTACTTGACGTTGATCAGGCCGCCGCGAATGCGGCTCCCGAGGATTCGCTCGACGGCCAGCGCCATCGAGGCGGAAGCTTTGCCCGCGCCGATGACGAAGACGTCGCGGAACGAATCCAAACGATAGCGGCGCCCGCCGGCGGCGAGAACGCCGTTGCGGATGCGCACGTGCCGCCTCACGGCTTCCACCGGATCGGCGGCGCGCAAAGCGGCGGCGAAGATGGCGCGCGCCTGGCGACGAAGGGTCGATCGGGTCATTCAGAAAAGCGGCAGCCGCAGGATCTCGGCCAGCACCGCGGCGGGGTCGCCGGCGGAGGCGTCGATGCGGAAGTCAGCGCGCGTGTAGGAGTCCCGGCGCGCATGGTAGAGGTCGGCGAACCGCCGCGGATCGCGGGCCAGGGGCCGGGTGGCGGCATCCGCGACACGGGCGTGCAGCGTCTCCAGCGCGCAGTCCAGCCACAAGGTGACGCCGTTCTCCTCCACCATCCCGTAGTTCTCTTCCCGTGTGAACGCGCCGCCGCCCAGGGCCACCACCATCGGCCGGCCGCACTGGATCATGTGAACCTGGCTGTGGAGCGCGGCGGTCTCTAGCGCGCGGAAGACCTCCTCGCCGCGGCTGTCGAAAATCTCGGCGATCGAAACCTTCTCCTTCTTCTCTATGTCCTCGTCGATATCGACGAAACCCCATCCCAGCTCGTCGGCGAGCAGGCGTCCCACGGTGGTCTTTCCGCATCCCATGAATCCGATCAGGTAAATGCCGGGGGTGCGTACGAGTTTCCGAATCATGGCTCCGCCGCCTCCAGGCCGCGGGAAATGCGGCTGAGCTGGCGGTCGACCAGCGACGGAAACAGCCGCTGGAGGCCGATCAGCAGCCAGCCCAGGCGCGGTGTCACGATGGTGCGCGCGTCTCGTTCCACCCCACGCGCGATCGCCTCGGCGCACTCGCCGGCGGTGATGGCGAAGCGCCGGCCACGGAGCAGCGCATCCGGCGGACGTCCCGCCAGCACGTGATCCTGGAAGCCCGTGCGGACGTAGCCCGGACACACGCTCATGGCGCGGATGCCGGAGGCGGCGAGCTCCAGGCGCAGCCCGTCGGTCAGCGAGTTGAGCGCGAACTTGGAGGCCGAGTAGAGCGTGAACCACGGCAGGGTGATCTTGCCGGCGATCGAGCTGACGTTGACGATCATCCCGCCGCCCTGCCGCCGCATCGCCGGCGCCACCAGTTGCGCCATCCCCAGCGCGGCGAACAGGTTCAGCTCGAACAGGCGGCGCACCTGCTCCATCGGCGCCGACCGGGCGGGGGCGTACAGCCCGACGCCGGCGTTGTTGACCAGAATATCCACCGCCCCGAACTTCTCCAGGGTCGCTTCCACGGCGCGCGCTCGTACGCGCTCGTCGGTGAGGTCGCCGCAGGTTACCACCGCGTCCGGGCCGCCGACCGCCTCGAGCTTTTCGCGCGAGCGCGCCACCAGCGAAAGTCGCGCACCCCGGCGGCGAAAGGCGGCGGCGCAGGCCGCCCCGATCCCCTCCGAGGCGCCCGTGATCAGAACGACTCTTCCCGCGATTCGCATGATCCGGCCGGCACGTCCAGACTGAAACAGAGAAACATCGTAACATGCTGTTTGCCCGCGCCGACGGCCGGTCGCCATAATGAGAGCAATGCCGGAGGAGGCGCTGCCGCTGTTCCCGCTCAGCGTGGTGCTGTTCCCGCGCGCGCCGCTGCCGCTGCACATCTTCGAGGAGCGGTACAAGGAAATGATCGGCGAGGCGATCGCGCGCGGCTCGGAGTTCGGCGTGGTGCTGACGGCCGGGCAGGCGATCGTCAACATCGGATGCACGGCGATGGTCGAGAACGTGGTGCGCCGCTACCCGGACGGCCGGATGGACATCCTCACCCGCGGCCGCCGCCGCTTCCGGATCCAGTCGGTGGACCGGGAGAAGGCCTGCCTTCAGGGAACGGTCGAGTTCTTCGACGATGAGCCGGAGCCGGCACAGAGCGGGCTGCGGCGGCAGGCGCTGGCCGCCTGGCGAAACCTGCCGGAAGAGCAACAGAGCGCCGCGAGCGACCTGGAGGATCCCCAGCTCAGCTTCCAGCTCGCCACCGCGATCGACGATCTCGGTTTCCGGCAGGAGTTGCTGGCCGAGCGCTCCGAGTCCAACCGCCTCCGCCGCTTGATCGAGATGCTCCCGCGCCAGGCCGCGCGGCGGCAGCACACCGAACACGCCAGGCAGATCGCTCCCCGCAACGGTCACGGCCGCGGCGGCCAGCCCTCCTGAAGGTCCGCCGCATGCCGAGCCACCTGTTCATCGACGCCGACGATACGCTCTGGGAGAACAACGTCTACTTCGAACGGGTCTTGGAGGAGTTCCTGCTCCTGCTCGATCATCCGTCGCTGGCGGCGGTCGAGGTGCGGGCCGTGCTCGACGAGATCGAGCGCGTCAACAACAGGGTTCACGGCTACGGCGCCGCGAATTTCGCCCGCAACCTGCGCCAATGTTACGAGCGTCTCAGCCCGCGGGGAATTCTCGCGGCGGACGTGCACTGCATCGCCGGCTTCGGCGACCGGCTCGCAAACCATCCCATCGAAATGCTGGAGGGCGTCGAGGAGACGCTGGCCTACCTCTCCGGCCGGCACGTGCTGACGCTGCTCACCAAGGGCGATCCCGCCGAGCAGGAGGGAAAACTCCGGCGCTCCGGCCTGGGCGGATACTTCACGCGCACGCTGATCCTGCGGGAGAAGAACACCGGGAGCTATCGCGCCATCGTCGGCGAGAGTGGCCTGGGGGCCGAGGGTTGCTGGATGATCGGCAACTCGCCGAAATCGGACATCAACCCCGCCCTGGAGGCGGGTCTGGGCGCCGTCTATATCCCCCACCCCCACACCTGGCGCCTGGAAGACGAGCAAATCCGCGACGGCCACGGCAGGCTCCTGGTGCTGGACCGGTTCGCCGACCTGCGGAAGCACTTTTGAATCGCCGGCGACGGCGCGAAGATTTTTTCTAAAGCTTGGCCGGCCGCGGCCGAAGAGATGATCAAAAGAACAATCGAAAAGCGGCGCTCGATCCGCGCGGACCCGGGCGGGTCCTCGCATGATCGCGGGAGCGTCGACTGGAGAAACGTGTGTCGATGGACTTGACAGTTGTGCCCCTGGAAGGGTTGCGGCGCGCCGAGGCGGAGGTGGACCAGGCCGCGCGCAAGATCGCCCGGTCGCCGCTTTCGGCGGAAGCGGCAGCCAAAGCCGACAGCATCACCCTGACCGAGGCGAGCGTGCGCCTGCTCGTGGCCCGAAACAGCTACGAGGCCAACCTGCGCGTGCTCGAAACCGCGTTCGAGATTGAGGAACACACCCTGAACATCCTGGCGTGAGCGGGCCCGAAGGCTCACATCCGATACAGCATCCAGTACACCACCACGCCGGTGACACTTACGTACAACCAGATGGGTAAGGTCCAACGGGCAATCCTCCGGTGGCGGTCAAAGCGCTGCTTCCAGGCGCGGAAGAGTGTGATGGAAGCCAGCACCGGCACGGTGGCCGCCAGCAGCGTGTGCGTCAGCAGGATGCCGAGATAGACGGTGCGGATGGTTCCCGTCCGCTCGAAGCGCACCGAGCCGACCTGCGCGTGGTACACCAGGTAGCTGATCAGGAACAACACCGAGACGGTGAACGCCGCCACCATGACAACACGGTGCGCGCCGATGCGCCGGCGGCGGATCAGCACGTAGCCCGTCACCAGCAGGAGCGCGGCGGTGGCGTTCAGCGCGGCGTTGACGCCCGGCAGGTTGTGCACTTCCATCATGACCGCTCGCGCGCCAGCCTGCGGACGTCGGCGAGGAGGCGCCCGAGGTCGCTCGATTCCTCGGTGGAGTAGTAACCACGGACGCGCCCGCGCCGGTCCACCAGCACCAGGCGCGTGCTGTGGTCGAGGTTGCCGCGGACGTCGCCCAGCAGGAACGCTTCCCGCTTGAGCCGGTGCAGCGTTTCCCGCGGGCCGGTGAGGAAGTACCAGCGGTCAGCCTGCGCCTGGTAGCGGCGCGCGTAGGCGGCGAGCGCTTCCGGAGTGTCCCGCTCCGGGTCCACGGTGAAAGAAATCAGCTTCGTTTCGGGAATCGGGACCAGGGCGGCCTGGAGCTGGCGCATCAGCGAGCTCATCCGCGGGCAGGGCCCCGAGCAGTTGGTGAACACGAAGTCGGCGATCCAGATCTTTCCTTCGAGCGCCCGGCTGCCGAACTCGGCGCCGGTGCTGTCGGTGAGAGTGAATTCGGGAACGGCATTGTAAGTGGGAAGCGGCCGGGCCACTCCGGCACAGCCGCCGAGAATCGCCGCCGCGAAAAGACCGCCGCACCGCACGCGGCGGAAACCATCGATCCTGGACTTGCGCGGACGCACGTTACTGAATCGCCATAGTAACGGTGTTGCTGGTGGCGCCGGCAATCTGGATGGTGACGGGCACACTGTCGCCGGTCGGTGCGCCGGAGGGGACGGTCACGTTGATCTGATACAGGCCGGCGACGCCGGGCGCCAGGCCGGAGAACAACACGGTGGCCTCCACGTTTCCGAACCGGACCACGGGCGTCTCCCGAGTGCGCGCCAGCGGGTTGGAGGGAGCGGCGGCGCCGCTCGCCACGGTCGGGGTAACCGAACCAAGTCCAGTGGCGTAAATCGAGACCGCCCCTCCGCGGGCGGAGGGATTGGAGGCGGTGATCACCGAGCCGTTGGCGGCGTTCAGGATCGCGCCGGGGCCGCGGCCGTCGCGGCTCAGGGTGAAGATGGCGGGAGCGGCCGGCGACAAGGCCACCGGGATCGCGGCGCTGGTCAAGCCCGCCACCGTGACCTGGAGCGACGCCGAGGTCTTCCCTTCCATCTCGTACGGCACCACGGCGTTGATCTGCTGCGGGAAGGCGTGGTAGATCGGCACGTCGACGCCATCCATGGTCACGCGGGCGTCGCCGGCGATCGTGTGCAGCGGGAAGTCGAACAGCGCTTGCTCGAATCCGGCGAGCGCCGCGCCGAAAATGGATATGAACGATCCCGGCGCCACGCGCCGGCTGTAGTCGGCTCCATTGCCGACCCCGCCGGCGGGAACCTGCGGCTGGCTCACCGAGTTGACCGAATAGATGGTCGTCGTTCCGCTGACCTCGTTGGAAACCACCACCAGCGGCCTTCCGTCCGGGCTGTCCTGGGCGCGGATGAAGGTAACGCCTTCCGGCCCCAGGTCGCGGGCGGTGCCATCCATCGCGCTCCCGTAGAAATCGCGGTTGTTAATGTACTGCACGAATCGCGCCTGCTGGGGATTGGTGATTTCGTAGACCATGACGCCGCCCATGCGCTCGATGCCGACGAACGCGTAGGTGCGCTCGCCGATCTGGCCGACGGCGACGCCCTCCGGCTCGGGCCCGCGGTTGTCGCTGCGCTGGTCGAAGGTGTTATTGGCGTCGTTGTCGGAGTTGAACTGGCTCGGGAAGGTGGCGGCGGTGATGCGCTCGAAGGCATCTCCGCTGTCGTAGACCACATCCAGCCCCCCGGTGGCCCGGCGGATGGTGAACGACCGCGCCCCGAACACGTACAGCTTGTCGTAGTCCTTGTCGCCATCGGTGTCGCCGTCGGTTTTCGATACGCCGATGCGCCCGATCGCCATATTGCTCTTCAGCTCGTCGGCATTGGGGAAGGCGGTGGGATCGAGCGTCAGCTCGCTCAGGCGGAGTTCGTCGCCGAATCCTTCATAGTTGCGCGTGTCGCCTTCGTTGGCGGTGAGCAGGTACGTGTCGTTGCCCACGCGGTAGGAAGCGATCCCGTCGGGCATGTACATTCCGAAGAGCGGCCAGTTGCGGATGCGGATGCCGCCGTCGCGGTCGCTGCCATCCAGGCCATTCCCGGGCAGGCTGTGGTCCTTGAAGCCGAGCGGGACCAGCCGCGTGAAGCGAGCCGCCTCGATATCGAGGATGCCGATCGCGTTGTTCTCCTGGAGCGAGACCCAGGCGGTGAGCGAATCCGCCGAGATGGTGACGTACTCGGGCTCCAGGTCCTGGGCGACGGACGCGTTGAGGCCGGAGATGCGGATGGCCGGGTCAATGTTCTGGCGGGTGAACTCACGGAATGTCGCGTCGCGGACGTCGCTCTGGGTGACGTTGGCCGCCCCGCGCGAGATGTCGATGATCGAGACCGAGCCTTCCGGATCGATCGTGTAGGCCACGTTCGGCTCGCCTTCGTTGCACACCAGCACCTTCCGGCCGTCGGGCGTGAACGCCACCTTGTCCGGGACCGCGCCGACGCGGACCTGGCTGAGGAAGCGGCCATCGGTGTCGAAGAAGGCCACCGTCCCCGGATCCGTGCGCACGGTTCTGTTGTCGAGCGCCACCGCCACCACGCCGTCGCGCACGTCGACGCTGTTCGGCAGGAGCCCGTAGGACGCAACATTAATGGAGAACGCAAGACGCGGGCTTGCAGGATTGGAGATGTCGATCACGTCCACCGCCGCTTTCTCCGAGTTGGCGCTGAAGACGCGCCGGGTTCGCGGGTCGTACGCTTCGATCTCCGACGCGCTGCCGTCGAAGATGCCGGTGGCATAGGTGCCGATCTGCTGGAGCCGGATCTGCGCCGGGGCGGCGCCGGCCGCCAGACACATGGCCCAGACCAGTCGCTTGTTTCGCCGCATGGTCTTCCTCCTGAAAAATGCGATGAGGACGATATCGGAAGGTCGATCCCCGCAGCGAATCATCTTAGGCCCGTGGAGGGCACAAGTCAATGGCCTGTCGAGTCGCCGAGTCGCCCTCCGCCGGCGAGTCTCTCGGGCAGGCCGGCTGTTAGCCGAAGGACTGTAGGTTCGAGTCCCATCTGGGGTTCATCTCGATTGGGTCCCGGCCGACTTCCGGATCGTGCGTTATCCCGGAGCAAACTTGGCTCCATCTTCGAATGCGCCGCCGCACGTTCGCAATCCGGGTCGCGGCTCTGTCCAGGGCGAACGTGACATCGCCTCCAGTCGCTCGTCTTTATTTGAGTCCTACGATGTAACCACGGAATGCATAGGAAAACGGTCTTGCGCAAACGGCCATCGACCTTTGTCTTTGCGGGGGTAGTGAGCCTCTTCATGCTGCTATCCGTCGTGATCGCGTCCAGAGTGTCGGTGAACGGTCCGCGGCTCGGTCTCCCTGAGATCCGGCGCGGAGGCCTTTGCCGTGACTATGGCCGCCGCCATTGCGAGCTTGTGATCCTTGTCCCATGGCGACCCGACGGCCCTCCGCACGTTGAGGAAATGATCGTCGAGGTTTTCGACGCGCAACGCCTGGCGCGCCGCACCCAACACCTTCTTCGCGTCGTACCAGTGGACGGGCCAACCACGCGCCTCGGCAGCGGAGGCCAGGGCCTTGCGGTACATAACCCAGTCGGCGACGTTCTGCGCACGGTAATTCTTGATTCGTTCCGCAATCGTGTGCGGAAGCTGTGGGCAATTGCGAAGGGCGACGCCGAGGATACGCGGCACCGCCATCGTGACGGCTTCCAGCGCAAGTACCGCATGCCTCTCCGCCGAACAACGCACACGCTCGACCAACGCCACGGCCTCGTCCAGCGGGAGCCCCTGGCCTTCGTGGTGATGGGGAAGCTTCGGCAGGCCCTCGTCCACAAGTTCTACCCGTCGGCGGTCGAGCAGCATCCCATCGCGCGCCACCGTCACCAGCACGGCCCAACCGCCGTGATCCGAAACCCCCATGATTCCGCCGTCCTTCGACATGATGTAATAAAACCAGATCTTATCCGAAAGTACCACGGCACTCGCAAAGCGGTCTATGGTCGCCACGGTTCGAGATGCATCCCGACTGCCCGGCCAGTCTGGACAGGTCAGCAAGTTTCGAAGTAAGCGGAACACAGGCATTGCCTTAGGTCAGTTCGAGCAAAAGCGGTTGTATTTGTTTACCAGCCTGAGAAGCCACTAAATTCGGCCTTCTGAGAGATTTCGCTGGACAAAAGCCACGGTTTCGGCTACCGTAAGGTGGATGAAACCAGTTGGGCGGCCGCGGAGCGAGCAGT
>Ga0247727_10000470_pt1 | contig 97796 bp, 77 predicted proteins | sample WisWelCaveWW1625_FD_202498 | JGI IMG/M metagenome (GOLD analysis project Ga0247727, IMG submission 202498) | Biofilm microbial communities from Wishing Well Cave, Virginia, United States - WW16-25 | ecosystem: Environmental > Aquatic > Deep subsurface > Groundwater > Cave microbial mat | place...
GGATGGCCGCCGCGCGCACGTCGTTATCTTCATCTCCGAGTTTGGCGGCGACGGCGGCGCGCACCGCTTCCTCACTGCCCACCAAGCCCGCCAACGCCCAGATGGCCGCCGCGCGCACGTCGTTATCTTCATCTCCGAGTTTGGCGGCGACGGCGGCGCGCACCGCTTCCTCACTGCCAACCAAGCCCGCCAACGCCCGGATGGCCGCCGCGCGCACGCCCGGGTGTTCATCTCCGAGTTTGGCGGCGACGGTGGCGCGCAAGGTTGGATGGTCGACGTACAACGTTGCCGTGAGAGTCACGAAGGTTTGGAGACTGATCCCGCCCGCCTCTCGCGCTGAAAAGAGGAATGGATCGAACCGCAACACGGGTACTGCGAGTCGCAAAGCTTCGCTGACCTCAGACAGGCGCGGCTTCTCGCCGCTAGAGAGCTTGGCGAGGTTGACCAAACGGCGAACCGCTTCGGCGGCCAGCACCGGGACAAGCGAATGGGCGAGTGCGTTCAGTTCTTGGACGAGTTGGCGCAGGAACGGCAGGTCCAGGTTGATGTCGTCGGCGGCACAATCGGCGACCAAGAACAGGTCGCGGTGCAGAGTCGTTTCGTGGGCACTTCCAACACCATGAATCTTTCTTACGAGGGCAGTGGCGGCCTTCCCATCAGCCTGCATCGTGCCCAGTTGAGCGGCGGCCAGCAGGATCGGCTCGCGCCAGCGGTTGGCGTGCAGGTTGGGCTGGATCAGCTTCCAGCGTTGGGGTGCATTCATGCGGGCCAGCCCGCGCCCGGCAAAATATTCCTGAAAGGTCAGGTGGCGGAAGCCAAAGGCGTTCTGCCCGCGATCCACCAGCAGGCCGGAGAACTGGCGCATGTCTTCGAGGAACTTGTCGGCGCGGGTTTCGGCCTCGCGCCGCTTGTCCGGCGGTATCGCCGGTTTGCGCTTCTCGACGTCAAATCCCTCCTCCCGCAAATACTCTTTGGCAATTTGACTCACGATGTCGGCCCGGGTGGCCGTGCCACTGCCCCGGTGTTGCTGTAACCACAGCGCCAGCGGGATGAGGACAAGTTCGGCTTTGGTGGAGTCCGGGCGCGAGGGCGCGGTGGCCCGCCCGCCGGGCGTGCGGTTGGTCTCCCACACGTCAATCAGCGCGCCCATATACTGGGTATACAATTTGATGCGTTGTTGCGGCAAGCGCCCCACCTGCCGCCGCAAGAGGGCCAGCATGCTCAACAGGAGCGGGTTGGCGGCCAGCCGTTCCACGCCCGGGTTACTGCGGATTTCTTCCAGCAAGTCTCGTTCGTTCTGTTGGGCCAGTCTCTGCCGTTGCTCCGGCGGGCGGTCGCCGAATTCCCATTCGGCCAAGGCCTCATTCCACTGGCGGGCAAAGAGTTCGATCTCCTCGCGGCGGAAGTCGAGGACGGTGACGTGCGGCAAGTCTACCGATAACAGCGCGGCGCGGTAGCCATAGATGCGACTGGTAAGGAAGACCCGGTTGCCGCGGGCGATGGCCCGGCGAATGAAGGCATTGGCCTGCTCGGCCACAAACTTTCGATCATTTTCTTGAATCACTTCATCCAGCCCATCCAACAGCACCAGCGCCCGGCCCGCGTCAAGCGCGCGCTGAAATACCGGGGCCAGGCCCGGCATCTCGCAACGCTTTTCGTAATACAGCCCCAGGAATTCGCCAATGGTCAGATCGGGGTTGAGGCGGGTGCGCATGTCGTCGTAAAACGCCAGCGGCGCGAAGATGGGCAGGCGATCAGTCTCTTCGCCGTCAATGCTCAAATGGCGAGTCACGGCCTCCGGCCCGCTGGCAAACACCAGCGCCGCAAAATGCAGAAGGGTGGTCTTGCCGCTACCGGGGTCGCCGAGGATCACCAGCCCCCGCCGCTCGGGGTTCTTGAGCGACTCGGCGATGGAGAAGCGTTCCAGCCGCTCGCGCGACCAGCGTTCGCGGCGCGCGGCGTCCAACCGCAAATACAATTCACGGGCTGTGTCGTCGAGTTGCTTGTCGTCGCGCTCTTTTCCTTCGCGCTCTTCGAGATGTCGCAGTACGTGCCGTTCTTCGGGCGTGAATTCGTCGGCGGCCTCGGGCACTTCGGCCACCGCCCGCAATTGCACGTACACCTTCTCCAGCGGCAACAGCATCGGGCGCACGCTGGTGGTCAGGCCTTTGAAATCCAGATTCTTGAACGAGTCGATCAGCAGGCGACGATAGTCCGCCTCCAGCCGCGCCAGTTCCTCGGCGCTTGCCGCATGGACCTTCCCGGCCTGGCCCGGCGAGGCGTTCACCACCAATCCTTCAAGCAACTGCAGAATGAGGCTCAACTTCTCAGCCGATATTGCCGTGTTTCGCTCGATCCGCAGTTGGGTCAGCCCGATCAGTTTTTCGCGTAAACCGTCAATCGTCATCAACTCGGCGCGGAGCGCTTCCAGATAAGCGGCCACTGCGTTCTCAATGCGTTCGACCTCAAAGCCGCGCGGCAGGACGCCCGCCAACTGCTCGTGCAACACTTCAGCAGTCACAGGGGTGGTCGGCGCGTCGTACATCTGGCGGATGGCGGCTTTGACGGAGGGCAGATCGGCCAGCGGCATCCCTTGCACGGCGTCGCGGGCGTCGCCATCGGCGTAAGTTGCCAGCCAGCGTTCTTCGGCGCGTTTGGCGGCGGCCTCCAATCGGGCTTGCAGTTCGGCTTCGACAACCGGGGCGCGCAGTTCGGCGATGGCGCCTTCGCCCACCACGTCTTTGACTTTGTCTTCGAGAATCGCAATGAGAAGTTTGGGGATGTTGTATTTCGCCATGTACCCCTCTTATCGCCCGCGCTAACTATCTCTTCACATCAGGTGGCGTTGCTGTTTGAGGTAACAACAATTTCAGAAACTGGCATGGAAGGAGTGGAAGCTTTCAAATCCCAGTTTACCATCAATTTAGAGTAGTAGTATCATTCCCCTCATGCCTACCACCATTTTGACTCATGGCCGCGTCACCTGGACCAACATCGTCCACCCCACGCAAGAAGACATTGACCAGCTTGGCACCCGCTATCCCCAGTTCCACCCGCTCAACCTCAAAGATTGCCTGACGGAACAAGAGTTCCCCAAGCTCGACCACCACGACGATTATCTGTTCATGGTCGTGCAGTTGCCGGTGTACGATAAGAAGGCGAGTTTCTCCCGCCCGGCTGAGGTGGATATTTTCATCGCCCGCGGCACGCTCGTCACCTCACACGGCGGCCAGCTTCCGCCGCTCAACGACCTCTTCGCCCAGGCCGGGGACGACGCCGAGGCCCGCGAGCGGTGGATGGGGCGCGGGGCCAGCCCCCTGCTCTACCACCTGCTCGACTCATTTGTGGAGTACAGCCTGCCCATCATCCACCACCTCGACCACGACATCCACCACGTCGAAGAGAACCTGTTCGGCGACGACACCCGCCACATCCTGAACGAGATTGCCCTCGTCCGCCGTGACCTGATCGCCCTGCGCCGCATCCTCAGGCCGCAGTTGGACGTGGTCCGCGCGCTGGCAACGGGCGACTGGCCTTTTATTCACGATGACTTAACGCTGTACTGGGGCGACATCGGCGATCGCTTGAAGCAGGTCGAATCTATGCTCGACGAGCACATCGAAGTGGTGAACGGCCTCTCGGACACGATTGATACCCTGGCCTCGCACCGCATTGACGAAGTGGTGCGCGTGCTCACCGTCATCACCGTCGTCACCCTGCCCCTCACCCTGATGTCCGCCATCTTCGGCATGAACGTGCACATGCCATTCGCCCAGCACCCCCTGCTGTTCTTCGGGGTTATCGGGGTGGGCGTTGCCCTGACGGTGTCGCTGGTGTGGTACTTGCGCCGCCGGAAATGGCTGTGACAATTCTCCGGCAATAGCCCACGCCCACACTCCCAAACACCCACACACCCACACAAAGTATGGGAGTGTGGGTGAGTGGGAGTAGTGGCGTCACGGCGTCGCCAAAAACGCCTCGACGACTGGCCCGATACTTGCACGTTGAGGGATCCAGACGTGCGCACCGTTTGGTGTCGTCCACGCCGCCAGGTAAGTCTGGTCAATAACATAAGTGGTGATCTGCGAGCGGTCAATTTTCTGCGCCTCCAGCCCGTACGAAATCATCTGCGGCAGGCTCAAATCCGTCTCGAACGTCCCGCTGGCGGCGGTGTAAAGCTCCGGCAGGCGGGAGACGGCGTCGGCGCTGATGGCCTTGTCGCGGATGGCGAGCAGGACTAACTGCTGGCGTTTAATGCGCTCGGTGTCGCTGTCCTGGTGGCGGGTGCGGGCGTAGCGCAGGGCAGTGATGCCGTCCATGTGTTGCAGGCCGGGTTCGATGATCAGGGTCATGGTGCCGTAGTCGTCGGTGGGAAACTTGTCGTCGTGGATGCGCTTCGGCACGTCAATGTCAATGCCGCCCAACGCGTCCACGGTGTTGACGAAGCCCTGAAAGTTGACGACGGCGTAATGGTCGAGCGGGATGCCGAAGTTGAGCGTCACCGTGTCCATCGCCTCTTGGGGGCCGCCGCCGGGCAGGTCGTAGAGTTCGCCGTAGTAATAAGCCGTGTTGATGCGGCCTTCGGCGATCTTGTAGTTTGCCAGATTGGGCAGGGCCACCCACACATCGCGCGGCAACGATAGCAACTTGGCCGTGTGATTATCAAAATCAACTCTCAGCACCATCATCGTATCAGTGCGAGTAGGTTTACCGGCTTCGTCAAGGCGCTCGTCCTTGCCCATCAAGAGGATGTTGACGATTCCGGACGGGGGAACCGGCGTGGCAGTGGGAGGTGTAACCGGGTCAATAATCGGAATCACCGGCATGATGGTTTGCAGAACTTCCAGCGGCGGCGGCGGTGTTTCGTTGGCGGCGATGGCCCGCGAGCGGGTTCGCATATAAATGCCGATGAAGCCGAGCGTCAGGCAAACGTTGATGCCGACGACCCAGGCTAGAAGGATGGTCAAAAAGTGCCTGCACCCCGATTGCCTGCGCGCTGGCCGTTGGCGGCGTGGTTGAGGTTGTGCCGGTTGGGTTTCTTCTGTCATTTATTGATCCCTGCTACTTGTGTATTGCGCTTTGTGCAATTAGAATAGCCCGCAATGTCCCTTGAAGCTGATGTCGCCTATCTGCACCTGATTAACGGCGTTCGCCAGACCGAAGTTCCGCCCGGCTTTGCCGTGCGGGCCGCGCCCCGCCGGGCGGCGCGCAGCCGCGACCGCGACATGCTCCTTCTGGGACTCTACCTCGATTCGTCCTCGCCAGCCGATTTGCTTGATCTCGTCGCCAGCGTGTACTTCGGCACGCCCGGTTCGGTGACGGCGGCCACCCGGGCCGCGATCAGCGCCATCAACAGCAGACTGCTCGACACGAACCGCTTGCTTGGCGCGGATGCAGTTTCCGGCGGGCTGAGTTGCGCCGTGCTTCGCGGCAGTGAATTATACGTGGCCCAGTCGGGGCCGGGGCAAGTCATCATCCTGCATTCCAACGCCGTCGAGCGTTTCCCTGACGTGTCGCGCGAGTTCCGGCCCCTCGGCCTGGGGCAAATGGCAGACGTGCAATACTTTCACACGACGGTCGCCCCGGCCGATTATCTTCTGCTCACTCGCGCCGCTCCCGGCGGCTGGGCGTCTAGCTCGGTCACCAACCTGCCCAGCACCACATTAGAGTCGGCGATTGCCCGCCTCACCCGGCTCTCTGGATCAGATGCGCGCGCGCTCGTGGCCCGCTTCGCCGCCGAAGGCATTCCACCGGTCAGGCCACGGGCGGTGATTACGGCCGCGCCACTCCCCACAGCGCCGCCGCCGGTTGAGCCGCCAACTCCGGTGAAGCCGGAGCCTGCTCCCCCGCCAGTGGCGGCTGAACCGGTGATTGAGGTCGAGCCGGTGGCGGAGTCCGACACCTCGGCCTTGGCCGGAATTATATCGCGGGTGCGCGCTTCGCCTTCCATGGGCGAGCCGGAGTCAGCGCCCAACATCGAGCCTGAAGTGAGCGCGCCGGCTGAACAAGAGACGACGGCGCAAGCGCCGGTGCCGGCAGTGCAGATTGGCGATCATGCTTACGTGTTTGAAGAAACGGACGCGGAGACGGCGGAGCGCAAGGGCTTTGATCTAAAGGCAACGTTGGGCGGGTTGGGAGAGCGCCTCAAACAGTGGTTCACCGGCTTGCCGCTCACTCGCCTGGACGCTTCGCTGAAGCGCGGCTTCTCGTCGCTAGGCGGCTCGCTCTCCGGGTCGGGCGGCAACTTGCTGGGCCGCGTCCTGCCCGGGGGCGCAGTCCGCGCCGGGGAGCTTCGGATTCCCAATTCGGCGCTGATGGCGATTGCGATTTTACTGCCAGTGGTCATCGTGTCCCTGTTGGTCATCCCCACCATCCAGCGCGGGCGAGAGCAGGAATTTAGCAAATACCTTGAGGCGGCCAGGTTCGAAGCCAGCCTGGCCCGAACCGCGCCCGATCCGCTGTCGGCCAGGCCGCATTGGGAGACGACGCTCTCCCTGCTCGCTCAGGCCGACACGATTTACCCCGACCGCCCGGAAGCCGCGGCCCTGCGCGCCGAAGCGCAGACGGCGGTTGACGCGGTTGACAATGTTCAGCGGTTGGCGTTCGAGCAACTGATCCCGGGCGGCTTCGGCCCGGACGCGCAAATCACCGGGCTGGTGGTGAACGGCAGTGAGGTGTACGCCCTCGACTCGGAGCAACAGCGCGTGTACCGCGCTCTGCTTACCGAAGCCGATCACTTCAGCGTTGACCGGGGCTTTGAGTGCAAGGCCGGGCTGGTCGGCTTGTATAACATCACCCAGATCGTGGACATCGCCTGGTTGAACACGCCGAACATCGTGGGCAAGCCCGCTTTGCTGGCGATGGATGCCGACGGCGACCTGATGTATTGCAAGCCTGACGGCTCACTGCCCGAAGCCTCACCGTTGATCCCGCCCGAGGCAGGTTGGAAGTCGCCGAAGGCAATTGAACTTTACGCCGACCGGTTGTACGTGTTCGATCCGGGCGGCAATGAAATCTGGTCGTATGACCGGGTGGGCGGTGTGTTCTCGGAGCGGCCCAAGAATTATTTCACGACGCAGGTGTTTGATTTGTCGAGCGCGGTGAGTTTCACCATAGCTCAGGGCGAAGTCTACATTCTCCGCGCCGACGGCCGGCTGACCTACTGCACCCGCGACCCGAACTCGCTGGCGGCAACTTGCGTGGAGAACGCTTTGTACTCAGACTCGCGCCCGGGCCGCCCCAGCGGCGACCGGTTGGAGGACATGGTTGCGCCGGCAGCTCTGTTCTACGACCCGCCGCCGGAGCCGTCGCTGTATGTCCTGGATCAGGGGCTAAACAGCATCTACCAACTGAGCCTGAAGCTTGTTTTGCAACGCCAACAACGACCCGATGCGCCCCTGCCCGACGGGATCACGGCTATCGTCGTCGGCTCGAACAAGGATATATTCGTCGCCGCCGGAAACAACGTATTTTGGGCGCGGCGGCCCTAACCCCCATACTCCCATACCCCCATTCTCAGTATGGGGGCACGGGGGTAAGGGAGTGTGGGCGTATTGCTTGACTCTGACTCTCACGAAAGCTAGAATACCGCACATGAGCCAATGGCCCGGAAAATATGTCATCGGTCTGACCGGCAACATTGCCACCGGCAAGAGCGTGGTGCGCAAGATGCTGGAGCATCTTGGCGCGTTCGGCATTGACGCCGACGGCTTATCGCACCAGGCAATGGGCAAGGGCGGCCCGGCCTATGCCCAGGTGGTGCAGACGTTCGGCCAGTTCATTCTGGGCGAAGACGAACAGGTCGACCGCCAGGCGCTGGGCAACATTGTTTTCGCCAGTTCCAAAGCCTTGGCCAAACTCGAGGTCATCATTCACCCCATTGTCCGGCAGGCCGTCAACATTCTGGCCGCCCGCGCCAAACACCCCGTCATCGTCATCGAAGCGATAAAACTGCTGGAAGGCGACCTGGCCGCGCTGTGCGACTCGGTGTGGGTGGTGAACGTGCCGGAAGAACTGCAGGTGGCGCGGCTGATGCAAAAGCGGGGAATGACCATCGAACAGGCGCGCCTGCGAATCGCCGCCCAGTCACCTCAAGCCGAGAAGCTGGCCAAAGCCACGGTCGTCGTTCAAAACACAGGCTCGTTTGAGGAGACGTGGTCGCAGGTGCAAGGCGCGTGGAACAAACTCGTCCCCACCGCGCAGAAACGGAGGGTGGAAGAAGCAGAAGCCGCCCCCAAAGCGGCGGCCACACCCCGGACCGGAGCGGCTCCGGCTGTTACCATCCGCAAAGGCAAACCGGCAGACGCGGCGGCCATCGCCAGCTTTATCAATCAAACGGCCAAGAGTTCGCTCACCCGGGCCGACATCATGGCCCTCTTTGGGCAGAAGGCGTTTGTGTTGGCCCAGGTCAACGACGCGCTGGGGGCGCTGGCCGGGTGGCAGGTGGAAAACCTGGTGACGCGGGTGGACGATTTCCACCTCCTCAACAACGTGCCGCCGGACGTTGTCATCCAACCTATGCTGGACACGATCGAATCCGCATCGCAAGAGTTACAAAGTGAAGCCGCCTTTGTGTTCGTCCCGCCTGATCTTGGCAATGGGGCCAAAGGCGTGTTTGCGGGCGCAGGCTACGAACCGATCATGGCTGAGAGCATCAGCATCACTGCCTGGCGCGAAGCAGTCAAAGAATCGCAACCGCCCGGAACGATGGCCCTGTTCAAGAAACTGCGCGAAGACCGGGTGCTGAGGCCGGTGTAGCCCTTCGTAGGAGCGGTTTGCAACCGCGATGACTCGGCGGAATCGCGCGTGCAACGCGCTCCCACGCCCTCGCGAGCAAAAGCGGGTTGTCAAACCTCTCTTGTCTCTGTATAATGCAACCACTCCGGGCGGTTAGCTCAGTTGGTTAGAGCGTTGCTTTGACATAGCAAAGGTCGTAGGTTCAAGTCCTATACCGCCCACCAGTAACAAATAACCAATAACAAATTACGAATGATGGGTTATTGGTACCAGATATTGAAACGCAACGACCGGGACGAGTAACTGTTGAGCGTGCAACAGGGAGCGGCGGCCACCGACTGAGAGCCATCGCCAGCAAAGCAACAGCCAAAACCACCCGCGAGCGTGACCCTGAAACCTAAAAGACCTGTCAGGTTTTCGCGAAGCGACCTGACAGGTCTGTAGAAAGTAAGGGAAACGGGCCGGCCCGTTACAGCCGCAAGAGATAGTTAACCAAATGGTTGACTAAATTGGGTGGAACCGTGTGAGTTAAACTCTCGCCCCAAGTTTGGGGCGAGAGTTTTTTGTTTTTGAGTCATTGAACTGCAAAGATATGAAAGGAGCGCAAAGGTTTCCTTCTTTTCCCTGGTTTCCTTTGCGCCCTTCGCGGTGGAAATTGCTGGCCGAGAATGTGGGGATGAAATGCGAGTGATTAGCTTTCGGCAGGGAGCAGATCGTCCACCGCAAGTTCGAAGCCGTTGAGTAGAGTTGAGCGGGCGCGATCGCCGGAGTTGAATTGTCCTGCAAGCTTGTACGCCCGCCCGTCAAGGGTGTAAACGGAAACGCGGCGAGCTTGTGGATTGATGATCCAATACTCAGGAATACCGGCCTGGGCATATTCCCGGAACTTCGTTTCGGTGTCGTGTGGCTCGTTGCTGGGCGAAATGATTTCCACTACTAAATCGGGCGGCTCGCTTTCTCGTTCGCTCATGCGGTCAAGGTGTGCAGTAACCCAAACCATAATATCCGGCTCGCGGTATTTGCCCGGCCATAAACGGATAGGATGAGGCGCGATAGCGATTTTGCCAACTTCATTCTGTTTGAGCCAATTTTTCGCGAGGGTAGCAAACTCTAACAAGATGGTTTGATGTTTGAGGGTTGGCATAGGCAAAATCACCAGTCTGCCGTCCGAGAGTTCCATTGGGCGGTTAAAGGCTTCTGAAAAGACAAGGTAAGCTTCTTCGCTCCACGCTTGTTCGCTGAGGAGTTCGTAGGCCAGTTCCTGCTCAGTCTGAGCCGTGGGCGAATATATCTGGGGCGCAAATGGGGCGCTTACGATTGTCATGCTTCGCTTTTACCTTGTTGAGAGTCTAGCACATTCGACAAAGGACGGCAAAAGGAGGGAATATGACTAACCACAACACCAACACTACCAGGCGGCCCCGCCAGAGATTATGAACCGCGCCTCTGCCGGGCCGCGCCACGTTTGCAAAAGCGGTTCGGCAGAGAAACTAAATTGTTCGTAGAGCGAATTGCCAATTCGCTCTACTGAAGGAGATTAAAAATGTCCAACCAACCTAAAGAGCGCTACGAAGAGTCGGAACTCTACAAAATCCGCCACTCGGCGGCGCACGTCATGGCCCAGGCCGTGAGCGAACTGTTCGAGCCTGGCCAGGCCAAGATCGCCATCGGGCCGCCCATCGAGAACGGCTTCTACTACGATTTCGACCTGCCGCGCCAGCTCACGCTCAACGACTTCGAAGCCATTGAGAAACGCATGAGGCAAATCATCGGCGGCAACCACAAGTTCGCGCGCAAAGAAGTGAGCGCCGACGAAGCCCGCGCCCAATTCAAGGAGCAACCTTACAAGCTGGAACTGATTGACGGGCTGGACAAGGGCGGCGCGGACGAATACGGCAACCCCATCTTGGAGAAGCCCGTCATCTCGTTCTACACGCACGACACGTTCACGGACTTGTGCCGGGGGCCGCACGTCGAGCACACGGGCAAGATCAACCCCTCGGCCTTCAAGCTGATGAGCATTGCCGGCGCTTACTGGCGCGGCGACGCGGAGCGCCCGCAACTTCAGCGCATCTACGGCACGGCCTGGAAGACGGCGAAAGAACTGGAAGAGCATCTCTGGAAACTCGAAGAGGCCAAGAAGCGCGATCACCGCAAGCTGGGCAAAGAGCTTGGCCTGTTCTATCTCTCCGACGATGTTGGCCCCGGCCTGCCGCTCTTCAGTCCCAAAGGCGAGATGTTGCGCTATCAGATGGAGAAGTACGTCCGCGAGGCGCAGACGCGCTACGGCTACCAACATGTGTGGACAGGCCACCTGGTGAAGGAAAGCCTGTATCACCGCTCCGGCCACTACGACAACTACAAGGACTCGATGTTCCCGCCGATGGAAGACGAGGGCGTGACGTTCCGCCTCAAGCCCATGAACTGCCCCAGCCACATGATGCTTTACAAAGAAATGGGCCTGCATTCGTACAAGGAACTGCCCTTGCGCTTCGCCGAGTTCGCCACGCTCTATCGTTACGAAAAGACGGGCGAACTGAGCGGCCTCACGCGGGTGCGCGCCCTGACGCAGGACGACTGCCACATCTTCTGCCGCCCGGATCAGATCGAGCAGGAGTTCACGCTCTGCCTCAACCTCATCCGCGAAGTCCTGGGCCGCTACAAGTTCACCGATTACAGCGTTCGCCTCTCATTGCGCGGCAGTGAAGGCAAGTTTGTGGCCGACGACGAAAAATGGACGCTGGCGACGAACGCCCTCAAGGCGGCGCTCGACGCGAACGGTGTCGAATACGACGCCGTCGAAGGGGAAGCCGCCTTTTACGGCCCCAAGGCCGACTTCCTGGCCCGCGACGTTTTGGGCCGCGAGTGGCAGTTATCTACGATTCAAGTAGACTTCATCCAACCGGCCCGGCTGGGTTGTGAGTATATCGGCGAAGACGGGCAGGCCCACACGCCCGTGCTTCTGCACCGGGCCGTCACGGGTTCGACGGAGCGGTTCCTGGGCGTCATCATCGAACACTTCGCGGGCGCATTCCCGGTGTGGTTGTCGCCGGTGCAGGCGATGATCATTCCCATCGCCGACCGCCACGCCGAGTACGCCAACAAAGTGGCCGGGCAGTTGAAGGCAGAGGGCTTCCGCGTGGAGGTAGACTCGCGCAGTGAACGCATGCAGGCTAAAATTCGTGACGCGCAACTGCAAAAGATTCCCTACATGCTGGTAGCGGGCGACAAAGAGGCCGAAGCAGGCGCAGTGGCCGTTCGCCTGCGCTCGGGCGAAGACCTGAAGGCCAAACCGCTGGCCGAGGTGATTGAAATGATGAAGAAAGCGGTTGAGAACGGGGATTAGGTTTCCCGGCAGAGACGGCTCAACCTGAGTTCAAAAGGAGTCCAACAATGACCAATCCACAACGACTTGATCTGCCTGATCCCACTGTCACTGCCAGTGGCAAGGGGCAAACCGGCATGGAGTACAAGATCATCGGCACAACCTTGCAGGCGGTGATCATGGAGCTTGATCCGGGCGAGACCGTCTTTTCGGAAAGCGGCGGCATGGCCTGGATGAGCGGCAACATCGCGATGAAGACCAGCGGGCGCGGCGGCGGACTGGGCGGCGTGCTCAAGCGCGCCGTCAGCGGCGAGTCGCTCTTTCTGGTGGAGTACACCAGCCAGGGCGGCAAAGGCACGGTGGCGTTCGCTTCGGACTTTCCGGGCAAGATCATTCCGGTGACGCTCGGCGAGGGCCAGCAGATGATTGCCCAGAAGTCGGCCTTTCTGTGCGCCGAGAAGACTGTCGGCCTGGACATTCACTTCCGGCGCAAGCTGGGCGCGGGCTTGTTTGGCGGCGAGGGCTTCATCATGCAAAAACTCACCGGGCCGGGCATCGCGTTCGTGTGCCTCGACGGCGAGATCATGGAATACACGCTCGGCCCGAACGAAGTGCTCAAGGCCGACACCGGTCACGTGGCGATGTACGAGCCGACGGTGAGCTTCGACATTGAAATGGTGAGCGGCTTCACCAACATTCTGTTCGGCGGCGAGGGGCTGTTCCTGGCAACCCTGCGCGGGCCAGGCCGGGTATGGTTGCAGACTATGCCGACGATGAACCTGGCGAAAGCCATCATGCCCTATATGCCCAAAGCCTCTGCTGGCTAACCATTCAAACCGACTCAATGAAACGCCCGGCTCCCCTGCCGGGCGTTTGACTCGGGAGGCAGGATGTCTTATCTAGATGCTGCTCAACAAGGAAAGAATCAGTGGTGGCGATATCTGATCGCCGTGCCGCTGATTCTGTTTGTCTGGCTGGTGCTCGGTTCGCTCCCGTTTGTAGCCGCCGCCATCGTCCTCAACCTGGATGGCAACCCGGCCACCGACGTTGACCTGACGACCGCTCAACTCACTGGCGTCGATCCGATCTGGTCGTTCCTCTTGCTCATGTTGAGCTTTGTAGTGTTCTTGGGCGGCACTGCCGCCGCCGTCGTCGTGGTTCACCAACGGCCGTTCGTCAGCCTGATCACGCCCGCCAACGCCATCAACTGGCGGCGAGTCGGGCAAGGCCTCGCCGTTTGGGTTGTGCTGGCAGCCACTATGTCGTTAGTGGAGTCGGTTCTCTATCCGGGCCGGTATCAACTCACGTTCGACGCGGCGCGCTTCATCCCGTTTGCGCTGGCCTCCCTGGTGTTCATCCCGATTCAAACGACGGCTGAGGAATTGTTCTTCCGGGGCTACGTCCTGCAAAGCATCGGCCTGCTCGCCAAAAACCCGATGGTGTTGAGCCTGCTGTCCGGCTTCCTGTTCATGTTGCCGCACCTTGCCAACCCGGAAGTGGCCGTAAACTTCTGGCTGTTGTCCCTGTTCTATTTTGCTTTCGGCGCGTTTCTGGCGTATATAACGTTGAAGGACAACAGCCTCGAACTGGCCCTGGGCATCCACGCCGGAAACAACCTTTTCACAGCTATCTTCGCCAACTACGTGGGCGGCGCGCTGGCCACCCCGGCCATTTTCACCGTCGCCGAACTGGACGCCGTTTACAACCTCGTTGGCTCTCTAGCAAGCATTGGCCTGTTTTCCCTGTGGTTTTTCGGGCCGTTCAGGCCCAAAAAACTAGAACATCTGTATTGACAATCGCGAAATACAGTCGTACTATAGGTGCATTCCAATTGACCCACCTGCACAAGGCAGGTGGTAACTTACACAAGGAGACTTACTATGTACCAGAAAATCATTATTGCAGGGAATTTGGGGAAAGACCCGGAGATGCGCTACGCGCCCAACGGGGATGCCGTCACCAGTTTTAGTGTGGCGACGGGCCGCAAATACACCGACAAGAGCGGCAATAAGGTGGAAGAGACCACTTGGTTCCGGGTGTCGGTGTGGGGCAAGCAGGCCGAGACCTGCAACCAGTATCTCAAGAAGGGGCGGTCGGTACTGGTTGAAGGACGGTTGAACGCCGACAAAGCCACCGGCGGCCCCAAGATTTTCACCCGCCAGGATGGCACGGCGGGCGCCGCGTTTGAGATCACCGCCGAAAGCGTCCGCTTTTTGGGCGGCGGTCAGAAAGACGGCGACACCGGAGCGCCGGCAGGCCAGGCGATGCACGATGCTCCCGTTGACGAAGAGAATATTCCCTTCTAATCGTGTCAGACCTGTCAGGTTTTCGCGAAGCGAACCTGACAGGTCTTCTATTATCGTCAGCAACAGCCGTCGGCACACTAACCGGCGGCTGTTTGTCCTTTTATAGAGATTTGGAAACCGCCATGAGCGACCAGCCTTCTTCACCACAACCACCCGTCCCCACCCCACAACCCTCCGCGCCAGCGCAGCAACATATTCAACTGGAAATTCCCGCTAACCTCGACGCCACCTATTCCAACTTCGCCATCATCACCCACACCCCGGCAGAAGTGATCATTGACTACGCCCGCGTCCTGCCCAACACGCCCAAATCCAAGATTGTGGCTCGCATCATCCTCACGCCCATGAACGCAAAAATCCTGCACAAGGCGCTGGGCGACAACCTGGCCAAGTACGAAACTCAATTCGGCCCCATCGTCATCCCCACCGGCCTGGCCGACCAACTCTTCAAACCGCCAAAGCCTGAATAAGGGTCAACGGATTTGACAACGGATGAAACGAATGGAACGGATGATTTAACGGAGGGGATATGGGTAAAATCGAAACACCTTACGATGCGTTGACGTACAAAATCATTGGGATGGCGATGACAGTTCACAATGAATTGGGGCCGGGATTCCCGGAAGAGTTTTACCAAAAGGCAATGGAAATGCTGATGAAAGCTGAGAAGGTGCAACACGACCGCGAGTTTCCCATAGAGATATTCTTCCGAGGACAAATCGTAGGAAAGTTTGAGTTAGACTTTGTGGTTGAACGAAGCGTGGTGCTTGAATTCAAGGCGGTTACGGCTCTTGCGCCTATCCACGAGCAACAGGTGCTTTCCTATTTGGCGGCCTCCGGCTTGCCCGTCGGCTTGTTGATTAATTTCGGCGCCATCCGACTGCAACAGAAACGTCTCTTTCCATCTTTGGCTGTGCAGTCCTCCCCAGCTTTCATAGCTCGCCAAACCAAATCAAAATAATCATCCGTTATCTCCGTTACATCCATTGTCAAAACCATGAACAACTTAGACAAAATTGCCAATCGCATTCGTGACAACTTCACCGCCAAGAACGCCGCCCGCGACAAGGCGCTTGAGCGCTCGCGTTCGCTCATCCGCTTTTGCGCCAATTCGATCCGGGCCGCCCACCGCGACGAGCGCGACGAGGCCCGCGCCTTGCTGGCGCAAGCACGCGGCATCGTGGACGCCATCCGCGCCGACCTGGCCGCCTACCCCGACCTTTACCATGCCGGCTACACCCAGGACGCGCTCAAAGAGTTCGCCGAAGCCAATATCGTGCTGGCCCTGATCGCTAACGAGCCTCTGCCCGAACCCGAAGCCATCGGCGTCGAATATGCCGCCTACCTCAACGGCCTCGGCGAAGCCGCCAGCGAAATGCGCCGCCGCTGCCTCGACATCATCCGCCATGACCACTCCGTCGAAGCCGAGCGCCTGCTCGAAGCGATGGACGACATCTACAGCCTGCTGGTGACGATTGACTACCCGGACGCTATCACCGGCGGCCTGCGCCGTACCACCGACCTGGTGCGCGGCGTCACCGAACGCACCCGCGGCGACCTGACGATGAGCATCCGCCAACAGCAATTGCAGGAAGCGTTGAAAAAGCACGACAGTTTGTAGCGCGATTTGGCCGCTTCGCGTCGCGCTACAAGCGCGAATCTTTAGAGTCGGCTAACCCGTTTTACAGGCTTTTTACAAAAGAAGAGCGTGAAGGAAACATGTTGCTCCTATAGTTCAAGCATATCAAAATACAAGGAGCAACGGAAAAAATGATCGCCAAAACCATCACCACCAAAATCATCTCTCTCGCTCTCACTGGCTTCGCCGCCTGCGCCATCGCCCTGGCTGGAATCGTGGCCGCTCCGGTCTCCATCGCCCGCGCCGAAGAAACTACATCTCCGCAAGGCGTGAGCAACGCCCGGCTGGAATACCGGCTCAAGCAAATGAAGCTCCAGCTTCAGGGCCAGCAGAACCGCATTGACCTGGCCCGTCTGGCCGCCGAAGAAGCTCAAGACCGGATTGAGTCGCTGAAGGCTGAAGGGAAAGATACGGCGTCACTCGAATCGGCGCTGGCCATCTTCAACGACCAGATCGACGAAGCGCAGGCCAAGCACGACGAGGCCCAGGACATCATTGATGCGCATGCCGGTTTCGACGCCAACGGCAAAGTGACCGACGCCGAGCAAGCAAAGGCGACGTTGCAGGGTGCAAGGGGTGCGATGCGCGAAGCGCAAGAGATTTTGCACAACGCTGGCCGCGACTTCCGTCAGGCTGTGCGCGACTTCCGCCAGAACAACAAGCCTAACAAGCCCAACCAGCAACAGCCATAATTAGCGAGCTTCGAGCACGGCGTAAAGCGAGAGATCGTTCGAGCGCCCGTCGGAATAAAACAAATCAACGACCGAAAGGCTGGCCAAGTGCGCCAGCCTTTTCATTTCCTCTTCCGTCACTTCATGCACAAACCGTTCGCCGCGCCCGCCCCGCTCCCAACTCAGCACGTAATCGCCGTTCCCCAAATCGCGCACAATCTTCTTTCGCATTCGCTCACTGTGCGTGAACTGCCAGACCGACAGCGCCAGCCGCCCTCCGGGTTTTCCCGACACGGGGTTGGGGCTTCGGACGACTCGCCTCAACTCTCGCATAAACGACTCTCGCTCCGGCAAATGGTGAAGAACGGCAAAACAGATGACGGTTGGGAAAGCGCCGATGGCGATGGGAAGCGGGCCGGAAACATCGGCCAGAACAAACTGTAGGGGCAGGCCTTGCGCCTGCCCAGCTTGTGCCTGCCCAACCGCCCGCCCGATGAGTCGGGCGCTGAAGTCGAGTCCCACGTAGTTGCACGTCTCCGGCAGAACCCGGCTTACCCGTCCATCCCCGCAACCCACGTCCAGCGCCGAAGCGCAATCTAGCATCGCCAGCGCCCGCCGGATGCCAGGGTTGATCGCCGCCCGCGACTCGGAAAACTCGGCGGCGAAGGAGTCGTAGAACTCGTGGTTGAGTTGAAAGGGGTTCACTACTCAGAGAATTGGTCGCGCCCCAGGACAATTTCGATGCCATCTAACACTTCCTCGAGCAGTGCTGAGTCCAGTCTGCCAACACGCTCTGTCAGAAAACCGCGATCAATCGTCACTACCTGAGAAACATTGGCAACCGAATCACGCGGCAAACCTGTTATCTGGCTAATCAACAGCACATTCCCAGGAGCGTCGGCCAGGGCCAGGTTTGATGTGAGTGCTACACACACAATAGTCCGAATCCGGCTTCGGTTGAATTCATCACATTGCACGACGACAACCGGGCGGCGGTAGCCGGGTTCCGAGCCTTCCGGCTCGGGCAAATCTACCCACCAAACATCTCCCTGCTCAATCACCATTGCTCATGGCCCAGTGAGCGAAATTGCATTCGAGAAAGAACGGGGTCGAGGGATGACGGCTGGTTTGCGTATATGGTATTCAACCTAACAGTGATGCCTGCTCGTGAAATTGGCTTGTGGCGGCGTATGGCCACGGGGTTTTGGCGATAGTCATCTATGAGGCGGCTGAGCAAATCAGGGATCGTCATCCCTATCGCATCAGCAGTCTCCCGGATTTGTTTTACAAGATTATCGGGAAGGGGTAAGTTGGTCATCGGACTTCCTTTTACTTGTTCGCTGTTAATAAGCATCGGGCAACAACCCGGATTAAGATTTTCTCAATTACGTATTATACTGCGCTTCTATGGAAACAAATCTCACCCGTTGGCGCGAAGCTCACACCCACGACGACGGCGACGACGCGCACATCCTGCCCATCCTCGAAGCTGTCCGCCATGCGCCAACTTTCACTGCCCAGGACTTGCACGCCCTGATCCGGCGCTACCCCAAACCGGGCGGCGGCGCGTTCAGCAAGCCCCATCTCGTGCATGCTTATCGTCGGCTGTGTGCGTCGGGCGCGATTCCCTTCGAGCGCGAGACACTACGCCGCCTGCAAATGAAACCCACGCGCACCATCTCCGGCGTGGCCCCCGTCACCGTGCTCACCAAGCCCTACCCCTGCCCCGGCAAGTGCATCTTCTGCCCGACAGACGTACGCATGCCCAAGAGCTACCTGCACGACGAACCGGGCGCGATGCGGGCCGAGCAAAACAACTTCGACCCCTTCGCCCAAACGGCGGGCCGCATCCGCGCCTTTGAAAACGTCGGCCACAGCGCGGCCAAAGTCGAACTGCTCATCCTCGGCGGCACGTGGTCGTCGTACCGGCGCGATTATCAAGAATGGTTCGTCCAGCGCTGTCTCGACGCGATGAACGGGCGCGACTCGGCCTCGCTCGAAGAGGCCCAACGCTGGAACGAAAATGCCGCCCATCGCAACGTCGGCCTGGTTGTCGAGACCCGTCCCGATCATATCAACTGGGATGAAATTCGCTGGCTACGCCACCTGGGCGTCACCAAAGTGCAGATGGGCGCGCAGAGTCTGGATGATCACATTCTGGAGATCAACAAACGCGGCCACACCGTCGAGCAAACACGGGAAGCCGTCTCTCTGCTCCGGGCCGCCGGATTCAAAGTTGTCCTCCACTGGATGCCCAACCTGCTCGGCGCGACGCCCGACTCCGACCGCACCGACTTCCTGAAGTTGTGGAGCGACCCCGGCCTGCGCCCCGACGAGCTCAAAATTTACCCCTGCTCGCTGTTGGCCAACGCCGAACTTTACGAATACTGGCAGAGAGGCAAGTACACGCCCTACACCGACGACGAATTGCTCGAACTGCTCGTAGACTGCCTGACGGAAGTGCCGCGCTACTGCCGCGTCAATCGCGTCATCCGCGACATCCCGGCTCCCAACGTCGTCGCCGGAAATAAACGCTCCAACCTGCGGCAGGACGCCGAGCGCCTCATCGGCGAGCGCGGCCTGAAATACGAATGCCTGCGCGCCCGCGAAGTGCGCGGCACTGCCGTTGACGCCGCCGACCTGCGCCTTGAAACCATCACCTACGAAACTCGCGTTGGCGTTGAACACTTCATCTCATTTGTAACCGGCCAAGATAAAGTCGCCGGATTTTTGCGTCTGTCACTACCGGACATTTCACGTTCGCGCGCCTCTCGCGGGCTGCGCCTGACGTTTGACGTTTCCGAAGCGCTTCCCGAATTATCAAGCGCCGCCATGATCCGCGAACTGCACGTCTACGGCCCCGCCCTCAGCCTCGGCGACGACAGCAGTGGCGAAGCCCAACACCTGGGCCTCGGCACGCAACTGCTGGCCGAAGCCGAACGACTCGCCGTGGAAGCCGGTTTCAACAGAATGGCCGTCATCTCAGCCATCGGCACCCGCGAGTATTATCGCAAGCGGGGGTTTGAGATGGAAGGATTGTATATGACAAAGAGGTTGGAGTAAGAGATGCGACTTGTATTCAAGTGGAGTGCAAGCAAGGCGAATCACAATCGCAAAAAACACAAAGTTCGCTTTGAAGAAGCCAAGACTGTTTTCAACGATCCGCTTTTAGTAACATTCCCTGACGAGGAGCATTCGGAGACGGAAGACCGGTATATCAGCATCGGTCTCTCTGCCGCCCGCAGAATTTTGCTTGTCGTCCACACCGATCATGAAGAAAACGAAACTGTCATTGAGATCCGTATCATCAGCGCCCGCAAAGCGACCGCGTCAGAACGGAGGGTATATGAAGAAGACGAAGAACAAAGTTAAACAAAAAGACGACATGCTCCCTGAGTACAACTTTGCCGGCAAGAAAGGCATCAGGGGAAAGTATTATCGCGCCTACCAGCAAGGCCATACAGTCGAAGTCTATCAGGAGGATGGAACGGTTAGTGTTCGTTACTTCACTCTTGCCGATGGCGCGGTGATGCTCGAACCCGATGTGCGCGAATACTTCCCCGACTCTCAAGCCGTCAACAAGGCGCTTCGCACGTTGATCGCCCTGGTGCCGGCCAAACGCCGAAGCGTCGGCAAGGCGCGGTAATTACCCGCAATTGCTATGCAACACGACAATCAGCTTATAGGAAATGTAGGGCTTTATTACACCTGCTACCGCCTGTCTCAGTTGGGGCAGAGACTAATACCAATAAATCTGCGAAACCTGCGGATGAATCTTGACTCCCTTCCCCTCCCATGCTACTCTTTCCCTAACGCCCATTAGGGAAACCCCATGGCAACCCGCTCCGACACCCTCACCCGCCAAACCCAAATCACCGCCGCCGCCGAGCGCCTCTTCCGGCAAAAGGGCTACCTTGCCACTACCGTGCGCGACATCGCCGACGAATTGGGCGTGCGCGGGGCCAGCCTGTACAGCCACATCGGCGGCAAAGAGGAACTGCTGTGGGCCATCGCCTCCCGCGCCGCCGACGAGTTCTTCGCCGCCCTCGAACCTATCGCAACTTCCGACGAACCGGCCCAACTCAAACTCCGCAAAGCCATCATCGCCCACGTCGGCGTCATCACCCGCAACCTGGACGCGGCGGCAGTGTACTTCAACGAGTGGCGGCATTTAAGCACCCGGCGGCGAAACCAGTTCGCAAAGCGTCGTGATGAATACGAGGCCCTGTTCCGCGCCATTTTGCGCGACGGCATCACCAGCGGCATCTTTGCCCCGGTAGATGAAAAATTCGCCGCCCTGCTCGTCCTCTCGGCCCTCAACTGGACTCACCAGTGGTATAAGCCAGACGGCCCGCTGACCGCCGACGAAGTTGGCCGGACGCTAGCCGATATGTTGTTGAATGGAATTGCTCGAACGGCTTGACCCCCACCCCGGCCTTCCCCCGTTCGGACGCTTCGCGACATCGAACAGGGGAGGGTGAGGAGCAAAAATGTACGGAACCACCACCTTCACCGACCTCAAAAACTCCCCCATCGCGGGCGAAGACCCCGACAAGCTGGCCGAGTTCGAGGCCCGCATCGCGCGCGGCGAAAAGATCGAGCCGCCCGACTGGATGCCCGCCGAATACCGCCGCCAGTTAATTCGCATGATCGAGCAACACGCCCACAGCGAGATCATGGGCGCTCTGCCCGAGGGCAAATGGATTCCGCACGCGCCCGGCTTCAGGCGCAAGCTGGCGTTAGTGGCGAAAGTGCAGGACGAAGTGGGCCACGCCCAACTGCTCTACCGCGCCGCCGAGACCCTGGGCAAGAGCCGCGAGCAGATGATTGACGACCTGCTCTCCGGCAAATCCAAATACTCCAACGTCTTCAACTACCCCACGCCGACCTGGGCCGACACTGCGGTAATCGCCTGGCTCATTGACGCCGGGGCGATCATCAACCAGAACACCAACGCCGAAGGCTCCTACGGCCCCTACTGCCGCGCCCTCAAGCGCATTTGCTACGAAGAGTCGTTCCATCTCAAGTACGGCTACGACTCGGTGATCACGCTCGCCAGCGGCACCAAGAAGCAACGGGCCATGTTGCAGGACGCGCTCAACCGCTGGTGGCGGCCCATCATGCACTTCCACGGCCCGCCCGACAAAATGTCGGCCCACACCGAAGTCCTCATGCGCTGGAAAGTCAAAATCCGAAGCAACGACGAGATGCGGCAGGAGTTCCTCGACACCTACGTGCCGAAAATTTGGGAGCTGGGCCTCACCGTGCCCGACCCGAATCTCAAGAAGAACCCGGCGACCGGCGAATGGGAATTCTCCGACCCGGACTGGAGCGAGTTCAAGCGCGTCATCAACGGCGACGGGCCGTGCAACGCCGAGCGGCTCGGCATCCGCCGCCTGGCGCATGAAGAAGGAGCGTGGGTGCGGGCGGCGTTGGCCGCAGCAGATCGAGCGGCGGTTTCTATCGTTCAATGAAAGAAACGTCAAACGACAAACGTCAAGGTGCTGTGTCGTTTGTCGTTTGACGTTTGTCGGTGCAGTTCCTATGTCTGATACGCAATGGCCCCTCTTCGAAGTCTTCCACCAGAAAGCGCGCGGCGAGCACCACGTCCACGTCGGCTCGGTGCACGCGCCCGATGCTGAAATGGCGTTGGTTCTGGCCAAAGAGCAGTATGCCCGGCGCATGGCCTGCGTCAATCTGTGGGTCGTGCGCGCCGACCACATCCACGCCAGCGACTACGCCGACTCTGACATGTTCGCCCACGCTACTGATAAAAGCTACCGGGAAGCATTTGGCTACAAGGTGGGCGAAAAGGTGAAGAAGAAACGGAAAGAGACTGCGAAATAGTGGGAGCGGCTTGTAGCCGCGACGCGAAGCGCGCGGTTGCAAACCGCTCCCATGCAGATAACGGTTCATCGAATGAACGAAGAAGCTCTCAAGAATTTACTCTTCCGCCTGGCCGACGACGAGCTGATCATGGGTCACCGCCACAGCGAGTGGACGGGCACTGCGCCCATCCTCGAAGAAGACATCGCCCTCTCGTCCATCGCCCAGGACGAAATCGGCCACGCCCAGGCGTATTACACCTTGTTGGCCAACCTCGGCGCAGGCCAGGCCGACGACCTGGCCTTCACGCGCCAGGCCGGCGACTTCCACTGCGCCCAACTCTGTGAACTGCCGAAGGGCGACTGGGCTTCAACCATCGCCCGCCAGTTTTTCTACGACGCCGCCGAGAGCGTGCGTCTGGCCGCCCTCACAAATTCCGGCTATGCGCCGCTGGCCCAGTTGGCCCGCAAATTGAGCGGCGAGGAAAAGTATCACCTCCTGCACGCCCGCTCGTGGATCAAGCATCTCGGCCACGGCACGATTGAAAGCCGCCTGCGCCTGCAAGCCGCACTCGACACACTCTATCCTTACGCCCTCGGCCTGTTCGAGCCGCCGCCCGACGAGGCCGCCCTGGTGGCCGATGGAATCCTGCCGCCTGAAAGCGAACTGCGCGACCGGTGGCGGGTGATGATCGAGCCACTGCTGGCCGAGGGTCGCGTTATCATCGTCGAAGCCCCGCCAACTTACGGCGGGCGGCAGGGCCGGCACACCGAACACCTGACGAAGCTGCTGGATGATATGCAGTTGGTGTATCGCACTGACCCGCAAGCGGAATGGTGACTCGTGAACTGTCAAACGACACCCGCAGGGGGCTGTGCCAACGCGACCCTGACGTTTGACGGTTGACGTTTGTTACGCAGCGATTACGATGAATCCGACAACCTCCGACATTCTTGCCGCTCTCCAAGACGTTCACGACCCAGAAATTCCGGCGCTGTCCGTCGTCGAACTTGGGTTGATTGCCGAGGTGCAGGTGGGCGAGAACTCGGCGCAGGTGAAGATGACGCCGACTTTCGCCGGTTGCCCCGCCGTGGAGATGATGCGCCGGGCGATGGAAGACCGCCTGCGCCAGCTTGGCCTGGCCGATGTAAAAGTGACCATCACCTACGACCCGCCCTGGAACTCGAACCGAATCACGCCCGAAGGCCGCCGTAAGCTCAAGGAGTTCGGCCTTGCGCCGCCCGCGCCTTACACCGGCGAGCTCAACCTGATTCAAATCATGGACATTCCTTGCCCGTTCTGCGGCTCGCACAACACAGCCCTTGAGTCCCCCTTCGGCCCCACCCTCTGCCGCGCCATCCACTATTGCCACAATTGCCAGCAGTCGTTTGAGCAGTTTAAGCCGGTGTAACGCTGCCCAACAAGTTGGCGGTTGCCCCGGCGCGCTCCCCGTTCGGCTAGCCGCGCCCGCTGATGCAGTTCTAATGCTTTCTGCCGACAATGCACCTAACGAAATCTTTACGGATTCGTAATTATGCGTTGCTTGTCGGCGGGGGTATAATCGTCAACAGATGAGCAATCGGCTAACCACCGCCAAAAACATTTGGGTTGCCACCATCCGGCCGGATGGCCGCCCGCATCTGGCGCCAATCTGGTTCGTCGCTACAAACGGCCACTGGTATTTCGTGACCGACCCCAAGAGTGTGAAGGCGCGAAACTTGCATCTCAACCCGAAGATTGCCCTGTCGCTCGAAGAAGGGGACGACCCGCTGGTGATTGAAGGCGAAGCCAGGCCCGCTGAACCCTCTGCCGAAGTCATTCGATTATTCAAAGAGAAGTATGATTGGGACATCACGACGGACAGCCAGTATACGCAAGTGTTTGAGGTAAGAGTGAAGAAGCGAGTAATGGGTCATAAAAATTGACATGAGCAAAGCGCATCTGAGCCAAATTAATCTATTCGAAACGCCGCAACTTCAAATTCCTGTGGCGCCGTTATCTTCGCCTAATTTGTTGACGGCAAACGGCGGCGACATCGGGACTTTCAAAGACAGCTTGCGGGCGCCGATTCATCGTTGGTTTAAATATCCGGCTGGTTATTCATATAAGCTGGTTGAACAGGCTTTCCAAGTTTTTGGTATTGGCCCCGATCAAGGTGTTTACGATCCATTTAGCGGAACTGGCACAACGATACTGACAGCAAAACAGAATGGAATCAACGGTGTCGGGATCGAGGCCCACGTTTTTGTGCATTGGGTCGCTGAAACAAAGTTGTACTGGGATTTTAGTGCGGCTGAATTAAGTCAGTGGGTCGCTAAAACTTTGAAGGAAGCCCGGCGAAAGGTCGGGCGCGGTTTGCCCAAGTTGGTTAATCTGGCCGAGGTGTTCCCGGCGCTGATTTACAAATGCTATCACCCGACGGATTTAGAAGTTTTGTATCTTATTCGCGAATATGGAGCAGAGATAGAGTCCAAGCCTTATCAAGGCCTTTTCAAACTGGCCTTGACCGATACGTTACGAAGCGCATCTACTGCTGGGACAGGCTGGCCCTATATCGCACCGCGCGAGTCCAACGGCCATAGCGCGCCTAAAAATGCTTTTGCTGTCTTTCAGAAAATACTGCTCGCGATGGTCGCCGATTTAGAAACGGTGATCGGCAAAACATCGCCTAGCAAAACACGAAACATTTTAGGGGACTCGCGTAAATGCGAAGCCTCGGTTGACGACGAAAGTCTTGATTTGGCTATTACTTCTCCGCCCTATCTCAACAATTATGATTATGCCGATCGAACCCGGCTGGAAATGTATTTCTTTGGCTTGGCGTCATCATGGGGCGACATCACCCGCGATGTGCGCGACAAACTGATGATGGCGGCCACGACACAGGTGCGGCGGGCCGACTATGATTTAGACAAGTTGCTCCGCCCCGAACTGGCTGAACACACACCGAACGTATATGAAGCATTACGGGCGGGCGTATCCGATCTCAGCCAATTACGACGAGAGAAGAGCGGCAAGAAAGATTACGATATTATGGTGGCGCAGTATTTCAACGATATGTACGATGTGCTGCGCGAGACATATCGGGTGTTGAAACCAGGCGCGGCGTTTGTGCTGGTGCTAGGCGACTCTGCGCCTTATGGTGTTTATATCCCAACCGGGCGTTACATTGCCGAGATTGCCTGTAGCAGTGGGGTGGGCTTTAGCAGTTTTCAGTTGGAGAATTTGCGAAAGCGGGGTGGCAAATGGCCGGGGAATCCACAACGGCATAAAGTGCCGTTGGCAGAAGGATTAGTCATTTTGCGGAAGTGAGAGTTGGTAGCTGCTTCCACTTTCTTTAACAACCCGCCGGAGCGTCTCGGGCGCATCCGGCCCTGTGTGCTGAGATATGAACTCTATGGCTTCTTTGGCAGAAGCGAATTCCTTACCCAGCACGTTGCCTTGATTAATTCTCAGCGATACCTCAATGGAGACGACAGCCAGTTCAGCCACAGGGGTCAGAAAGTCTTTGAGCACTCTCTCGATTTCAGTCCGACGGCCAGCAACAATCCCGGTTTTGATCTGGTGACGGGCTGTAGCACTGAGGCCAAGAATTTGCTCAAGAGCGTTTTTAGGATTAGCAATTGCATTGCGTTTCTTGTCAATTTGGATATCTACGCCATGTTGTTGAAGTAAGCCAAACATCTCTTCGACATCAAGCAATACAATTGACCGAACGTTACTACCAAGTTCAAGTTGCTGGAGAATTTTCGGCGACCAATAACCGGCAAGCAGGGCCAGAGCACCGCGAACAGTTGGATTGCGCTGTTTGATTTTATCAAGCCCCTCGATCCATCCGCCTTTGTCATAAATGTGGCGGCTATCTTTTAGCCACTTTATCTCGACAAGAACAAGGGCATCGCGCTGGTCTTTGGCGACAATGATATGATCTATTTGTTTAGCAATGCCGTGAGTTGGAGTGAGATGTAAAAGGTGTTTGCCATCGGCGGGTGGCATGAGATCAAAATCGAGTTGGCCGGAGAGTTCGCGCAACAGATCGAGAACAGCCTCGTCGAGCAGGCCGCCAATCTGTTGGCCGAGGGCGGAAGAAGCGTCTTGGGGCATCAGTCGTCGAGAGTGTCGCTAAAACGGAAAAGTTCTATGAGCGGGACTTTTAAGGCGATTGCAAACCGTTCCATTGTTGCCAGTGTCGGGGATTTCAAACCCCGTTCAATGAGGCTGACGAAATTGACCGAGACATTTGCGCTCTCGGCTAAGTTTTCTTGAGTAAATCCTGCGCGGAGACGAAGGGTACGGAGCCGCGCCCCAAACTGAGTTGCAACGTTGACTTTGCGAGCCACGTAATAACTCTAGCAGACTAATACCTCTAGTACCACACACTAAGGGTGTGGGTTGATTTCTGGGAGAGCCGACTATGATGCGATTTGACCGTTTCACCGAGCGCGCGCAGGACGCCGCCGCGCGCGCTTACGAAATTTTGCAGCGCTACAGCCACAACCAGGTGGACACCGAGCACATCCTGCTGGCTCTGCTCGAACAGCCCGACGGCGTGATCCCGCAAATTCTGGAGAAGCTGTCGGTGGACATCGAGCTGATCAAGCGGCGCATTGACGACGTTCTGCGGGCCAGCCCCAAGGTTGCCATTTACGGCGGCGGGGCCGGGCAGGTGTTCATTACCCCGCGCGTCAAGCGGATCATTGACCTGGCCAACGAAGAAGCTAACCGGCTCAAGGACGAATACATTTCGACTGAGCACATCTTTTTGGCGATCCTGTCAGAACGCAACACCGCCGTCGCCCGAATCTTGAGTGAGGCCGGCGTGACCAAAGAGCGGGTGAACGATGCGGTGAAGGACATTCGCGGCGGACAGCGGGTAACTGACCCCCAGGCCGAGACTCGCTACCGCACCCTCGAAAAGTACAGCCGCGACCTCACCGCCGCCGCCAAAGAGGGGAAGCTTGATCCAGTCATTGGCCGCGACGACGTGATCATGCGCGTTATTCAGATCCTCTCGCGCCGCACCAAGAACAACCCGGTGCTGATCGGCGAAGCGGGCGTGGGCAAGACCGCCGTCGTCGAAGGCCTGGCCCAGAAGATCGCCACCAACGACGTGCCGGAAATTTTGCTCGGCAAGAAAGTGATCTCGCTCGACCTGGGCGCGATGATCGCCGGAAGCCGATTTAGGGGCGAGTTCGAGGAGCGGCTCAAGGCCGCTATCGAAGAAATTCAGCGCGCGCAGGGCGACATCATTTTGTTCATTGACGAACTGCACACGGTGGTGGGCGCGGGCGCGGCGCAGGGCGCGATGGACGCCAGCAACATGCTCAAACCGGCGCTGGCCCGCGGCGAACTGCAATGCGTGGGCGCGACCACGCTCGACGAATATCGCAAGCACATAGAAAAGGACGCCGCGCTCGAACGGCGCTTCAGCCCGGTCTTCGTCGAAGAGCCGAGCGTCGAAGACACGATTGAAATGCTCAAGGGCTTGCGCGACCGTTATGAGGCGCACCACAAGGTGACGATCACCGACTCGGCCCTGGAAGCGGCGGCCAAACTCTCGCAACGCTACGTCACCGAACGGTCACTGCCCGACAAGGCGATTGATTTGATGGACGAAGCCGCCGCCAAGCTCCGGGTGGCCTTGTACTCCCTCCCACCCGAACTCAAAGAATTGAAAGTTGACGTAGATCGCCTGCAAGCCGAAGAAGACGCCGCCTCTGCCGCCCGCGACTACCAGCGCGCCGCCGAGATCAAAGTGCAACGCCTGCGCCACGAAGACGAATTCAACCAGAAGCGCGACACCTGGGAAGCCGAGCAACACCTGGACGAGAAGGTGGACGAGAAGGACATCGCCGCCGTCATTTCGCAGTGGACGGGCATCCCGTTGAACCAAATGCTGGAAACAGAGTCGGCCAAACTTCTGCACATGGAAGAGCGCCTGCACGAGCGCATCATTGGCCAAGAGGCCGCCATCCATGCCCTGGCCGACGCCATCCGCCGCGCCCGCTCCGGCCTCAAGTCGCCCAAACGGCCCATTGGCTCGTTTATCTTCCTCGGCTCGTCGGGCGTAGGCAAGACCGAGCTGGCAAAGGCGCTGGCCGGGTTCATGTTCGACGACGAAGACGCGCTGGTGCGGGTGGATATGTCCGAATACCGCGAACAACACACAGTCAGCCGGCTCTTCGGGGCGCCGCCCGGCTACGTGGGCTACGACGAAGGCGGCCAGCTTACCGAGGCCGTCCGGCGGCGGCCCTATCGTGTGGTGCTGTTCGACGAGATCGAAAAAGCCCACCCGGACATCTGGAACGCGCTCCTGCAAATTCTGGACGATGGCCGCCTGACTGACGGCCAGGGCCGCACGGTGGACTTCCGCAACACGGTGCTGATCATGACCAGCAACCTGGGCACCGAGTTCGTGCAGAAGTCCGGCTCGCTGGGCTTTTTGCGGCACGGCGAAGACAGCAAGGAGGACGAGAACCACGAGAAGATCGAGAAGGCCCTCAAGTCCACCTTCCGCCCTGAGTTCATCAACCGCATAGACGAGATCATCATCTTCTCGCCGCTCAGCCTGGAAGACGTGGAGCGCATTGTAGAGTTGCAGTTGAAGGACATCCGCGACCGCATGGGCGAGCACGGCCTGAAGCTGGAACTGACCGAGGCCGCCCGCAAGTGGCTGGCCAAGCAGGGCTACGACAAAGCCTTCGGCGCTCGCCCGTTGCGACGCGCTTTGCAGAAGTACGTGGAAAGCCCGCTCTCGGTGCAGATGTTGCGCGGCGACTTTGTCTCTGGCGATACGGTGACGGTGGACGTGAAGGAAGACCAAATCGAGTTCCGCAAAGGCGGCGACGGTATCCCGGTCGAGCAGATGCAGACGACTGAGGCGTAGTTTTTAAAACGAATGAATCGGATGATTTTGTAGAGACGACCCCAGTGGGTCGTCTCTCTTTTGGGCGTAGCTGCTCCAGCATCCTGAGCGGCGGCGCGAAGCGGTTCCGCCTAGCAAGGCAAGTAGCATCCTGAGCGGAACGGCGGTGTAGTTCCGCCGTGTAGTCGAACGCTTCGCGTGCGGCTCCTTACGACCACCCACTTCATGCAAGAGCCGCACCCTTCGACTACGTGGCACGGAACAGCACCGTGCCACTCCGCTCAGGGTGCTACCTTGCTTGTGAGCGTCACAACCTTTTTGTCGCCACACCAACCAGATGGATTTTGAAGGATGTGGGAATCAATCGCTCTACCCAGACCGACAACCGAAACAGCGACTTGCTGAAGGCAGTGTAGGTCGGGTCGGGGATAAAGTGGAGTTGGAGGGTGAGGCCGGCTCTGTTACACAGGCGGGTGAGGCGGCCCGTCGTGTTGGCTTGATACTGAACAGGAAACGTGTCGGCTTCGGCGCGGGCGTAGAGACAGGGGATGAGGCGGCGTTGGAGAGCGGGGAAGAAGCGGGAGAAGTAATTAGTAATTAGTAAGGGGTGGAGGGCATTGGGGGTGAGGAAGATGAAACGCCCGCCCGGTTTCCCCGATTCGGGGGCGGGACTTCGGAGCACGCGATGCACTTCGGCAAAGACGGCTTCGGGCGCGGCCAGGTGTTCGAGCAACCACGAAGCGGTGACAACGTCGAAAGTGTTTGTAGGAAAGGGAAGCGACTCGGCCAAACCCGACAACCGACAAACGTCGGGAGTGCGATGGTCGAGGAGAGAGTCAAGGGCGGGGTCGAGGGCGGCGGCCAAACCGACGAGAGGGTGAAGCAGTTCGATGAGTCCGCCGCGTCCGCCGCCGAGGTCGAGCAGTCGAGTCCGCGGTGAAATCGAGGCGCGAACGATTCGCTCGTAAACGTCGCCGCTGGACTGCCAGGCGGGGTCGAGGGCGCGGTAGCGGTTGCGGTATTCGTTTTGCCGGTCGAGGGGAAGCACGTCAAGCCAGCAAGTTGCGCAACGTCCGCTGGCGCTCTGCCGGGTCGAAGATGGCCCGCGCCGGAATAGCAAAGCCGGGGATGGCGACGCTCCTGAGTGTGGCATTGCTGACGCTGTCTGTTTTCACAGCCAGTTTGAAGGTCTCGCCATCAAGCAAGTATTGTTCAACCGTTTGTGTTTCGGGATCGATAATCCAATATTCGGCCACGCCGTGCGCGGCATAATCTTCAAATTTCACGCCACGATCAACATCGGCAGTGCTGTCGGAAAGCACCTCGGCAACAAAATCAGGAGCCGGGAAGCGAAGCTGTTTAGGTTGCAACAAGGCCGCTTTATCTTTGCCCCAAAAGCAGACGTCCGGTTCGTAATCATTGCGAGTCAGCGAGATCATCAGCTTTTCGTGGCCGACAACGCCCAGTCCCCGCGCATCCGTAAAAGCGCGAATCAACATTGCCAGCGTAAACGAAATATCATTGTGCTCGAGTCTGACTGGCGAGTGCATCACAACTTCTCCATTGATAAACTCAACTTTGTCGCCTTCTTTGACGGTTTCGTAGAACACCTGCCGCTTACGCTGTTCTTCGGCAAGCGTGGCCTCCAACTGCTGAATATATTTCGGCAATTTCGGCGAGCGGATGAGGGGGCCAAGCACTGTTTCCATCTGTCGCTCCTTGCAGTTGATTCTACACCATGTCCAACTCGTTCATAATCTCAGCGCGCCGCTGGGTGATGTACTGGCTGATGGCCGCTTTGAGGTGCGGGTCTGCGGAGAAGTCCACGCCCAGGCGGTTGGCATCATTGGTCGTCCTGAGGTAGGCGACCGTGCCGGAGAATTCGAGGCGGGTGTTCAGGAGTTGGAAGGACACTTGCACCGCCGATTGGCGTTTGAGAAGCTGGTCGGCGGCTGGCGCCGAGAGGCGAATGCCCGCGCCGTCTATCGAAATATCAATCAAGTTCCCGGAGATTATTTGGCCGTCAGTCTGGATCGTCACTGCAATTGGGTCTTTTGGCTCGACCCGAAGAATCATCCGCTCGCCAATTTTGCGGCCGGCGTACAAAAAATTAACCAGGCCCGCCGTGCCAGCGGCTTTATCCAGTTCAATCACCGTCGCGCTGGCGGCTTCTTCCAGTTCCAGGCACAGGATGTAGGTGTGCTGTTCAATTTCAAGGCACGTTAACTGATGCTTGTGAACTTTGAGCGTCACCGTGTCGTCGCCGATTTTCAGGATGGAGGCTTTGGTGACGATGGGCAAGCCTTTGTAGCCGTTCAGGAGTTCAACCTCTCCACCGGCTTTGGCAACCCGTTCCAGACCAAAGAGAATCTGATCGCTCTGCTTCATTTTTGGCCTCCTTCCTTTTCAATCCTCACCATCTTCAACAATTCTTCCGCACTCTGGCGGGTGGCTTCGCCTTCGGTACCCAGCATCTGGGTAATCTCGTCCACGCGCTCGACGGCGGAAAGCGATTGTACTTCGGTAGTGGTGCGCTCGCCGCTGACATGCTTGGCAACTTTGAAGTGCGCGTCGCCGAAACCGGCGAGTTGCGGCAGGTGGGTAATGCACAACACCTGATGGTTGGCCGACAGCCCCCACAGTTTGCGGCCTACCACCCCGCCCACGCGCCCGCCAATGCCCTGATCAATTTCGTCGAAGATGAGGGTGGGCGTGCGGTCGGCGCGGGCCAGTACGCCTTTGAGGGCCAGCATCAACCGGGCAGTTTCGCCGCCGGAGGCGATCTTCACCAACGGTTTTAATCCCTCGCCGGGGTTGGGCGCAATGAGAAATTCGATACGGTCAATGCCGGTGCTGTCGAAGGCCACACGCTTGTCCTTGTTCACAAACGCGCCGTCGTCGGCTTCTTCCCATTGCATATCCACGCCGAACCTGGCGCCTTCCATTCGCAGGTCTCCCAGTTCGGCCTCGATGCCTTGCGCCAGCCGCTCCCCCGCTCCGCGCCGGGCCTCGGAAAGCGCCTGGCCCAGCTTGCCGATCTTTTTCAGCAGAGTCTCTTCCTGCTTCCGCAGAGCTTCGATGCGCTCGCCGGCGTGGGTGATGCCGTCGAGGTCGGTTTGCGCTTTCTGGCCGAAGGCGATGATGTCTTCAATCGTGTCGCCATATTTGCGCTGGAGCGACTTGATCAGGTCAAGTCGTTCTTCCACCTGATCGAGCCGTTTGGGGTTGAACTCGATGACCTCGCGGTAGCTTCGCAGGTCGCGGCCCAGTTCGGCCAACTGTTCAGAAAGGGATTGGGCAGTGTCGCGGTACTGTTCCAGAGTCGGGTCAATCTTGGCCAGGCTGTTGAGGGCGCGAACCGCCTGCCCCAGCAAATCGGCGGCGGAGTGTTGATCATCTGTCCCTTCAGCGGCGGCAACGATGGCTTCGTCGGCCAGGGCGGCCAGCTTTTCGGCATTAGCCAGCCGCGTGCGCTCTTCAAGCAAAACTTTGTCTTCCCTAACTTTGAGCTTGGCCGACTCAATTTCGTTGATCTGAAAGTTGAGCAGGTCGGTGCGGCGGGCGGCATCCTTCTCGCCGCGCACCAGCTCACCAAGTTCGTGGCGCACTCCGTTAAGTTCGCGGACGGCGGCGGCCAGTTCGGCGCGTTGCGACTCTAAACCGGCATAGCGGTCGAGCAGGTAGACGTGTTCGCGCACGCGCAGAAGCGAGAGATGCTCGGACTGGCCGTGAATGTCCACCAGCTGTTGGCCGATCTCTTTGAGGATGGCCAGGCTGACGGTGCGACCGTTGACCCGGCAGACGTTGCGGCCCTCGCGCCGGACTTCACGGGCAAGCGTCAGTATGTTCCCATCGCCTTCGTCCTGCAATTCTTCCCGCTCGAGAATCGGGTCAACCGCTGTTCTTAGTTCGGCGTCGAGTTCAAAAGCGCCTTCGAGCCGGGCGGCCTCGGCCCCGGCCCGCACCATCGTCACGTCGCTTCGCCCGCCCAACAGCAAACTGACGGCGTCAATGATGATTGACTTGCCTGCGCCCGTCTCGCCAGTGAGGACGTTGAAGCCGGGGGCAAACGTCAGCGCCAGATTGTCAATGATGGCGAAGTTAGTGATGATGAGTTCAACGAGCATAGCTCAAAATCCCAAATCTCAAAATCAGTTGATGCGGATGCCTCGAAGCCGATAATAGAGCGTGCTGGCGCACATGACGACGTAGACGATGATCCACAGCGAGCCAAAGAGCGAGCCAACGCTCAAACGCGAATCGCCGCTGACGAACAAGCTGAATACGATGGCGATCAGCGGCAGGGCGCAGATGGGCAGAGCACCCAGCGCTACACCGCCGACGGCGGCCCAGGGCAAATACTTGCTTCGCCGCTTGCGCACGGCGCGGAAGATCACTTCGGCGATCACGCCGCCCGCCATCGGCGAGAGAAAGAACACGAACCAGCCCAATCTGGAGACAATGGCCCCGAGTACGCCGGAGAGAATGGCCGACACCACGACGGCGATCACGTAGTCGTACCACAGCGCCGTCTCAAACACTTGCTGTTGCTGGCTGACACACTCTTTGCAACGGTAGCCGGTGGGCGTGCGCCGGGCGCATTTGACGCAGATGGGTTTGCCGCACTTATTACAGCGCAGCGCTGTTTCGCGGTCGGGGTGGTTGGCGCAAACGAGGCGTTCGTTAGCAGTTTCAACAGTCATAAATTCTAGTGCTCAAAAGCAAATGGCAGGTAGCAAGTGGCATTTGCCATATGCCACCTGCTATCTGCCTATTTCGCTTTATCCGCCGTCGGGTTTTTAACCATGCGGTCGGCCAACGTTTTGTAAAAATCAGTGGGCGGTCTCATCCTCACAAAGCGAGCCACATGCTGGCTGGCCCGCACCCGAAGCACGTCCTGATCCTGCAAAGGTGTGCTGCGCTGGCCGTCGGCGCTGAAAAGCGCCTGGTGGTCGGTGCGAATGGTCACTTCGACAACCGACTCGGGTGGGAGAATGAGCGCCCGGTCCATGCAGAGGTGAGGAGCGATGGGAACGAGCAGGATGCTTTTTACTTCCGGGGCGAGGATTGGCCCTCCCACTGCCAGGGCATAAGCCGTCGAGCCGGTTGGGGTCGCGGCGATCAAGCCGTCGGCGACGTAGGTGGTGAGTGGGGTATCGTCCACCGCCGTTTGCAGACGGATGGGCCGCACGACTGCGCCGCGCGAGATTGCCAGTTCATTCAAGATTTCATAAGCCCGCAGGGTTACGCCATTCTGGCAATGAGCCACGTGCAACATCAGCCGTTCTTCGAGGCGGTAATCGCCGCACAGAAGGCGCCGCATCACGTCGGGCCACCCCTGAGGCTGGACATCCATCAAAAAACCAAGCCGCCCCAGGTTAATGCCCATCACCGGCTGGCTGTTGAACGCGCCCAGCCGCCCCACCCTCAGCATTGTGCCGTCGCCGCCGAGTGCAATCAGCATGTCGGCTTCACTGGCGCTCGCCCGTTTGGCCTCGTCGTCAATCGAGCTGTATTCAGCCACCGCACCCTGCTTCTTAATGAATGCGGCTATTTCCTCCGCCAGCCCCAACGACTCTTTGACTTTGGGGTGGTGGAAAATAACCAGGTGCTTTGGCGGGTTTTCAATCACAAGGTGCTATTATAGCGGAGAACAGAAAGAGGCCGTCATTCGTTCAGCGACTGGAAGCCGCGCCCAAGAATTTCTTGCGCCGGGGCGACGATGATAAAGGCGTTGGGGTCCTGGGCTTTTACCAGCGCCTTGAGTTGCGGCATTTCGGTGACGGTGACGGCGATCATCAGCACGTCACGTTCCTGGCGGGCGTACATCCCTTTGCCATGCAGGGCCGTCACGCCGCGCTTCAATTCTTTGAGCGTGCTGTCGGCAATTTCCTGGGGCTTGCTGGAGATGATCAGGGCCAGCAGTTGTTGCCGCTTGCGCCGGGGCCGTTGCGAGGCGCGGGCCGCCCCACGCGTTTCTGCTGCTGTTTCAGAGACTTCCATCGCCCGCCACAGACTGCTCAGGATGGGAAACTCACCCCACTTGGGGAGAACTTCGCCCGTGGCCTGGCTGAGGCCCGCCGTGCCAAAGCCGACGAGGAACAATGCGCCGTTGTAAATCAGGCCGGCGGCCAGCATGATCCAACCCGGGACGGGGCCAAGCGCCGAACGTTCAATAAATTCGGCGAATGAGGCGGCCGGGACGGGATGCAAAAAGCCTTTTAGCACCCAGGCCACGCCGAGGATGAAGAAGATCCACATGTAGTTGCGCCGGAAGCGGCGGCCAAACGCTTCCCACATGCTGATCGGGAAATCGGGGTGGAGCAGGCTGTCGGCCAGGCTCTCGGCCCAGTCCCCACTGGGCGAGAAAGGCGGCACGAGCATGGCGGCAAAAAAGTCGGTCTCCATCAGGCGCACGCGATACGACCACAGTTCGTAGTAGCGGTAACGCCGGGCTTCAATCCACAAAAAGAGGGTGATGAGCAAAGTGTCGAGGATGATGACGCCGTAGTGATGGTTGGGGTCGGAAAGGGTAAAGGAGATGGCGGCCCCGGCGGCGACGACGGCCCAGTTGGTGGTGTTGTCCAGCCGCATGCGCCAGGTGTTAGACCGTTGGATTTCGCCGCGATAAAAGTGCACCATGGCCGTGTTGAATTCGGCAGGGCGCATCTGGTAGCCGCGGAAAGACCATACTGGTTCAGAAGGCCGGGTTGTTTCGGAGCCGTCGTCGGGGTTGGGGGAGTGGGGCTGGGTCATGGGTGTGTGTTGAAATTATAGCGGAGAATGACAACAACGGGAATCAAAAGACCCGCCACAAACTGGCGGGTCTTTTGTGCATCGGGCCAAGTGAGCCGCACAGGACTCGAACCTGTAACCAAGGGCTTAAAAGGCCCCTGCTCTACCATTGAGCTAGCGGCCCGATTGCGTTGCGGATTTTAACACGCCCCCCATCGCCCGTCAATGTGTATAATGAGCCAATCATTCGCCGGGCGGCTCTGGTGGAACCTCAGGGTTCAGGCCGATGTTTCGTCGGCCAGGCGCAACTGCCAACACAGAAGATAGAAGGCCGGATTGCATCCGGCGGGCAGAGCCGCCCGGCGCTCTTCCATGAATCTCTTCAAGTCGCTGTTCAAGTCTTCAAGCAGCCGGACGCCTGCTAACCTGGCGAAGTGGCTCGACCTGCCAGAAGCAGAACTGCGCGAGTGGTTGGGCAACAAGCCAAGCTGGGCGCGGGGCTATGAATATGCCCGCTTCTCCATCCCTAAGCGGCGCGGCGGCGTGCGCGCCATCGAAGCGCCAAACGATAAACTCAAAGCCCTGCAAAGGCGAATACTGCGCCGCCTGCTCAACCCGTTGCCAATCCATCCGGCGGCTACGGGCTTTGTGCCAGGCCGCTCCATCGTAGATAACGCCCGGCCACACGCCGGGCATGGGGTGGTAATCAACATTGACCTGGCAGACTTCTTTCCCACCATCGCCGCCGGGCGAGTCGCCCAAACCTTTCGCGGGCTGGGATGGAACCAAGAAGCCGCCACTATTTTGAGCAACATCTGCACCTACGAAGGCCATTTGCCTCAAGGCGCGCCAACGTCACCGGCCATCAGCAATTTAGTTTGCCGGAAGCTTGATGTAAGGCTTACCGCTCTCTTCAAACGGTTCAAGGGCCAGTACACGCGCTACGCCGACGACCTCACATTTTCACTCCCCGGTTTCGGACGCAACAAGCGCTTGCGGCCCAAACCCAAAGGCCGCCCGCCGCTGGCCCGACCGCCCCAGGCTCCCAGCCGCAGTATCCTGACCCTCATTCGCACCATCGTCGGAGACGAAGGCTTTCGTATTCAGATGAAAAAGAAAGTGCGCGTGCAACGCCCCCACCAGCGGCAGACGGCCACCGGCCTGGTGGTGAATCGGCAGGTCAACCTGCCGCGCGCCACCCGCCGCCTTATCCGCGCTATGCAACACCGCCAACGGGCTGGCAAACTTGACGCCGAAGAAGAGCGGCGACTGAAAGGGCTTGAGGCGTTAATGGACATGGTTGCCCGCCAGCGTGGATGATTGACGCGCTCTACGTTTCCCCGCATTTTGACGACGCCGTCTTTTCCTGTGGCGGCCAAATCTACGACCGGGCGCAACGGGGAGCGCGCGTCCTCGTCGTCACCATCTGCGCCGCGCCGCCGCCTGCCCCTTCTGAACTTTCGCCCTTCGCCGCCAGCCTGCACGCTCGATGGAGCGTTTCAGGCCAAAGCAACTTCGACCGCGCCGCCGAAGACCGCGCCGCGCTGGCCGTGCTCGGCGCCAAGCCTGTTCATCTCAACTTCCACGATTGCATCTACCGCCGTTCAGCCAAAGGTGACTGGCTGTATGCTTCCGAAGCCGCCATTTTCGGAGAACTCTCACCCCGCGAGTCGACGGTGGCGGCCGCCGTCGCGGCGGCCCTGGCTGGGGTGGGGCCATTGGCCCCGGGCGTAGAAATCCACATCCCCTTTGGTATCGGCGGCCACGTGGATCATCAGCTTGCCAGAGTCGCCGCCGAGCAGTGGCTGGTCAACACACGTCATCCTCTTCGCCATTATGCCGATTATCCTTACGCGCAATCTGTCGTGGGCGGAATTGAAACGCCGATTACGGAAGCGGCGCGGCAGGCAAAAATCCGGGCAGTGCGGGCCTACGCCTCTCAGCTTTCCAGCTTCTGGGCGGACGATGAGATGATGATAGCATCGGTGAGCGGTTGGGCCGAACGGGTGTTCGAATGACTTGCTAAAATCAGTCGAGTGTGCTATCATGTTTATAAATCGGCGGAACTGAGAGTCTCTCTCAGTTCTTTTCTTTACGCAAAACCATGACCGAACAAGTTGCCTACCTGACCCGTGAGGGGTTGAAAAAATTAGAAGAAGAACTCGAGTTCCTGCGCACCACCCGGCGCGCAGAAGTGGCCGATCGTTTGCATCAAGCGATGGAAGATGGCGAGTTGATCGAAAACGCCGAGTACGAAGCCGCCAAGAATGAACAGGCTTTTGTCGAGGGCCGCATCCTCACTGTCGAAACCATCCTCTCCGAAGCTGTCATCATCGAAGAAGAGCGCCCGACGGGCGTGGTGAACGTCGGTTCCAGAGTGCGGGTGCAAGAAGATGGGGCCAAGCCTGAAGAATATACCATCGTCGGCGCGGCGGAAGCCAACCCGGCCAAAGGCTTGATCTCCAACGAGTCGCCGCTGGGCAAGGCCCTGCTGGGCCGTAAGGCGGGCGACGAAGTGAAGGTGAACGCGCCAGCCGGGGTGCTGTCGTTTCGGATTGTCAGGATCGAGTAAACCCTTCCGTTGAAACACATCAGCCCTGCGTCAGGCACTGCGCGGGGCTTTTTTTTATCTGAAGGACAGATCATGCGCGAGTACACTGAAATTGAAAAAATAAGACTGGCCAAAATTGAGCGCTTGCGCGCCCGGGGCGAGGAACCTTACCCCACCCGCCTGCAGCGCACCCACACCACCGGGGAAGCCGTCTCTGCTTACAAGGCCGCGGTGGCCGCGAGCGGAGCGAGTGCCGACCCGCATGACTCCAAAGTTCGCGCGATCCTTTGCGGGCGCATCCGCTCGATTCGCCTCATGGGTAAATCAATCTTTGCCCACATCGAAGACGGCGCCGGCAAGCTTCAGCTTTACTTCCGCGCCGACGAGGTGGGCCTCGAGGCCCTCAAAAACTTTCAAGCCGATTACGACCTCGGCGATTTTATTCAGGCCGAGGGCGTGATGATGCAGACCAAGACCGGTGAGATCACCCTGCGCGTGACTTCGTTCCGCATGTTAGCTAAGGGCGTCAGCCCCCTGCCGGCCGCAAAGGAAGAAATTGTGGACGGCGAGCGCCGGGTGTACTCGGCCTTCGACAACCCCGAAGCGCGTTACCGCCAGCGCTATGCCGATCTCGCCGTCAACCCCGAAGTGCGCGACATCTTTCGCACACGCGCCAAAATCGTGACTGCGCTTCGAAATTTTCTCGATGGGCAGGGCTTCCTGGAAGTAGAGACGCCCATCCTCCAGCCGCTTTACGGCGGCGCGGCGGCGCGGCCCTTCACCACCCATCACAACCAACTGCACCAGGACTTGTACCTGCGGATTTCGTTCGAGCTTTACCTCAAGCGGCTCCTGGTCGGCGGCATCGAGCGGGTGTACGAGGTCGGGCGCGACTTCCGCAACGAGGGCGTGAGCTTCAAGCACAACCCGGAGTTCACCCAGCTCGAGTTCTACATGGCTTACGCCGATTACAACGACGTGATGAGCCTGACCGAGAAGATGCTGGCGACGGTGGCCGGGGAAGTACTGGGCACGCCCAAGTTCATCTATCAGGGCCACGAGATTGATTTCACCCCGCCCTGGCCGCGCCTCACTATTCACGAGACGGTGCTGGAGCTGGCGGGCATTGACTTGACTCGGCATCCCACCGCCGAGTCGCTGGCCCAAGCCATGATCGCCAAAGGCCACAGGCCGGAAGCCAAATCCACAAGAGGCAAACTGATCGACAGCCTGATCGGTCACTACCTCGAGCCTAATCTGATCCAGCCGACGTTCTTGTTGGATTATCCGCGCGACATCTCGCCGCTGGCCAAGAGCAAGCCGGGCGACCCGTCTACCGTCGAGCGATTTGAGGTGTACGTGGCCGGGTTCGAGTTGTGCAACGCCTTCACCGAGTTGAACGACCCGCTCGATCAGGAGTCGCGCTTCTTGGAGATGGGCCGCGATTACGCCGCCGACGACGAAGAGAAACACCCGCTGGACGAAGACTACCTTCAAGCCATGCGCTACGGCATGCCGCCCAACGGCGGTTTTGGCATGGGCGTTGACCGGCTGACCATGTTGTTGACGGACAAGGCAACGATCCGCGAGGTCATTCTGTTCCCGCATTTGCGGTCGAAGGAGGAATGAGAGGTGTTGCCGTTTCGTGCTATGATTGAGGCAGACGATTATGGCAAAGCCAAAGAAGGAAGAACTGCCGCGCAAGGGAACCGAGGCCGTCAAGTTTATTGAGAAGAAAGCGAAAGTGATTCAGAAACGTCAGGAGGGGTCGCACGTTTTACTGCGGGTCAAGGGGCCGGAAGGTGAAACTGTCGTTGTCGTGAATGTGCACGGCAGTCAGGAAATGAGCATCGGCGTTTGGCACAAAGTCCGCAAGCAGTTGATCCGCATCGGAGTGCTGTCTATCATTATTCTTGCCCTCGTCTTGGCAACTTATGCTTGGATTGCGCTATGAAAGCCACAATGACACAAGTTTTTATCCCGATAGTAATTTACAGGCTCCCTGGCGACAAGAAATGGACGGCAGAGGCGCTGGGGCTTGAGGGGGCTGTTACTGACGGCAAGACAAAAGCTGAGGCTAAATCCAATCTGGTCTCCGTTTTGCAGCACTACATTGCAATGCTTGACCCGGAAGATCCTATTCAAGCCGCCGAACTAGATTATCTCGGGCGACTCACTGCGCCTCCGGAAGGGGTTGATTGGATTAACTTGCCGCTAACAGCGAACGGCAATAAAAATGATGTGGGCCGCCAAGCCCTCGATACGATTCAACGCGCCCACAAGACAAAACGCCAAGAGGCGACAACGGTGAAATAAACGTTCCAGACCACCGAATTAACCGACAAGGCCTTTTTACGACTCTTTTACCTCGCGCCGCTTGACGCAATTTGCACACGCGGTATAATCGCCACAACTTTATACCTAAAGACGACAGAGACATATCGCCGGGCAACTTTCCAGAGAGCCGCCGGACGGTGCGAGGCGGCAAGCCAACCAAGCGATTTCCACTCTTGAGGCCAGCGCAGTTCTGGCCCGTCGCCCCCGAAAGGTGTGGCCGGGAAAGCCCGTTATAGCGTTTGAGGTCGGATAGTCAAGACCCTAAGGGTTTTATAAACCCTTAGGGTCTGAGAGTTCGACAAAAGCAGGTGGCACCACGGGCGGCCCCTCGTCCTGCAAACGGATGAGGGGCCGTATTTTATTTACCGCCAAGAACGCACAGGGCGCAAAGAGATATGGAAAGCTTGGGCTATTTAGTAGTGCTCGCGATCATTGCCCCATTCTTGGCTTTTGCATGTTGTGGCGTTCTTGCGGCTGTGGTGGCAGTTCTGCTCTTTCTCTCTCAAGAACAGAATCTACCAAAGTTTAGAAAGAGGGAATGAAAAAGGAGGTAATCATGCTCGATCTAAATCTTATTCGCAACCAAACTGACCTAGTCAAAGCGTCCCTGAAGGCGCGGCGCTTTGACGCGCCGGTTGACCGCGTGCTCGAACTCGACGGCCAGCGGCGGGCACTGCTCACCGAAGTTGAGCAACTCAAGGCCGAGCGCAACGCCGTCTCCAAAGAGATCGGCAAGCTCAAAGACCCGGCGGAGAAGCAAGCCAAGATCGCCGAGCAGAAAGGCGTGGGCGACCGCATCGCCGCACTCGACGACCAGGTGCGCCAGGTGGAAGCCGACTTGCAGACTCTGTTGAGCGGCATTCCCAACCTGCTCGACGCCCGCGTACCGGACGGCGACGACGACGCCCAAAACGTCGTCATCAAGACTGTCGGCGAGCCAAAGCAGTTGCCGTTTGAGCCGAAGCCGCACTGGGATTTGGGCACGGCGCTGGGCATCATCAACTTCGAGCAGGGCGTCAAGCTCACCGGCTCTCGCTTCTACGTCCTGCACGGCGCGGGCGCGCGACTGCAACGCGCCCTCATCGCCTGGATGCTCGACCTGCACACCCGCAAACAGAACTACGCCGAAGTCTACACCCCGTTCATGGTCAAAGAAGAGACGATGTTCGGCGCCGGGCAACTGCCCAAGTTCAGAGACAACCTGTATCGGGACGCCGAAGAGGATTTGTGGATGGTGCCGACCGCCGAAGTGCCGGTCACCTGTCTGCACCGTGACGAGATCATGGACGCCGCCGACCTGCCCAGGCGTTACACCGCCTACACGCCCTGCTTCCGCCGCGAGAAGATGGCCGCCGGACGCGACGTGCGCGGCATCAAGCGTGGCCACCAGTTCGACAAGGTGGAAATGTACATCTTCGCCCTGCCCGAAGAATCGGACAGGGAACTGGAGCAGATGCGCGAAGACGCCGAGCAAACCTGCGCCGAGTTGGGGCTGGTCTATCGGGTCAAGCAATTGTGCTCGGGCGACGTGGGCTTCAACGCCCGCACCACTTACGACCTCGAAGTGTGGGCGCCGGGGCAGAACGAGTGGCTTGAGGTCTCTTCGGTGAGCAACTGCGGCGACTTCCAGGCCCGGCGGGCCAACGTGCGCTTCCGCCGCGAGCCGGCAGCCAAACCGGAGTTCGCCCACACCCTCAACGGCTCCGGCCTGGGCCTGCCGCGCACGATGATCGCCATCATGGAGAACTATCAGCAGGCCGACGGCTCCATCGTCGTGCCTGAGGTTCTGCGCCCGTGGATGGGCGGCATTGACGTGATCCGTTGATGGAGCCAACGCAACTGCTCATCATCTTCGGAACATTAGCCATGATGCTGGTCGGGCTGGCGGGGACAGTGCTCCCCGCCCTGCCCGGCATCGAGCTGATCTGGCTGGCGGCGGTGGCGTATGGCGTCGCCACCTGGCTCGCCAGCGGCTTTAGTTGGTGGGGCGTCTTGATGCTCGTCTTCATCACCTTCCTGCTCGTCGTCGGCGAAGCCCTCACCTTCTTTGTGGCCCAAACGGCGGCGGTAAAAACGGGCGCGTCGTGGCAGGCCGTCATCGCCAGCATCGTCCTGGGGCTGATCGGCATGTTCGTCATCCCGATCGTCGGCGCGCTCCTCGGCGCAATGCTGGGCGTGTTTCTGGTGGAATACTACCGGCGGCGAAAGTGGAAAGAAGCTCTGCGCGCCACCACCGGCACGTTGTGGGGATACGGCCTCGCGATTGGCGCGCAATTTGTGATCGGGATGATGATGATGGGCGTGTGGGGTTTGTGGGTTCTGGTGGAAGTCACGGTTTGAAGTACACCTGCCCGGCCCCCATCTTCTCCAACCCTTCGTCGGCCCAATAACTGACAAACATCGAGTCGTCCTCAAGCGCCATGAAAAGGGCCGGGATGGCCGACGGGTCTTTGATGTGCGCGAGAGCGCGGGCGGCTAGCCGCCTGGTTGAAGTATCCATCGCCGACAACGCATCTACCAGCGCCGGAACCGCGGGCTGGCCGATCTGCTCCAACGCATCGGCGGCCAGGCGAGCCACAAACTCACTTGAATCTTTCAGGCAATTGACCAGCGCCGGAACAGCAGACGATTCTTGACGCTGGCCCAGGGCGAGGATGGCGCACGACCGCACCCCCGGATCGGGATCGGCCACGGCGGCCAACAACGGGGTGGCCGCCTCGGCGGTGGGCAACGTGGCAATCGCCCGGAGCGCCCACCAGCGAATGTCGGGCGTCTCCGAGCGAGCCAGTTCAATCAGTTCAGGAAGATCGTCGGGGGAAATGTGGGCGAGGCTGGCCTCAGCCCAAGCGTCGTCGCCACACAAGAGATCAGCCAGCATAATTCAGTGGGGCAAGTTGGAAACTTGCCCTACGAATCAGCGGGCGGCGGGACCGGCAACGCCTCTTCGGCTGTGTTCATCCACTTGTCGCCTACTTCAATCAGCATGACCGGAATGTCATCACGAATCGGGTATTTGCGTTTGCAGTCGGGTTCCTGGCACACCAGCCAGGTATCTTTAACCAGCTTGAGCAGGCCCTGCTTCTCGCGCACACAAGACGGGCACCGCAGAATATCGAGTAAATCTTGACTGACCATTTAGTTTTAGCCTCCGTTGGCGCGAAGTATACCAGACAACGAACCGCCTCTGACACTTGTCAGGTGGGCGCTTCGAGCCTGGGGCTTGCACAGCTTCTGAACGCCCACCTGACAGGTGTATGCTACTTCTACGGTTGCCAGGCCGGAGACAAGTCGGGGTCTAAGTGGGCGGTCACGCGAGTCTGCTTCTGGCCGTCGGCGTCCATCACGTAAAGATCGGGGTTGCCGTCGCGTTCGGAGACAAAAATGATCTTCGTCCCATCGGGCGACCAGGCCGGGCTGTAGTCCTTGCCGGGGCTGTCCGTCAACGGCGTCGGCTCCGAGCCGTCGGCATTCATGACATAGATTTCCTCGTCACCCGTGCTGTTGGAATAGAACGAAACCTTCTTGCCATACGGCGACCAGACCGGGCCTTGATAGTCCACCGTCGCGTCGGTGGTGAGCCGCGTCTGCTCCGAACCATCAGGATTCATCACGTAGATTTGCCAGTGCCCGTCGCGGTTGGAGGCAAAGGCGATTTTCGAGCCGTCGGGCGACCAGACCGGTGTGCTCTCGCGGGCAAAGTTGCTCGTCAGCCGTGTTTGCTCCGAACCATCGGCGTTCATCACATAAATCTCCGTATTGCCATCGCGGAAAGCGACGAAGGCGATCATTTTGCCATCCGGCGACCAGCTCGGTTCGGCATCATTGGAATCGTTGTTCGTCAGCCGCGTTTGCGCCGAGCCATCGGCGTTCATCACGTAGAGTTCCGTTTTGCCGTGGCGGGCCGTATGGAAGATGATCTTCGCGCTGTCGAACGACCAGGCCGGCGACCGGTCTTCAGCCGGAGCATTCGTCAAGCGAGTCACGTTGGCATCCGTGCCCCGGCCCATCGTGAGGAGATAGATTTCGTAGTTACCGTCACGGTTGGAGACGAACGCGGCACGGCTTGTGCCGCCGCCGAACTGGGTCGGGGCGCTGGTGGGGGTGATGGTGGGCGTGGCAGTATCGGTGGCCGTAGGCGGCGGAGGGGTGTCAGTTGGAGCTGGGACAGTGGTAGAGGCGGGTAATGTTTCAGTGGCGGTTGCCCTTTCCGTCGCGGTTGAGGCCACGGTCGGCGTCGCCGTCGGAGTCCCGCCGAACAAGGCCGTTACCTGTCCCCAGTTGCCCGTCAGCGTAATGCCAAGCGCAATCAGAATGATCCCGCCGATTCCCGCCAAAACTAACTGGGTGGCTACAGATCGCTCCGGGCGCTTGACGGTCTCCCCGGGGCTGTCGGGTTGCTTCTCGCCCTCTTTCGGCAGGCGGATGGTACGCATCGGGTCGGCCAGGCTAGCCCGCATCTCTTCGGCGCTTGCGTACCGCTCTTCAGGATCGATGGCGAGCGCCTTGTCAATGGTTTCGGCCAGCACCGGGTTGATGTTCAGTTCACGCCGGGAAAGGGGGATGAACTTTTGCGGGCGCATGATGCGCGAGAGCGCGTCGGCGGGCGCTTCGCCGCTCAGGAGGGCGTAGAGGGTCGCGCCAAGCGCGTACAGGTCGGAGCGGGCGTCGGTGTGGCCCATGCCGTATTGCTCCGGCGAGGCAAAACCGGGGGTGAGGCCGCGAGCGCCGGTTGTGGTGATCCCGCCCGCCACGCTCATCTCTTTGGCGATGCCAAAATCCACCAGCACTGCTTCGCCGTCAGGCGTGATTTTGATATTGGCGGGTTTGATGTCCCGGTGAATGATGTTGCGCTTGTGCAGATAGTCGAGCGCGTTCAAGGCCTGGTCGGCCCAGCGAATCACGTCGGCTTCGGGCAGAGGGCCGAGCCGCTCCAGGCGCTGCTTGAGGTCGTCGCCTTCGATGAAGTCCATGACCAGGTATTGACCCTGGCCGGGCATGTTGAAATGGTCGGTGACGCGCGGCAGGTTGGGATGGCGCAGGGCGGCCAGCAGGCGGGCCTCGCGCTCGAACTGCTTTTGCGCTTCTTCAGCGCCAAGCTGGTTTTCTTTGATGGCGCACCGGATGTTCAGGCTGGTGTCCCAGGCGTCGTACACAGCGCCCATGCCGCCCTGAGCAAGAAAAGCATCAATCCGATAGCGTTCACGCAAGAGTTGGCCGGGAGAGAGGGGCATAAGTGGTTGAAATCGATTCTAAGATGATTTGGCTTACCGGCTATTGCAATTGCATGACAGTTGGATACACTTTATCAACCGTTTCTGAGCAAACACGGTGAAGCCGCCCTTTGCAGAGTTGGAGTATACTCCGCCTCGCCCAAACCGAAAAGGAGCGCCGATGTTCCCAACCGACAACTATCTGAATGTGAACGGATTGCGCCTGCACACTCGCGACTGGGCCGGAGCAGGGCAAAGCGTGATGTTAGTGCATGGGCTGGCCTCGAACGCCAGGATTTGGGATCGGGTTGCGCCGATTCTGGCCCGGCAGTTCCAGGTTGTGGCCCTGAATCAGCGCAGTCACGGCTTGAGCGAAGCGCCGGCGAACGGCGACTACAGCTTCGATTCGATCTGCGCCGACTTGCGCGGGGTGATTGAGGCGTTGGGCTTTGAGAAGCCGGTGGTGGTTGGGCACTCCTGGGGAGCGAGCGTGGCAGTCGAATACGCGGCGCGCTACCCCGACGCGGTGAGCGGGGTCGTGATGGTGGATGGCGGCTTTCTCACCCTGGGCAAGCGCATGACGTGGCCTGAAGCCGAGGAGCGGCTGGCCCCGCCCCGCCTGGCCGGGACTCCGTTAGCCGAGTTTCGTGAACGAGTCAAAAAGTTTAGCGGTGAGAACTACAGCGACGAATTGTTCGAGATCATTTTGGGCAACTTTGAAGTTCTGCCCGAGGACACCATCCGCCCGCACCTGGCGTTTGAGAGCCACCTGAAGATTGTGCGGGCGATGTGGGAAGAAAACGCCGAGCAGTTGTACCCGCAAGTGCATTGCCCGGCGCTATTCCTGCCCTGCATCCCACCAGAGCCGCACGACGAGATGGCGGCGCAATTCATGCGCTTCAAGCGTGAGGGCGCGGCGCTGGCCGAACGCCTCGTGCCTCAAGCCCGAATCGAGTGGTTGATCGACTCGATTCACGACGTGCCACTGCAAAAACCGGAAGAACTGGCGGAGAAGATACGGAGATTTGTAGAGAGCATCTAACAACTCTAACTCAACACTCACTGTGCCCGCAGGCGTAACACTTGCGGCAACCCTCTTCGTTCACCATCGCCGCCTCGCCGCACGAGGGGCACAGGTCGCCAATCTTCAACGCCATTTGGCCCGGCGCGGGCGCTTCAGCGTGTCCATTGTCGCCATTGTCATCAGGCATTGGCTCCAACGACTCGGTTTCGAGGGCAAGGTAATCGCTCAAGGCGCGGCCCACCGCGTCGGGCAGAGACAGCACGCGGTTGGGGCCGAAGCCCATCGCCCTGCTCCCGCCGATGCCCGCCAACTGACGAGCGATTTCGGCCAGCCGCTCACGCGGCGGCACGGACGAAGCCAGCCGCAGGTTGTATGAAATCAAACGGCCAATCGCTTCAGAGACGGCGAAGATTTCACTCCCGGCCTTGCCCGTGTTGATGAACACCTCAAACGGTTCTTCGCCGCCGTTGCGGTTGATGGTCACGTATGATTTGCCCATCGGCGACGTGATCTTGATCGTTTCACCGTGCAGGACTTGCGGGCGCGGCTTCTTGGTCTCGTGGAGGAATGGCAGGGGTTGGGGGGTAACCGGGGCTACAGCCGTCGGCTCTTCCTTCGCCTTCGCCGTCGCGTGCGTCTCCAGCACCACCTTTTGGCGCGAGCCGGTGACGTAAACCGTGAGGCCCTTGCAACCGAGTTCCCAGGCCAGGAGGTAGGCTTCGGCCACGTCGTCTTCGGTAGCCGTCTCCGGGAAATTGGCCGTTTTGGATATAGAGTTATCAACAAATCGTTGTATAGCCGCCTGCATCCGCACGTGCTCTTCGGCGGTGATGTCCTGTGAGACGACGAACGTGTGCCGGATGTGATCGGGAACTTCGGAGATGTCCTGGCATGTGCCGTGAGCAAGAACCTGCTCGACAAGTTTCGTCCGGGCCGCCTCGTCAATCCCGGCCTCGATCAGGGCCTTCTCGAACATCGGGCTGGTGTAAGTCAATTTCAAATCGCGGCCCCTGTCGTTCACATGGCGGATGTAGGCCAGAGCGAACACCGGTTCACAGCCGTAAGATTCGCACCCGGCGACGGTAGCGATGGTGCCAGTGGGGGCAATTGTCGTCTGGCAGGCGTTGCGGATGCTATATTGCTTGATTCCGTCAACGATGGCGTTCCAATCGAGGGCCGGGCGGCCATAATCGCGGGTATAAGGCGTGAGCGGTGTTGGCGGCGACCACTTGAAGTTCTTGGGATCGTAGATACTGCCCTCAATCGCCTCAAACGGGCCGCGCGCCTTGGCGAGTTCGATACTAGTCGCCATGCAGTGGTAACGGGCGAACTCCATTACCTGCGCCGCAAACTCCTGCGCTTCTTCCGAGCCGTAGCGGATGCCGCAGTGATACATCAGGTCGCCCAGGCCCATGATGCCCAGCCCGATGCGCCGCGCTTTGTAAGCCGCCACGCGCAGTTGCGGCACGGCGGGCACGTAAGCGTTGGCCGAGACCACGTCGTCGAGGAAGCGGGTGGACAGCACCGTGCTCTGGCGCAGTTTCTCCCAATCCACAGTTCCGTCGGGGCCAAAATGCTGGGCGAGGTTGATCGAGCCGAGACAGCAGTTTTCGAAAGGGCCTAAAAATTGTTCGCCACAATTGTGGATGACCAAGCCGTTGGCCACAAACGAATGCGTATCGGGTTGCTGTAAATCGTAAACGGTTTCCCGGCCATCCGGTTCAACAGCTTTCACCGTCGCCAAAAACGTTTCGCTGTACAGCCCGCGCGTCATGCGGCTCAAGTAATCGGCAAGTTTACCTTGCTTGGCTTCGGTCAAGAAGCCGATCTCGTCGGCAAAGCGGATCAAGTTGGTCTTGCTGATCGCCAGGTCATGTTGTGGCTGATGGAAGTATTCTTTCGTGCCGCCGCGTCCGTCCGGCATGGCGCGGTAACCGCCGGGCCGCCGATTTTCATAGATGTGGCTGGCGATGCCAAAGTTCAACAGCAAACGCTGAACGTCTTTCAGCAGTGACAGATGGCTGGAACTCAACCGCGCGGAACAACCTTTCTCGCCGCCGTCATTCACCTGGCCATCCACAGTGAACAGAGCTTGCAAGAAGCCGCGTTGCATTTCTTCACTGCCGGCCAACACGCCCGCAGGGACGATCAATTTATCTTCCAGTAGACCATAGTCAGCCGCCCAGGCTTGCAGACGCTCAGACGAAACACGAGCTTCATCACGCCCCTTCACTTCGGTGACGCCTACAGGATAAGGGCGAGTGCGCACACCGCGTTCTTCGACCAGTGTGTTGACCGCCTGCGCGAACATCGGGGCCAGTTCGCGTTTCTCGTCGCCGAAGAAGGACAGCACCGCCCGAATCGCGTTGACAATGCCATCGCCGACCAGCCAGCCCAAGACTCGCCCGGCTTCGAGCGAGCCTTCACTGCCGAAGCCGCCACGACGATTGAGGATGTGAACACGGTCGCCGGGTTGGAGTTCAGAGGCGGCTACCCACCCGCGCGACGTCATCACCTGATGATCGGCGGTGAGGCGCAGTTCGTATCCTTCGCGCGTGATCAGCCGATACACATCTTTGACGCCTGTTGGAAACACAGGTGAGGCCGCCAACAACGTCTCTGTCCCAAAACGGCCATCGGCGACGACGCGAATCGGTTTCCCTGTCGCCGCCAGTTCGTCGGCGCGTCTCAGGCCGCCGTCGGTGTAGATCAACGTTTCGCCGGTGATGCACGGGTTTGTCGCCTCAAGTTCATAGAGATGCGGCACGGGGTTTTCACGATTGGCGGCGTCCAAAAACAGCACGCCGGGTTCGCCGTTGTGGTGCGCGTGCTCCAGGATTTTCGCGAACAAATCGCGGGCGCGCATGTGCTGGTAAGTTTTGATTGGGACGCCGGCTTTCTCGGCCTGGGGCAAGGTGCCCTGGAAGCCGTGATACTCCGGGGCGTGAACGTCGGGGAAGCGCAATTCCCAATCGGCGTCGCGCTTCACCGCTTCCATGAAAGCGTCGGTGATGCCGACTGAGATGTTGAAGTTGGTGATCGCGTTCTCGTCGGTCTTGCAAGTGATGAAGTCTTCGATGTCGGGGTGGTCAACACGGAGCACACTCATATTGGCCCCCCTTCTTGTGCCACCTTGAGCAATCTCCCCAAACGCTTTATCGTATACGCGCAGGAAACCCACCGGCCCGGTGGCCTCACCCGCCGAGGACTTGACCAGTGACTTCTTCGGGCGCAGGCGAGAAAAAGAGAAGCCGTTGCCGCCGCCGGTTTGTTGAATCAGCGCCGCATCGCGCAGGGTCTGGAAGATGCCAGATTCGGTGCGGCCCATGTCGTCTTCGATTTTGAGCACGAAGCAGGCGGCCAGTTGGCCCAGCGGCGTGCCCGCGCCGGTGAAGGTGGGCGAGTTCGGAAAGAAGCGCAGAGACGTCAGCAGTTCGTAAAACTCGCTCTCGACATCGGTCTCCGAGCCGCCCGACTCGCGCTCGGCCAGGGCGATGTTGTGCGCCACCCGCCAGAACATTCCGGGGATCGATTCGGCAGGCTGGCCGTCCGGGCCGCGCCGCAGATAACGCTTCTCAAGAACGACACGCGCGTTCTCGGCAAGTTTAATCTCGCCTGAAGGCGGTTTGCCAGTGCTATTGCTGTTCCCTTTCTTGATCTTCTGCTGTTGCATGATGTCTTCCCTCCGTTAGAAGTTTTTGTTCCCCACACACAAAACGGCCTGAACGCTCCTCATCGCAAAGAGCGAATCAGGCCACTGCTATTCAAGCAAGCGATCAATCTCGTCGCGCACTGAGCGGAGATCGTCCAGCTTCAAATACACAATCGCATAGCGAATGTAGGCGATGTGATCCAGTTCCTTCAAGCCGGCGACCACCATGTCGCCCACCACCCGGCTCGACACTTCCGGCTTGCCCATTGTCTGCAAAGTCGCCTCAATCTCGCCCACTAACCGCTCGACGTCGGCGCTGGCCACCGGACGCTTGGCGCAGGCCACGCGAATGCCCCGAATCAACTTTTCGCGGTCAAACTCCTCGCGCGAGCCGTCGCCTTTCACCAGCAGGGGCGTCGCCAGAATGGCCCGCTCGTAGGTGGTGAACCGTTGGCCGCAGGCCAAACATTCGCGTCGGCGGCGCACCCCGCCGCGTGTGTCGTGGGTAGTATCAATGACTTTCGAGTCGGCGTTTGAACAGTATGGACAGCGCATTTGTGCTAAGAACTAACGTTTCACCCAATATATGGGATAGCTACAATATTTTGACCAAGATATGGCGTCTAAGGGGTCTGGATTATAGCACGGGTAAAAAATTTTTAGCAATAGTCCAGGGTACCGGTTGGCTTAAAACTCCGAAGAATTTAAGAGAGGCTCTGCCGCCCGTGAATACAAGGCAAACTGGCGGAATGTAAGATAAGTATAAACACAAAGGCAGTCTAAAGCAAAGAAGCCTCAGACTGCCCTGTGGGAGCATCGGTCGGTGGAGCAACCAACCGCAGAGAAGGTGTCAGCTTATCGTCGCCGCAGGAAAGCCGGAATGTCCAGGTCTTCGGTGTTATACACGCGTGGCGTAAATTCGGCCTCGTTCTTTTCGGCGGGCGCGTTGGCCGCCTGCCCTGACTGGCCCGATTGAGCAGGTTGTTGCGCCAGCTTGGCCGCGGGCGCGTGCACTTGCGCGCCGCGAGGTTGCGACACCCGGCGCGGCATGCCCTGCCGCTCGAAGCCGGTGGCAATCACCGTGATTCGCATCTCGTCGCCCAAATTCGGATCGATCACTGCGCCGAAGATCAGGTTCACATCGGGGTGAGCCGTCTCTTTGATAATGGCCGCCGCCTGGTTGACCTCGAACAGACTCATATTCGGGCCGCCGGTCACGTTGAACAGGATGCCCCGCGCCCCGTCAATCGTGATGTCGAGCAGGTTGGACGAGATCGCGGCTTCAGCCGCCATGCGCGCCCGATCCTCGCCGCTGGCCCGGCCCACGGCCATCAGCGCCGCGCCGCCCTCGGCCATGATCGTCCGCACGTCGGCGAAGTCCAAATTGATCAGGCCGGGCACGGTGATCAATTCTGAAATACCCTGAATGCCCTGCCGCAAAACGTCGTCGGCTGTTCGCAACGCATCGTTGAGTGACGCCCGCTTGTCCACGATCTGCAAAAGGCGATCGTTCGGGATCACAATCAGCGTGTCCACCTGCTCTTTGAGTTTAGTGATGCCAGCCTCAGCCGTGCCGGTGCGCTTGGCCCCTTCGAAGGTGAAGGGCCGGGTGACAACGCCAATGGTCAACGAGCCAAGCTCGCGGGCGATTTGGGCCACCACCGGGGCGGCCCCGGTGCCGGTTCCCCCGCCCATCCCGGCGGTGATGAAGACCATGTCCGACCCGCGCAGAACTTCGTACAATTCTTCCTGCGACTCTTCGGCGGCCTTCGCGCCCTTTTCGGGGTTGCCGCCCGCGCCCAGGCCGCGCGTCAGCTTGTCGCCGATGCGCACCCGGCGCGGCGCGTTCGCCAGCAACAGCGCCTGGGCGTCGGTGTTGACGGCGATAAACTCGATGCCCGTCAACCCTTCTTCGATCATCCGGTTGACGGCATTCGAGCCGCCGCCGCCGACGCCGATGACTTTAATTCGGGCAAAAGACTCAAGTTGTGGGTTAGTCTGCATAGGATCCCTCCTCTGATCGGTCGGCATGGGCGCTCCGTTCCCATGCGGCAATTTCTGTGACATTGACTGAGAGTAACTGTTCATGATGCTCCTTGTTTTTACGGCAGCAATCTTCGAAACCAGTCCGACATCTTATTCACGCCGTCGTCCATCGTCTTCGACGATTTGCCAGGCTTGCGGCTACGGTTGGGCGCGCGGGCGGTGGCCAGCGTTTCGCGGGCCGACCACTTGAGCAGGCCCACACTGGTGGCAAATTGCGGGCCTTTGATCGTGTCCACCAACCCCCGCAAATCCTCAGGCGCGGCCACCCGGGCCGGCAGGTTGAGCACGTCGCTGGCCGCCAGCCGCAAGTTCTTCAACTGCGCCGTGCCTCCGGTCAGGATGATGCCTGCCGGAAGCAAGCCATCGTAGCCGGAACGCTTGACCTCTTGCAGAACCAGGCTGAAAACTTCCTCTATCCGCGCTTCGATAATCATCGCCAGGTCGGCCTTGCTCACCTGCACCGGCTTCTCTTCGCCAAACGGCTTCACCGAAAAATAATCGGCGGCGTCCACGTCTTTGGCTCTGGCCGAACCGTGGTCAATCTTGATCTTCTCGGCCACATCGGCAGGCAGGCGCAGGCCGTGAGCAATATCGCTCGTGAGGTGATTGCCGCCCACCGACAGCACCATCGTGTGCCAGACATTGCCTTCGATGTAAATCGCCAAATCCGTCGTGCCGCCGCCAATGTCGCACACAATGCACCCCATCTCGCGCTCAGTGTCGGTCAACCCAACTTCAGCAGACGCCAGCGGATTGAGCACGTAGGACTCGACTTGCACACCCGCGCTCTCCACGCACTTCGTCAGGTTCTGGACGGAGGTGGAAGCTGCCGTGACGATGTGGGCCTCCACTTCCAAACGAAAGCCGTGCATGCCCAGCGGCGAGCGCACGCCCTCCTGCCCGTCTACGATGAAGCCGCGCGGGATGACGTGCAGGACTTCGCGATTGTGGGGGATGGCGATGGCCTGAGCCGCGTCGAGGGCGCGGTCAATATCATCCTGATCGATCCCACGCTGGCTGGACACGCCGACTACGCCCCGGCTGTTGACCGAAGCAATGTGCGAGCCAGCCAGGCTGACCAGCGCCTGCCCGATCTCCAGCCCTGACGAGCGCTCGGCTTTGGCCACCGACTCGCGAATCGCCGCCCCGGCCTCGTCCACGTTGACGACCACCCCCTTGCGCATCCCGCGCGACGGCTCAAGGCCGACTCCGAGAATCTCAAAGTCGGTCTCGCCCGTCATCTCCGCGACCAGGGTGCAGATTTTGGTGGTGCCAACGTCAATGGCAGTTAGTAACGGTGCTTCCATCAACTACGTTCTCTAATTCTCTAATTCTCCAATTCTCTAATCTCAAATGAAAATTAGAGAATTGGAGAATTAACCTATTTTCTATAGTATGGCGCATCCTTATCCACCACGCTAATCATCGTCGGCTGAACGCCACGCGCCAGCAAGTCCTCAATCAAAGTTTCGTAGACGGCCAATTTTACGTCCATGTCCGTTCCTGCGCCAAAGTAGCCGCGCCAGTTCCGGCCATCCTGATACGACAGGCCGTTGGCCGAGTCATAGTGTAGCAATTCTATGTTTGAGCGCAACTGTATGAGTTGCAGTGCGCCTTCTACGACTGCGACCGGGATGCGCGAGCCTTCAACCAGAGGCGCGCTTGCGTCATCTACGGCAATCGGCAACAAGCCGGAAAGCTCGCCCCGCGCCGGGAAGGCGATGCCATCGCGATCCACCCACATCGTCTGCCCGCCCTGCGACCAGGCCAGCACCGGCTCGTTCTCAATGACTTTGATGTAAACACTGTTTGGCCAGTGCGCTTCCACGACCGCCGACTTGATTCCGGGCACAGCCTCAAGGCCGGTCTGAATTTGCGCCGGGTCGAGCCAGAGAATATTCATGTTGTTCACGCCCGAGGCGTTGTAAATCTCTTCGCCCGGCACGTACATCGCCCCTTCCAAACTGATCGCCGTCACAAAATAATCGGGCGACGAGAGCACGTGAAACAACAGCGACCCCAACAACATGACTATCGCCAGACTGGCCGCCCGCCAGGTCAAATGGATCTGCGGCAAAGCCATATTTGCCCCGGCAGGCCGCACTTTGCCGGTTCGGGCCGCCGCCGCGTTCCAGTTGGAGGTGCGGCGCGTGGGCCGCGTCGTCGCGCGCTTGGGTGTGCGGATTCGCGTGGCGATTGCCTCTTCGACCGTTGACCGAACCTGGCTCACGGTGCGTGGCGCTGGCCGCCCGCCTGGCACGCTACGCGCATTTCGCGTGTCGCGTTGCCGGCGTCGGGCGCGGGCGGCCTCGGCTCTAGTGATCGTGTCGGATCCGGCGTGGTCGCCGGCAGGGCGTCGCGGCATGGTCATCGCTTCACCTCAAAAGCCCGTTCGGTTCGGTCTCTGTCAGCCTGTCGTTCCAAAGCCAGTTCAATCAGCCGATCTATCAACTTACTATAACTAATCCCGCTGGCCTCCCAAAGTTTGGGGTACATGCTGATCTGGGTGAAGCCGGGGATGGTGTTGATCTCGCTCACGTATAACTCGCCGCTCTCTTTGTCGAGCAGAAAATCCACCCGCGCCATGCCGGCCGCATCAATCGCCTTGAACGTGGCCACGGCGATCTCCTGCGCCCGCTTCGTCGTCGCTTCCTCGAGCGGGGCCGGGATCAAAAGCTCGGAATGGCTGTCAAGGTACTTGGCCGCATAATCGTAAAACTCGCGGTCAGGGATCACTTCGCCCGGCACGGACGCAATCGGATCGTCGTTGCCCAGCACGCTGACTTCGATCTCGCGGGCGTTGACCCCCTGCTCGACCAGCACCCGCCGATCCCAGCGCGCTGACTCGCGCAGGGCGTCCGGCAGTTCGCTCCGGTCGTGCGCTTTCACCACCCCCACCGACGAGCCCAAATTGGCGGGCTTGGTGAAGATCGGATAGCCAAACTGCGCTTCGGCGCGTTTAACCACGTTGTCAACGTTCTGCTCGATCTCGCTCCGCAAAGCCAGCACGAACTTGGGCGTTGGGATATTGGCCGCCGCCATTACGGCTTTGAACAGGGCTTTGTCCATCCCTACCGCCGACCCGGCCACCCCCGCGCCCACGTAAGGCAGGTCTGCCAGTTCGAGCAAGCCCTGCACCGTGCCGTCTTCGCCGAACGTGCCATGCAAAAGCGGGAAGATCACATCAAGTTCGGTGATCGAAGAGAGCCTCACCGCCCGACTGCCGGGTTGCTCGCTGACCTGCATCAGCGCGTGGTGCTGGGGTTCGCCAAGAAGGGCTACGCCCGGCGCGTCGGCCAACCCGGCCTCCAACGCCTTCATCGGGTCGTCGCCTGCGATCCATTTGCCGGACTTGGTAATCCCGACCAACGTCACGTCGTATTTGTCTTTGTTGATCGCCTTCATCACCGAGCGCGCCGACATCAGCGACACTTCATGCTCGCCGCTTCGCCCGCCGAAGATGAGGCCGACTCGAATTTTGCGCGTCACTTACTACCCTGACAGGGTGACACAGTGACAAGGTGATTGGGTGAACTTCAACTTCGGTTCACCTTGTCACCCCTTCACCCTTTCACCTTGTCAGCACTGCCCTCCCCAATCTCCCACCAGTTCAATCTCCAACTCCAGTTCCACGCCAAACATTTCGCGCACTTTGTTTTGCGCCAACGAGATGAGAGTGTAAACATCTCTGGCTTTGGCTCCGCCCCGGTTGACAAAGAAGTTGGCGTGAACGGGCGAGATCTCTGCTCTGCCGACGACAGTTCCTCTCAGCCCCGCCGCTTCGATGAGCCGTCCGGCGAAGTCTTTGGGCGGGTTCTTGAACATGGAGCCGATGCTGGCCCCCGGCGGCTGAGTGCGCTTGCGGTGGGCCTGGAACTTGTCGAGTTTGGCCTGAAGTTCGTCCGGGTTGCCGCGCCCCAGTTCAAACTCGGCGGCCAGCACGACGCTCCCGCGTTGGCCGTTCTTGAGAACAGATTTGCGGTAGGCCAGCTTCAACTCAGCGGCTGACCAATCGCGTATCTCACCATTTCCCTGCAAGATCGTTGCCAGTCGCAGGGTAGCGGCCATGTCGGAGCCGTGCGCCCCGGCGTTGCCAGCCACCGCCCCGCCGACCGTGCCCGGCACGGTGACGGCCCACTCCAGCCCTGCCGCTCCGCGCAGAATGCACTGCCGGGCCAGAGTCGGCAGGCCCATGCCCGACTCGGCGCGCACGATGATCTTCTCGCCTTCTTCGCGGAAGGCCATCGCCCGCGCCCGGTTCTGAATCACCAGTCCTCGGAAGCCGCGATCCGACACGAGAATGTTTGACCCGGCACCCAGCACGAAGAACTTGAGGCCCTGCCGTTTGGCTTCCAGCACAGCATCGGCCAGTTCGTTCGCCGATTCAACCGCCACAAAAAAGTCGGCTGGCCCGCCAATCCGGGCCGAGGTGTGACGGTTGAGCGGCTCGCCTTGGCGCAGATGATCCCCAAAAGCCAACCGCAGAGCGGTCGCCGTTGTGGGCCGCGCCGACATGACCATGACTGTCACCTTTACATCCCTTTCATGCTTGCCAGCACTCTTTCGCCTACGGTGTTGCCGTCGCCCGCGCCGAGCGTGATCAGCACCTCGCCCGGTTTCATTTCCGCCAACAGCGCGGCGCTAGCCTCGTCGAGCGAAGGCGCGTACCGGGCGTCCGGGTGGCTCATGCGAGCCACAATATCTTGAGCGTTCACCGAAGCATCGAAGGCTTCGCGCGAGCGGAAAATGTCGGTCACCAGCACGTGGTCGGCGTCGCCGAAGCTGGCCGCAAAGTCGGCCAGCAGAGCGCGCGTGCGGCTGAAGGTGTGCGGCTGGAACATCGCCCAGATTTGCCGTCCGGCATATCGCCGCCGCGCCGCCGCCAACGTCGCCCGAATCTCTGTCGGGTGGTGGGCGTAATCGTCCACCACGGTGATGCCGTTGGCTTCGCCCTTCACCTCAAATCGCCGCCCTACGCCCTGAAACTCGGCCAGCGCGTTGCGGGCCGTATTGAAGTCCACACCCAGGGCGTCCACGGCGGCCAGGGCGGCCAGGGTGTTGCTCACGTTTTGCAGGCCGGGGATTCGAGTGCGCGCCAGCCCGACGGTGTTCCCGTCCCGCGTCACCACAAAATCACTGCCGCCGGCGCCGTTGGCCTGAATGTTTTCCGCTTTCCAGGTCACGTTGTTCTTCAGCCCATACCAGATCACACGTTTGCCGTTCTTGACGGCCACCTCGCCAAGTTGCTTTGCGCCTGCATCATCACGGCAGGCAATCAGCAGGCCGTCGCCGGGGATGAGCGAGACAAACTGCTCGAAGGCTTTGGTGTAATCGGCCAGCGTCGGGTAGTAGTCAGGATGATCATGTTCGACGTTGGTTACCACTGCCACCTTCGGGCGCAAGCCCAGAAACATGCCGTCGTATTCGTCGGCCTCGACCACGAACGGCTCGCCGTTGCCGTGTCTGGCATTTGTTCCAAGATCAGCCAGGGTGCCGCCGACGATAAAAGACGGATCGCGATCAGCCCGCAACAAGAGGTAGCTGATCAAGGCCGTGGTCGTCGTCTTGCCGTGGGTGCCGGCCACTGCCACCCCAACCCGGCCCGCCATCAGGCCGCCGAGGAAGTCGGCCCGTTTTAGAACCGGGATGCCACTGGCGTTGGCGGCGGCCACTTCCGGGTTGTCGGGTTGAATCGCCGACGAGACGACAACTTGATCGGCCCCGGCCACGTTCCCGGCGCGGTGTCCAATCGAAATTGTCGCGCCCAGCGCGGCGAGTTTGGCCGTCGTCCCCGAAGCCTGCGCGTCCGAGCCGGAGACGGGGACGCCGCTCTCGATGAGGAGCGTCGCTATTGCCGACATGCCCGAACCGCCGATACCAATCAAGTGAATTCGCCTCATTGCTAGTCTCCGCTCTTGCTGGATTTGGCAATCCGCGCTGAGCGGTTGATTATAAGAACACCACAATCACAAACACGAACGCTACTGCCACCGCAAAGTAAATGTAGGGCGGGCCGATCACTCCGGGCGGCATGTATTTGACGTAGTTCAACACGCCCGGATCGTTGGGCACGGTGATGCCCGGCAACTGATACCCGGCCTTATCCAGATAAAACCAAATCGTCCCGATCAACAAATAGCCATTGAGCATGCCAATGACGACGCCCAGCAAAATGTCTTGCAGGCGTTCACGCTTGCCCTTGCCCGCCAGGCCGCTGGACACTGCCGGAGTCTCGTAGCCGAAAAACGCCAGCAGGAGGAAGAAAGTTGCTCGCACGTAGAACAGCATCATCGGCCCTTGCGCTTGCAGTGCGCCTTCCACGTTTGGCACGAACTGTTTGATCAGCGTGTCAATGAACAGGGCCAGCACCAGGCTGAACATCACCAGAATTTCTTTGGCCCAGCCCCTCATGCCGCCAATCGTGCCGAAGATGATCAGCAGGAGCCAGAAGACGGTGGACAAGGACATCATGGCCGGACACCTGCCAGGGCCAAGAATTCAGCCGCAATGCGCCCTGCCGCGTCCGGCACTGCGGAGGCCCGCGCCGCCGCGCCCATTGCCGTCAGGCGGGCCGGGTCGCGCAGAAGTTCGCGGATGGTGGGCAGTAATTTCATTTTCAAGTCTTCGTCGTTCAACCTAATCGCCGCGCCCCGGGCCGCCAAAAAATCGGCGTTCACTTTTTGGTAGCGCCAGGCATGCGGGTACGGCACGAGAATTGCACCTAAGCCGACTATGGGAAACTCGCCAAGCGCGCTGGCCCCGGCCCGCGATACGGCCAAATCGGCGGCGGCCAGGGCCAGCCCCATCTCGTCGTGCAAATACGGAAACGCATGGTAATGAGCTAGTCGATCCGCCGACAAATTTTCGCGCCGCGTCTTCACCGTCGGCCAATCCAACCCGCCGCTCAGGTGGATGACCTGAGCTTCGTCGAGCAAGTCATCCAGCACGTCGAGCAGGGCGAGGTTGATACTGCGCGCCCCGCGACTGCCGCCAAACACCAACAACGTCCGCCGCCCCTCACTCAAACCAAAGTATTGGTGAGCGTGGGAGCGCGTCACATGCTTTTCGCGGGCTGTGCCTGCACCCGCGATCTCCGGCCTCACCGGGTAACCGGTGACGACCGCCTCCTTGTTTGGAAAGTAGGCCCGCGACTCTTCAGCCGTCACCGCAACTTTCGCCGCCAGCCGGACAATCAACTTTACTGCTGACCCCGGCTCGATGTCGGGCAGATAGACCAGCACCGGCACGCCCGTCAATCGCGCCGCAACGGCCATCGGGATGGCGGCGTAGCCGCCGGTTGTTAATAACGCTCCCGGCCGAAACTGGCGGATGATGCCGAGCGCCTGTATCGTCCCCCAGGCCAGCTTCGCCAATCCAGTCCCTCCTCGCCACAACCCCACCCCGACAACCGCGCCGCCTTGAATTCCTCTAAACTCGATCCCCTGGCGCTCAACCAGCTCTCGCTCCATTCCTCCAACTGAACCAATCCAGAGCACTTGCGCGGTCGCCGGCAATTTACTCGCTACTGCGAGGGCGGGGTACACGTGGCCGCCGGTCCCGCCGGCTGTAATCAAAAGACGCACGCGTTTTCCTCTGAATAGTCTCGTCCGGGTTGTGCCGCGAAACGCTCAACAGCACCCCCACCCCGGCCAAGGTCACTACCAATGAAGAGCCGCCATAGCTGATGAACGGCAAGGCATTGCCCGCAAATGGCAAGGCGGCCACCATCACCCCGATGTTGATGATCACTTCCACTGCAATCCAGGTCGTGATTCCGGCGGCCAGGATCGCGCCCAGGCCATCCTTGGCAATAGCCGCAATTTTGGCGCCCCGCCAGATCAGGGCCGCAAATAGGGCAACGAGAAACAAACAGCCAATCAGGCCCAGTTCTTCACCCACCACCGCGAACACGCTGTCGGTGTGCGGCGTGGGCAAGGCTTCAAACTTCTGGTAGCTTTCGCCCAGTCCGCGCCCGAACACGCCGCCGTTGATGAAGGCAATGATGGCCTGCTGGACGTGCCAGGATGTCTTTTCAATGTTCGTCAGCCCGGCCAGGTATTCGGCAATGCGGGCGCGGGCTGTGGCGGAGGACATCACGACCGCGTAACCTGCCGCGCCGCTCACAATGCCCGCCAGCGCGATTTGCAACAGGTCAGCCCCGGCTAAAAAGAACATCGCCCCCCCGACCAGCACAATGGTCAACGCCGCGCTCACATCCGGCTCTTGCAGAACCAGACCCGCCAGCACGCCGACGACCACCCCGTAGGGGGCCAAACCGTAGCCAAAATCTTTGATCTTCTCACCCTTCGACGTCAGCCATACGCCGAGATAAATCACCATCACCAGCTTGGCTAACTCCGAGGGCTGATACGAGCCGTTCAGCAGGCCGCGTTGCGCGCCAAAGTTGCGCGAGCCGAACACCAGGACGACGATCAGGGCCAGCACTGTTGCCGCCAACATCGGCACGGCCGCTATTCGCAGGTGATGGTAATCAATACGGGCCAGCACGAACATGACCACCAACCCAATCGCCAGCGAGCGCACCTGCCGGAAGAACACGGCGGTGGGCGACTTGAAGTCGGTGTACGACCAGTCGAAGGTAGTCGAGTACACCATCATCAGCCCGAAGGCCAGTAGAACGCCCACCACCAGCAACAATCCCCAATCCAGGTTGAGCGGGTTGGCCTTCTTGCGGGCGGGCATTGTTGGAGTCGTCGTTGCAGTCATCGTTAAGCGTCCTCAAACGTGAAACGTGAAACGACAAACGTCAAGTCACCCTTGTCGTTTGACGTTTGACTTTTGTCTTCCTACAACTGATTCACCATCTCTCTAAACTTCTCGCCGCGTTCTACAAAATCCTTGAACGCATCGTAACTTGTGCCGCCGGGCGAGAGCAGAACCACGTCACCTGCTTCGGCAATCTCGGCGGCCTTTTGCACGGCTTCGGCCATCGAACCGCACTTCACCACGTTCAACAGCTTGGGCGCCATCTTGTAGCGCCGCGCTGTCGCGTCTACCTTCATGTTTTCGTCCTCGGCGGCGCGGGCGATCAAATCGGCGGCTTCCCCGAAGACGATCAGCGCCTTCACCCTCTGCCGGGCCAGGGCCATCAATTCTTCCCATGGCAATTTCTTGTCCCGCCCGCCAGCCAGCAAAATCAGCGGCTCGTCGAACGAGCGGATGGCCGCAATCGCCCGCTCCGGCGCGGTGGCAATCGAGTCGTTGTACCACTTCACCCCGTTTCGCTCGCGCACCAATTCAAGCCGGTGGGCCACGCCGGCAAAGTTGTTAATCGCTTCGCGCATCGCCGCCGGTTCAGTTCCGGCGGCCCCGGCCAGGGCGCAGGCCGCCAGCACGTTCAGCACGTTATGCGCCCCGCGCAGTTTGATCTCGGCAACTTGGCAGACCGGCTGTTCGTGTCCGCCATCACGCAGATAAATCACCTCCTCGCGGATGAACGTTCCAGCCGACTCTGCAGTGGGCGCGGACTCCGCAAACCACCAGACCCGGCCAGGGGCCGCCGACTCCAAGTCACGAGCGTTTGCGTCATCCCAGCCCAGCACCGCGATTCCATCCGCGCTTTGGTGCCGCAGGATTTGGCTCTTAGCCTCAATGTAAACGTCCATCGTGCCGTGCCGATCCAAATGGTTCGGGGTGATGTTCAGCACCCCGGCAATTTGCGGCGACATGGTCATGATCTCCAGTTGAAAACTGGACAATTCCATCACGGCCAGGTCGTCGGCCTTCATCCGGCCCAGGTCGGCGATCAACGGATTGCCAATGTTGCCGCCGACCCAGGCCTGCCGCCCCCCGGCTTGAATGATTTTCCCGGTCAGGGTTGTCGTCGTCGTCTTCCCTGCCGAGCCGGTAATACCCACCACCCTGCATCGAGCCGCATCCAGAAAAATCTGCGAGTCGTTGGATACGGCCACCCCGCGCCGCCGCGCCTCTTGCGCCAGCGGCGCATCGGCTGGCACGCCGCCTGAGAGACACAGCATGTCTGTGTTAGCGAGTAACGTCGGCGGGTGGTTGCCGAGCGCATATTCAATTGTTAAGTCACGCAAACTGGAGAGCGCGTCCGTTAACTGCTCTGCCGGTTTGGCGTCGCTCACTGCTACCTGAGCGCCCTGCTCCACCAAATATCTTGCCAGAGCCGTGCCCTGCCGGGCCAGGCCCAGAATAACCACTCGTTTGTCTTGCCAGTTCATAATTAGTAATTGGCAATTGGTAATTACTAATTACCAGTTACTTTTTATAAGAGCGCCAACCCAATCCCCACCATCGCTCCCAGCAAACTCACCAGCCAGAAGCGTTGCACCACTTGCGTCTCGCTCCAGCCCAGCAGTTCAAAATGGTGGTGGAGTGGGGCCATTTTGAAGAGCCGCTTGCCGCCCGTCCAGCGAAAGTAGGCCACCTGCAGAATCACCGAGAGCGTCGTCGAAACCGGAATGACGACGATGATCGGCAGGAGCAACCACTGGCCGGTCATCAGAGCCACCACCCCCAGCACTGCGCCCAGTGAGAGAGCGCCGGTGTCGCCCATAATCAACTGCGCCGGGTGGACGTTGTACCAGAGGAAGGCGAACAACGCGCCCACCAGGGTGTAGCAGAACCGGGCCAGAAAGATTTGGCCCTGCAAAACGGCAATGATGCCGTAGGCGGCAAAGGCCGTGGCCGAGATCAATCCGGCCATTCCATCCAAACCGTCGGCGATGTTGATGGCGTTCGACGAGGCGACGATGATGAACACGGCAATTGGAATGTAGATCAGGCCAATGTTAATCTTGCGCGGGTTGCCGGGCAGGGCCATGCTGTGAATGTCCAGCGCAAAATACAGCACGAGCGCGATGCCGAGGGCCAGCACCACCTGGAGCAAAAACTTGTATCTGGCTCTCATGCCTTCGCCGCGTTTGGCGTTTGCGCCGCGCAGGCCTTCCCAGTCGTCACGCATACCCAGCAGACCAAAAATGACCAGCGCCGCCAGCGGCACCAAAATCGAGCGGCCAATCACCGGCACGGCCAGGCTTACCACGTTGAGAATGGCAGTGATGATCAGCACCGGCACGATCACCATTAGCCCGCCCATCGTCGGCGTGCCCATCTTGACAAAGTGCGTCTGCGGCCCATCCACCCGAATTTGCTTGCCAATCTTGAAACGCTTGAGCAGTTCGATGAACGGCCCGCCCCAGATCACTGCCAGCAGAAACGTCACACTGCCAAGCGTCAATGCAAAGGTCACGTCTTTCATGCCGACGTGATCTCCAATGCGTTCACCAGGCGGTCGAGCCGCATGCCATGCGATCCTTTGACCAACACCACGTCCCCTTCAAGCAAATGTCCCCTGAGATACTGCGTAGCCGACTCACGGTCGGCCAGTTTGACGATCTGCCTGGCCGGGAGACCGACCTCCAGCGCTTCGGCGGCAATCAGTTCGGCGCGAGAGCCAATCGTAATCAGCAAATCGGCCACATCGGCGGCGCGCTTGCCCACCAGGCGGTGGCCTTCGTCTTCGTATTCGCCCAGTTCCAGCATGTCGCCCAGCACCGCCACCCGGCGGCGCGCTTCCATTTCCTGGAGCAAGTTCAACGCGGCGATCATGGATTCGGGTGAGGCGTTATACGAGTCGTCTAAGATCAAACTCCGGCCCGGCCCGGTGACGGCATAGAGCCGCAATTGCGAATGGGCTTCCATCCCTTGCAGACCTTCGATAATCTCCTGCCAGGTCAACCCTTCGACTAATCCTACGGCCACCGCCCTCAGGGCCGTGTGCACCGAGTGGCGGCCCAGCATCGGGAAACGAACGTGCAGTGTTTCCCGCGCTTTCGGGTAGTGCAGTTGAAAGCGGATACCGTTCAGCCCCAGCCCTAACACCTCTGAAGCCCACAAATCCGCCTGCGGGTCCAGGCCGTAGGTAAAAACCCTAGCCCGGGTGCGCGCCGCCATGCTCATTACCAGCGGCTCATCGTAATTGAGAATCGCCACACCTTCGGGCGCGGGCGGCAGAGCTTCCACCAGTTCGCCTTTGCCCTGCACAATGTTCTCAATACTGCCAGCCCTCTGCATGTGAACCGGGTACACGTTGTTCACCACCCCGACGTGCGGCTTTGCCAGCGAACACAGCAGAGCAATCTCGCCGATCTCGTAAAAGCCCATCTCCAGCACGGCCTGCTCGTGAGCTTCGCTCAGGTGCAACAGGGTGAGCGGCAAGCCAATCTCGTTGTTCAAATTGCTTTCGCTTTTTAAGGTGCGGAACCGCGTGCCCAGCACCGCGGCGATAATCTCTTTGGTCGTCGTCTTACCCACACTGCCGGTGACGCCGATCACGCGCGGGTTCAGCCGTTCCCGCCAGAATTTAGCCGCCGTTTGCAGGGCGGCCAGGGTATCGGCCACCCGCAAGCACACCGGAATCTTGAAATCGGCGGCCATGTCAAACGTGACCGGCGCCCGCAAATCTAATGTGTACCCCCCCCAGGGGGCTTCGCCAAAGTCCTGCGGGTCTTTCTCCACCAGGGCCGCCACCGCCCCTTTGGCAAATGCCGCCCCCACGTACCAATGCCCGTCGGTGCGCTCGCCGGGCAGGGCCACAAACAACGCTCCCGGTATTGCCAGCCGCGAGTCGATCACCACGTCGGTGATCACTTGCTGGCCGCCCGCCACCGGATTGCCGGTGAGAGCTTCGAGGATGTGCGAAAGAGTCAGCATATCAATTCACAAGGCTCAATGCGCAATTCTCAATTGAACTCATTTTGCGAATTGAGCGTTGTGAATTGCGCATTCGTCCTTCACTGCCCAGAAGTTGCCAACTGTCCCCGCACCTCGTCCGGCGGAATTTCCATCAACACCACCAACCGCCTCGCCAGTTCGCCAAACGTCGGCGCGGCGGTCTCTGAACCCCAAATCGAAGCGCCTGGCTTGTCGAGCTTCACCAGCACAATGAACTTCGGGTCGTCAATCGGCCCCCAGCCCACAAAGGTGGTGATCGTCTTCACCTTGTCGTAGCCGCCGGGAATCGGAATCTGGGCGGTGCCGGTTTTACCGGCGAGGCGGTAGCCCGGCAGTAAAGCGGCCGAGGCCTCGCGCTCCACACTCACGGCCAGCATCGCCGAGAGCGCGTTTGCCACCTCACCTGAAATTGGCCGGCCCAGCACCTGCGGCTGAGTGGCGTGGGCTACATCTTCGTCCACCACTTTCTCCAGCAAATGGGGTTGCATCATCGCGCCCCCGTTCGCCACCGCCGAAACCGCCGTCAAGAGTTGGATCGGCGTCGTCGCCACGCCCTGCCCAAAAGCATTCGTTCCCAAATCCGACTCGTACCAGTCCGGGTCGCCAGGGCGCTTGACGCGGCCTGTCGCTTCCCCGCTCAGATCAATGTTCGTCGCCTGTCCAATGCCAAACGCCGACAGGTAGCTGTAGAACGACTGCGGCCCCATCTTGGTTGAGAGCCAGGCCGCCCCGACATTGAGCGAGTGCTGGAGCAGGCCGGTCATATCCTGCGGGCCCCAGGCCGCGCCATTCCAGTTGGTGATGCCCACTCCGCCCACTTCGATGTAGCCGGTGTCCAGGTAGGTGCTGTCGGGCGTCACCGTTCCCGATTGCAGGGCGGCGGCCATCGTAAGAACTTTGAAGCCCGACCCCGGCTCAAACTGGGCGCTGATGGCCGCATTGGATCGCGACGCATCCGGTTCATTCAGAAAATTGTTGGGGTCGAACGCCGGGTTGGCCGCCATCGCCAGAATGCGCCCGGTCTTCGGCTCCATCACGATGATTGCGCCGCCTTCTGCGCCGTAGCGTTGCACCGCATTCGCCAGTGTTTGCTCGGCGAGAAATTGAATGTCGCGGTCGAGCGTCAGGTACAGGTCAGCGCCGTGATCAGGACTGGGGTTGAGGGCCACGTCGAACGGCACCACCTGCTTGATGCCCACCACCGAGTGCCCGGCCAAAATTTCATTATAGAACTCTTCGACGCCGTAATAACCTTTGTTATCGTAGCCCACGAATCCCAGCACGTGCGCCGCCAGCTTGTTGGCGGGGTACACCCGTGTTTGCAGTGGCTCCACAACCAGGCCGCCGAGAGCCGGCCCGTTCGGATCATCTTTCATTGCCAACAACTTGTCGCCAAGCTCCGCCGGCACCGGCTGCCGCACCAGCACGTACTTGAGGACGTTTCCGTCGTTATCTCGCTGGGCCATCAAGGTATGAACCTCGGCGGCGTCAACGCCCAGCACCGATTGCAGGGTCTGCGCCAACTCGTCGGCGTCCGTCACCAGGCTGGGCGAAATGCCAACAGCGTACTGCACGCCATTTGTGGCCAGCAAATCACCATTGCGGTCAAAAATTCGGCCACGCGGCGACGGAATCTCCACCCGGTAGCTGGTGGCCTGCTGGTACTGCTTTTCAAAAAAAACGACGGCGCTCCCGAATTGCAAACTGACCAGCCGGATGATGATCAGGCCGGTCAGCACCCCGAACACGCCCAGCATAAACCGCAATCGTCCGCGAACTGCTTCAACCATCGTTATCCTCCCGGACGGATGACGACGGACAGCCAGTGCGCCAGCGCCGTGCCAAGAGTCTCGTTGTAGTCCAGCACTTCGACCTCATTAGCCGGGGCGACCGCCTCCGATTGAGACCCCGGATACCCTTTCACCGCCAGAAACTCCATGTGTTCCGGCTGGGCGGGCACGTAGCCCAGTTCGCGGGCGCGCCCCTCCAGCCGGGTGAGCGACTTGGCGGCGGCTAAATCGGCCTCCTGCCGGTCAATCGCGAAGTTCAGGGCGGCCTTCTGCGCCTGCAAGAACTGCACATCGCGCCCGGCGGTGGCGGCGCGAGAGGCCTCAGCCAGGTACATGCCGCCCAGAGCAACGATGACCACTGCCAGGGCGGCCAGCGTGGCAATCACCTGTGTTTGCACCCGCCAGGGCGCTTGCTTGAAGGCGCGAGTGATTTCGGTGTATCGGAATTGAGCAAAGGTTTGCATCGTCAGTTTTCCTTCGATTGTGGGACCGCATCCGCGTCCACATCAGGAAATGCAAGGTCTATGCCACCTAACTATGCTCCTCAACCGCGTCCTCGCGGTTGGCCCGCCCGCGAGGACGCGGGCTTGGAGCGTCAGGGCAAGGTCTATGCCAAGTCGAGTTTCTCAACAATCCGCAGTTTTGCGCTCCGGCTCCGGGGGTTTTGGGCAACTTCCTCCGGGGTCGGCGCGAGTGGCTTGCGGGTGATTTCCTTTAAACGGGCCCGGTGGCCGCAGGTGCAAACCGGCTGCTCGGGCGGGCAAATACAATCGCGGGCTTCGTGATGGAAAAACGTCTTCACGATCCGGTCTTCGAGTGAGTGGAAGCTGATCACCGCCAGCCGTCCTCCCGGCGCGAGCATTTCTAGCGCCAGCGGCAGAACTGTTGAGACGGCGTCCAGTTCGCCATTCACCGCGATTCTTAGGGCTTGAAAGGTTCGGGTGGCCGCATCGCGAAGCGTTTCAGTTCGTGGCCCCTTCACAGTACCGGCCACCACCTGAGCCAGGTGCCCGGTACTGTGAATGGGCCGGGCGGCTACAATTGCCCGGACAATTCTTCGGGCTTCCCGTTCTTCCCCAAATTTGTAAAGAATATCGGCCAGCTCGTCGGGCGATGCGCCGTTGACTAAATCGCTTGCCGTGAGGGCCTGCGCCGGGTTGAAGCGCATGTCCAGCGGCCCGTCGTGCTTGAAGGCAAAGCCGCGTTCGGCGTCTTCCAATTGCATGGACGACAATCCGAGATCGAGCACAATGCCATTCGCCGAGTCCCAGCCCAGCTTGTGAGCCTCCTCGGCCAGCGTTAGATAGCTGGCCTGAACAAGGTGAACACGAGAACCAAACTCCCGGAGCCGGTCGGCGGCGACCCCGATGGCAACCGGGTCTAAATCCAACCCAAGCAATTCTCCGGTTGGGGCCGACGCTTGCAAAATGCCGAAGGCATGTCCCCCTGCTCCGAGTGTGCCGTCAATGTAGCGCCCGCCGGGGCGCGGCTGAAGCCCGGCGATAATTTCGTTGTAAAGGACCGAAACGTGCACGTCAGCGGGCTTTCAGCCCGTCGCCAAATTCAAGGCGGCGAAGCGGCGGGAGTTGGCTTCAGGGTCGTTCATGGATTTGAGCTGTTCTTCCCAACCGGTCTTGCTCCAAACTTCAATGTTCTGGCCGAGGCCAATGATGTAGACCTCGCCTTCGAGGTCGGCGTAGGCGCGCAAGAAGGGCGGAATGAGGACACGCCCGCTTTTGTCGGGTGTTGCTTCGCTGGCGCCAGAGAAGATCAGGCGCTGTAGAGCGCGGCCATCGGGATCGGTAGGGCTCATGGTCTGGGCCTTTTTGATCAGGTCGCTAAAGGATTCTGAGGTGTAGATGATGAGGTGTTTCTCGAAACCGCGCGTGACCACACAGCCTCTTGCTAACTCATCCCGAAATTTAGCCGGGATGGTCAGGCGGCTTTTGTCGTCAAAGGCGTGTAGATACTCTCCGAGAAACATCTGTTCTACTTACTACTTAAGCGACAACGCCGGGAACCTTAGTCCCGGCGTACCACTTTGCCCCACTTTAACCCACAAGTTGCCACATTTATATCACACTTTCCCACTCAGGCGCAAGCGGAGAATGAAGATTTAAGGGTACAAAGTCCTTATTTCCTACTTGAAAGCAAAGAGCCGACTGGTGTCGGCTCTTCACCCAAGCAATCAAGAAACGGGTAATTTAGGCTTCGTTTTCGCCAAACCTCTGAATTTCGTACTCCTTATCCATCTTCCAGCCCCACCATCTTTACGGCCCCGCGCAGATTCAGAAACACCAGTTGCCCCTGGGGGCCAACAGGCAAGTTCAACTGCCCGGTGACGGCCTCCACATAGCGTTCCAGTTGGGTTCGGTATTTGGGGAGCACTGCTTCCAGTTGAGACTCGTCGTGCAGTTCGTCCGTCTTGAAGTCCGCAATGGCCCAGCCGCCTGGAGTGCGGTACAACAAGTCAATCACGCCTGCATCGTCGCCGAGGACGTAAGGGACTTCGTGATGCCGCTCGAGGGCCGCGTCTATTTCGGCGAAGAGCGGGTGCGCGCGGAAGCGTTCCAGCAAACGGGCCGCTTCGCCTAATGCTTCATGGATGGCGGCCTCGCCGGTCAGCCCGACCTTTAGGGCAACGGGGCGCAGGCGTGCTTCCAAATCAGTGAATGTCCAGCGGCGCAGGGCCTCATGCACCAGTTTGCCCACCACCCAGGCCGGGGCATCCCGCCCTGCCGCAATCACGCGCCAGACCCGGTCTCGCCCCCCCACCGCCTCAGCAGGCGCGAGTTGTTCGACAGCAAGCGGCGCGACGAGCGGGCCAGGTACAGCCGCCGACTCAGAGGCGGCAGAGGAGAGTTCGACTCCAGGGCGGTCGGCGCGCAGGGGATGAAGCTCCACCGCCACTGTATTTGTCCAACTGGATGGCAATTCGAGCGCAACAGGAGCCTCGAGAGAGTCGCTGGAGAGCCGGATTGAGTCGAGGCTGATGACCGAGCCAAGCTGTTTGAGCCAGCCGGAGAGGAGCAAACGTCCCGGATCGCTTTTGGAGGTGCTGGCCTTCGTGTGCCCGTTGATGATTAACTTCTCTTTGGCGCGCGTGGCGGCTACGTACAACAAGCGCAAGTCTTCGGCGGCTTCGCGGTCCTCTTCGGCCAATGCGCCCAATTGCCAGGCTACAGGCCGTGTTTTACCTGCGGTCACTTTGAGCAGAAGGCCCAGCGCCGGGTCGAGGCGCATTCCATCACTCGCGCTTCCATGGTGGTCGTAGGCGGCATCGGCGATGACGACCAGCGGGAATTCCAGCCCTTTGGATTTGTGCACGGTCATCAATTGCACCGCGCCGCCCCCTGAGCCTGCCGAAGGGTCGGCGGGCGCTTCGCCCTCGCGCGCGCCCACGTCGCGCAGCGCCTGCACGTATTCAAGAAAATCGCCTGCCGAGACGAGACGGCTGCGGTGCGCGTCGGCGAGCAGTTTATCCACATTGCGGCTCAACCGTCCGGCCCCGCTTGCCGCTTTCAGAATAGCGCGGTAATGGGTGAGGTCAAGGAAATGCTTGAGCAGTTCGGCTACGGGGAGGCGGCCAGAGAGAGTGTGGAAGTGGCTGATGGTTTTGGCAATTTGAGAGTATTGGGAATTAGGCGCTTCGCGTAGAGACTGGAAGAGGGGCCGCGGGGTGTAGCCGCCATCCGGGAAGCGCAGATGATAGAGATCGGCGTCGGTGAGGCCGAAGGCAGGCGAGCGCAAAAGCCCGGCCAGGGCGAGGTCGTCAGTCGGGTCGGCGATGGCGGTGAGGGCATTGAGCAGGTCGCGGATTTCGGGGCGGTCGTAAAAGCCTTTGCCGGCGACGGTTACAAAAGGGATGCCGGCCGCTTCAAGCGCATCTTCGTAGATAGGAAAGGCGGTGGAGGCGCGAAAGAGCAGTGCGATGTCTTCCCAGGCGAAACCCTCGCGCGCGCGCAATTCCTGAAGACGCGCGGCCAGGGCCAAAGCGGCGGCGCGGCGGCCCATGTCCGCATCGCCCAGGCCGATGTGAAACTCGACGAATGGCTCGCCCACGCCCTGACGCGGTTGTGAGCGATGGGCATTGAGCGGCGCGAAAGGGACGAGATGGGGTCGCTCTGGATCGTCGGTTGTGCCCATCAACGGATTCAGCAGTTTCTCTACGGTCCCTAGCAGTTGAGCGTGCGCGCGGAAGGTAAGGTCGAGGTCAATCACCTCGCCGCCCATCCGTGCGATGTCATCTTGAATACGACGAAAGACGGTCACGTCCGCGCCGCGAAAACGGTAGATGCTCTGCTTAGCGTCGCCGACGATGAAGAGGTTGGCCTTCACCCCCAGTATCTCTCCCGCCGGGGAGTCTTCCGGCGAGAGAGGAAAGTTAAGGCCGGCGAGGGCGTACACAATTTGGCGCTGGCGGTCGTTGGTGTCTTGAAATTCGTCAACGAGGATAGCGCGCACGCCCTCACCCCCGGCCCCTCTCCCGTTCGCAAAGTGCGCGAACGGGAGAGGGGAGTCGCCGGTGAGCAAGCGGACGGCAAGAGCTTCGAGGTCGTCGAAGTCGAGAGCGAAGAATTGGTCTTTGAGGGCTTGGTAATCGGACAGCACATGTTCAAAGAGGCGGCGGAGGGCGGGAAGCAGGGCGGCGGCCTGACAATCGAGATCCCAGCTTACCTCGTCTTTGAGTACGGGCTTGAGGGCCTCATCGTACTCGTCTCGTAAAGTCTTCATCGCCTCGCGCACTGCCTCGAGGGCAACGGGATCCCAATTCTTGGCCTGCCCGGCGGTAGAGATCACACCACGTTGTTCGCGTAAGGCGGCGAGAGAAGCATTCCACTCGGAGGCAACGAGGGCGCGTTGGGCCTCATTCCAGTGAGCCAGCGCGGCGCGCCGCGCGATCTCGAGTTTGTCGTCATCCTTGAGGCTGTGATATTCACTTAGAGCCGCAGTAGACTCCGTCCAGGCCGGGGCGCGCAACCGTTCGTCGAGCCAGCGCCTTAGTCCAGCTTCCCAGCGTGCGAGCGAGTCAGGCCGAGGCAGTGCAGGCGAGGCGTCGAGACGTTGGAGAAGCAAGGCATTGAGGATACGCCGAAGTTCATTTTCCTTGAACACGGCGAAGAGGCGCGCAACCTCAGCGTCCGTAGCGGCCCAAGCCAGGGCAGTCCCGATCGCCCCGGCCTGCAACATCGTGGCGCGGCCCTCCTCCAGCACGGTGAAGCGCGGGTCAACACCCGCCTCGGCAGGGTGAAGGCGCAAGAGGTCGGCGCAGAGCGAGTGAATGGTGCCGATGCGGGCGGCGTCGAGTTCAATGAACGCCGTTTGCCAAAGGTCTTCTCCCCCGCTCTCCTGCTCCCCCACCCCCCACCCTCGTTTCACTATCCACTCTTCAATCTCTTGGCGGATACGTGAGCGCATTTCGCGCGCGGCCTTCTCTGTGAACGTGATGGCGATGAGTGAGCGCAGAGGCACGCCCTGCTCGACGAAGTGCAGGTAGCGCCCGACCAGCGTCCGCGTCTTGCCCGACCCGGCTCCGGCGGTGACGGCGAGGTGTGTGTCCAGCCGTTCGGCGGCGGCCTGCTGAGCGCCTTTGAGGTCGAAGAGGGAGAGGATGGACATGATGGCGGATGGCTGATAGCGGATGGCGCCTTCACTCAGAAATTAGAAGCTCTTTGGTTTGTACCGCCAGCAAAACGCGGTGGCCGGGCAATAGCTCGGGCATCCATGCTCCGGCGGTGTTGGCCGAAACTGCCCCGCCCGAATTCCGGCGACGTGCGCGGCGAGGTGCTGCTTCACCGTTTCAAACACGCCGGGCACGCCGCCCTCGAATTTCTCCAACTTGAGGCTGCTGGCCTCCGCGCGGCCAATGTGCCAGTAGAAGCCCTCGGCCACCTCGCCGAGGTTGAGCGCATCACGCACAGCGAGGGCGTAAAGCGGCAATTGCAGGCGATGTCCGTCTTTGAGATCGTCGGCGGTGATGGGCGAGCCGCTGGCTTTGTAGTCCACCACCCGCAGGCGGCCCCCGGCGTTCACGTCTATCCGGTCAATGAAACCGTGCGCGCGCACCTCTCCTTCCGGCGTGTGGACGATGAGCGGTTTCTCTCCAAACCCAAAACGCTGTTCAAAGTAGCGCGGCGTCCAGCCCTCGGATTTTTCGGCGAGGGCAGTCACCGTGTCACCCAAAATACGGACGAGTTCGGCCTGCTGTTGCTCCCACAGCGCGGTAGGCCGGAAGCCGTGATCGGCGGGCGCGGTGGCGAAGATCGCGCGCGCAATCTCTGGCAGGCGCGTCAGCAGTTCGTCGAGGTTGGCCGGGTCGGGCGCGTCGCCGTAGAGCCGCTCAAGGATGGTGTGATACATGTTGCCCAACGCGCGCACGTCGTAACCTTCTTCCGGTTCGGCGCGCGGCTCCAGTCCGAGCACGTGGGCGACGTAGAAATAGAAGCCGCACGTTCCGTAGGCTTCGAGGCGGCTGGCGCTCCAACTCTGTGAGGGGGGAAAGCGGGCGGCAATGTGGGATGACAGTTCAGGCAGTTCGCCCTCGTGCGGGCCGGCGGCTTCGGAGGCCTGCCGCGCCATCAGCACTTCCGCCCTGTGCATCACAGCCGGCGGGTCGTAACCGTGTTCAACCCATTCGGCAATAGAGGCGATGGACTCCGGCGACAAGCGATCTTCAGGGCGGGCCTTCACACATTCGGGTTCACCCATCAGGCGATATGCCTGCCGCCAATACGCGGAAGCCTCCCATTCCTGCCCGTCATCCGCCAGATACGGGCGACAGAGGAGCAATCGCTCGCGGGCGCGAGTGACGGCCTCGTGGAAGATGGTCACTTCATCACCGCGCAGGCGCGATTCTAATTGGATGTTGCGCTGGCGGAGGGCGGCGCGGTCGGACTCGCGCAACAGCGGCATCTCGCGTTCGGCCAACGGGAATTCGCCCTCGGCCAGGCCGAGGAGGGCGACAGCGCGGAAGGAGAGACCGCGGGCGTCGAGAACCGAGGCGGCCCTCACCCCCGACTCCGCGCCCGCTTCGTGGACGAGGGGAGTCTCATAGGTGGCGGCCTCCACGGCCACACGCAGAGCGTAGACGAATGTTGAATAATCCCAGTCGTCTATTTTGGGCCGGATAAGAGACTCGGTCAGCACCAATCCACGCATAACTTCTTTGAAGGCGCGCAGGGCGGCGATGTCGCGCGCGGCGGTTTCCGGCCGGGCCAGCGCGCGGGCCACGACGTTCAGTGAACGGGCGACTACGAGGGCCGCCTCTACGTGGCCGAAACGAGTGGACGGGGTGGGGTCGTCGCCGATGAGATCTTCGACGAAAGCGACGAGGTCTTGTAGTGTGGCGCGCGGTCGTGGCGCGAGGCGGGCGACGAAAGACTCAAAGGCGAAACGCGCGGCGGCCACTTCGTCCGGCCTGAGGCGCGGCACGGTGCTCTCTGGCTCGTCGTCGGCCGAGGAGACGAGAGACGACGACAATCGGTCGAGCGCCTCGCGCCACTGCTCCAATCCTCCCACCACGCGGCCCAATCGCGAAACTGCATCGAGCGTCGCGGCGTGTGACGGGTCGAGGCCAAGCGCTGACCACTCGAAATACGGACTGCGCCACATGGCAAGCAATGAACGCGGACGCCACCTCTCGCGTTCGGTGGGCAGGGACAGCAACGTGAGCAGGGCGGCGACGACCGGACTCTCTGCCAGCGGCCTGCCGCCCACGATTTTCAACGGCAAGCCGAACTCGCGCGCGGTCTCTTCGAGAAAGGCGCGATAGGGGTCGAGCGAGCGAGCCAGCACGGCGACATCGCTCACCGCCATCCCGTCCTCCACAATGCGCTGTTTTATCCAGCGCAATGCGGCGCGGGCTTCGACGGCGCGGGTTTGGGCTTCAAGGAAGACGACGGACGAATGCTTCACGCGATCCACGGCAGAGGTTGGCGACTCAAAAAGATTCGTTTCCAGGAAGCGCAAGTCTTCGGAGGCAAAATTCCCTGTTCCCCATCCAACGTCACCCGTCACCCTTTCCACTTCGCCCAACACCTCCATCAATTGCTTCTCGGCGCGGTAAAAGCGGCGATGCGCGAGGCGCTGGCGCCCGGGGTCGCCGGTGAGGGTGATGAGGGTTTCCTGAGCGCGGGCGGCCAGTTGCGCGAGGACGGCCAACTGTGTGGGATTGAATTCGTCGAAGCCTTCGACGACGAGCAGGCGCAACTCGCGGCCCAGCGATTCGTCCTTTTCCGGCGCAATCGCCGCCAGCCAGCCCAGGCCCTCGGGGTCGGCCCAGTTGTTGGTTTGTAACCAGCGTTGATAGGCAGAGTAAATGGCGGCAAGCTCTGTGAGGCGAGGGCCGAGTGCGCTCGTAGCCGGCGCAAAATCTTCTGGGCTGATTCGGGCCCGCTTGAGTTCTTCGATGGCTTCTCGGAGCGCGACGGCAAAGCCGGGCTTGTCGCGCAGAGGCGCGAAGTATTGCAGGTCGTCGCGCTCGGCTAGCGAGTCAATTAAGGCGCGGAGGAGGCGGATTTGAGCCGGGCCATCCAACTCCGGTAAAGGCTGACCGATGCGCGCGAGCAGTTCGGCATAGAGGCCGTAGAAGGTGAAGAGCGAAACACCCAGCGCCCCGCCCTGAGCGGCCAGGCGATCGCGGAAGGCAAGCAATTGAATTTGATTGGGCAAGATGACGGCGATAGTGGCGAGAGGATTCTGTGCCCGCGCGGCGCGAATACGCGCCAGGACATGCGAGGTTTTGCCGTGACCGGCAGGGGCCAGGAGGAGGGAAACGGGCATATTTGACTCTGGGCGATGATCGCCGAATACCACGCCTACCGCGAGCGGGTCGGGCCGCCGCCTGGCACGATTGGCCGACCAGCCTATATGCGGCTCCGGTAATCAAAGTCCCTGGGCTACCACTCGTTGCCGTCCCAACTCAATCAATTCCCCCACTGCCGCCGCAAGAGCTTCGCCTGCTTTCAGGGTCGGCGGCGGCGCAGTTTCGCTCTCGGCGGCCGGCTCGGTCAACTCGCGCACGCGGGCGAGTTTCGCGGCCAGGTCATCGGCGAGGTGGCCCGGCTCCACAAGCTCCGACTGGATGAGGCGTGGAGAGGGAGTATCGCCACTGGGATCGCGATCGCTAAATAACGCGAGGAATGATGAAAGCGCCCAGCCCAGCGCCTCACGGATAGGGCGCAACATCTCTTCAGGGAAACCGCCTTTCAACACGACCTCGGCCAGCGCCAATCGCTTGGCGGCAAAGTCCAACCCCTCGTTCACTTTCTTCAATCGCTTCTGCAGGGCGGCGCGGCCATCCGGTGCGGCCGGCAGGGCCGGGGCGCGATACGGCTCGTCTTCGGGCGCGGGCGAGAATGCCGGCAAGAGGGCCGTCAGAGCGCGATAGCCCTCCTGCTCCATCAAGTGTAAGGCTGGAGGATTCAACTCGAAGTATTCGCTCGCCAATGACTCGATTGACGCGCGCAGTTCGGCGGGGTTCTGGTCCACCACGACCAACACACCCTCGCCCATCGGCGCTTTGCGGACGAGGAGCACCCGCGCGCCGAGCCGTGCCAGGAGCAAATCCGCGAAACCTTTGAGCGTCGGGGCCAGCTTGGCAACGGGAATAACTTTGCGCTCCCTGGCTTCGGCTTCTGCCGTTGGCTCCAGCTCCAACACTGGCGCGGGCGCGCGCGAGGGCTGGCCGAGCAAATCGTCCAATCGCTTGAGTAGACCTTGCCCGGTGTCACGGAAGCTCATTTTGTCAGGCGCTTCTTCCGTCCCGAAGACTCCGGCGAAGACGTTGCGTTTGGCCGCCAGGGTGTCGAGCATCCGCTCTTCAATGGTGCCTTGCGCGATGAGGTTGACAACATGCACCGGGTTCAACTGCCCGTGCCGATGGGCCCGCCCTATGCGCTGTTCCAGCACCGCCGGGTTCCACGGTAAATCCAGGTTGACCACGAGGCTGGCGGCTTGCAAGTTCAACCCCACCCCGCCTGCGTCGGTAGAGAGGAATACGCGGCAGTCCGGGTCTTCAAAGAACTTTTCAATCAGCGCGCCGCGATTGGCCGATGGCACGTCGCCGGTGAGGGTGACGTAGCCCAGGCCCACACGTTGGAGCACGGGCCGCGTCAGCGCCAGCATCCCCGACCACTGGCTGAAGACCACTGCTTTGTGGCCGTTGTTGGCAATCTCGTCGGTGAGGATGTGCTCTAGTTCGCGCAGTTTGGGTGCGGTCTTCTCGCGGTCTTTGGCCGGAATCTCTTTGTCGTGCAGAGCCAGCGCATTGCAGATGATGCGCATCTTGAGCAAGCCCTTGAGCAATTGGTCGCGCTCTTTGGGCGTGAGCGGGCGGCGCTTGGCGATGGCGGCCAGACGCGCCACGCTGTCGCGGAACTCCCCGTAAGCGTGCCACTGCGGGTCGGTCATCTCCACGAAGAAATTGTTGTCAATGCGCTCCGGCAAATCCTTGAGCACCTCGTCGCGCGTGCGGCGGAGCGAGTACGGTTGAATGGTGGCGCGCAGTTCGCCGAAGTTCTTGTAGCCGATGACCTTGTACGAGCCGTCGTCGCGCTGTTCGAGGTCGTAGAAGCGGTCGTTGAAGTGCCACAGCGGGCCGAGGATGCGCGGATCGAGAAACTGGCAGATGGAGTACAACTCGTCGAGGCGGTTTTCCAGCGGCGTGCCGGTGAGCACGAAGGCATAACGGCTCTTCAGGCGCTTGACAGCCTGAGCCGTCTTGCTCCGCCAGTTCTTGATGCGCTGGGCCTCATCGAGAACGATTAGGCTGGGGCGGAGCTGATCCAGTTCGCCCAGGTCGCGCAAGACGAGTTCGTAATTGAGGATGGTGAAGAACGAATTAGCGCGGTACGCTTCGCGCCGCGCCTTGAGGCCGCCGCCCACCACTGTAACCGGGAGCGAGGTGAAGCGCTGAATCTCGCGCGCCCATTGATGTTTGAGCGAGGCGGGCGTGACGACCAGCACGCGCTCAATGCCGCGCAGTTCTTTGAGCAGGGCCGCCGCCGCGATGGCCTGCACGGTCTTGCCGAGGCCCATGTCGTCGGCCAGCATCGCCCGCCGTCCGAAGGCGAGATGCATCGCGCCTTCTTCTTGATACGGATACAGCTTCGTCGCCAGCACGCCAAACGAGCGATGGCCCGACCGCACCTGTTCGAGGAACCATTCTTTCTGCTGTTGGACGGCCTCGCGGTCCTGGAGTAATTCCAGATGCTCGCGCACGGCTTCGGCCACGCGCACGAATTTGCGCTCTCGCGGGGAGAGCGACTCCAGGGCGGTAAGGAGCGCGGGCAGGTTCTGCAACGCCGAGCCGATGAGCGTGCCGTCCGGCCCGAAGTAGCGCGTGAGGAGCGCGCGCACTGCCGGGAGGCGCGGCAGAGGCAGGCCCATGCGCACAGCGATTTCCTCGCCGTAATGTAGATATATCTGCGTGTCTGCCGGGCGCTTCTTCGCCAGTTCAGCCAGCCGGTCTCTGTGCTTGTCTTTGAGATAGAGCAGGACGCCCTCGATGTGCTTGCACGTGCCAATCAGGTTGGACTTGTAATCGGCGCAGGTGCAGGAGTTTTGCAGTTCCTCCAGGGAGCGGACTTCGACCCGATACGTCTGCCCGGACTGTGAGGTAACCGCGAATGTGCTGAAGACCGGGTGGGCGCCTTGATTGACAACCTTAGTGATTTCTTCCAATGCGCGCTGGCGGCGGCGCTCGATTTGTTCCTGAATGCTGGAAGGCATATTGTCGTTACTCCGATGGCTGGCAAAAGTTATAGCTGTTACTGTGAAAGCGCGGAAGAGTGAGCCGCCCCCCGTTCATTCAATGCGCTCAAGGCGCAGGAAGCAGTCTGTGCTGCACGGCGCTCGGCGCGAGGCCGGCGCCAACCGGGTTATACCCGTAAAGGCGAGTTCAAGGGGCGGCCCGACCTAGAGTCTAGGCCGGGCCGGGGAAGTTGTCAACCTTTTCTTTGAGTTTGATCTGGCTATGCAACTCAAAACCACTCCACCTCCACCACCTGCCCGGTTATCCATCTGGCCTCATCTGAAGCCAAAAACAGGCACACCCCGTTGCAGTCGTCGGCGGTGAGCATCTTGGTTTTGTCTTCTTCGATTTGGGCGCGGAAGGCGGTGTCGGCCTTGCCCGGGGCGACGACGTTGACCCGGATGTTGTCGGCCTTGCCCTCCTCGGCGGCGGCCATCGAGAAGCCGATCTGCCCCCACTTGCTGGCGCAGTAGGCCGAGAGCAGGGGAAAGCCCTTGCGCCCGCCAATCGAAGAGATGTTGATCATCACCCCCCCGCCCTGCTTCTTCATCGGTTTCCAAACGTGTTTGGTGAATAAAAACGTGCCGGTCAGGTTGATGGCCAGGGTACGTTCCCAGCCGGAATGTGGCATGCCATAAATTGGGCGGATGTTGGTGATGGCGGCATTGTTGATCAGGACGTCAATCCGGCCCAACTCGCCCAAGGCGGTTTCGACAGCGTGCTTCACTTGCTCTTCGTTCGACACGTCACACACAACGGGCAGGGCGCGGACGCCATGCTCGCGCTCGACGTAGTGCGCGGCGGCTTCCAACTCCACCTGGGTGCGGGCGGTGAGGACGACGTGCGAGCCTTCGCGGGCGAAGGCGTTTGCCAATGCGCGGCCAATGCCCCGGCTGGCCCCGGTGATGAGGGTGACTTTGTTTTGAAATCTGGTCATGGATGATTCCTGCCACGAATTCCACTAACGTTCACGAATTGTATTTTGTATTCGTGGCAATTCGTGTCATTCGTGGCTAAGTGTTATTTGTGGATATAGACGACGTCGCCGACGCTCAAAAACTCGTACACCCACTTCGCGTCTTCGAGCTTCATGTTGACACAGCCGTGCGAGACGGGCGCACCGAAGTCGTCGTGCCAGGCGGCGGCGTGGATGGCGAAACCGTAATAATACTGGATGAAGTACGGCACATCCTTGAAGTAGTAATCGTCGCCAATCACGTCAATGGTTTCGTGCTTCGCGTCCACCCGGAAGCGGCCCTTCCACGTTGGGTGATTGGCGTCGCCAGTGGAGACGGTGAAAGTGTGGACGGCGATTCGGCCCTCGTAAGCGGTGAGGGTCTGCTCGGAGAGATCGACGCTGACCCAGTGACGGGGAATGGGGATGCGAGCCGGGTCAGATGAGTCGACGGGCGCAGGGGTAGACGTCGGCGGCGGGGCGGCGTGGGTGGCCGGGGTGGCGGCCAGTGCCACGAAAGCCACGATCACCAATGTCAACAAAACGGTCAGGGCGCTGACATTTGTTTGACGACAGGGCAGATAACGCATCTCAATAATGAATCTTCACTAACGTGCCGACGGAGGCAAAATCAAACAGCCACGCGGCATCGGCGATAGTCAGGTTGACACAGCCGTGGCTCATCGGCGTTCCGAAATTGTTGTGCCAGTAGGTTCCGTGCAGGCCGTAGCCCTCATAAAAATACATTACGTAAGGCACATCTGGCAAGAAGTAGCCGGGGCCGCGCATGTCGGCGGCCTTGTGCTTGACGTAGATGTTGTACTTGCCGGTGACGGTTGGGTGTTGCCAGGTTCCGGTGGAGACGATGAAGGTGGCGAGCGGCGCCTCGCCTTCGTATGCGGTCACGCTTTGCGCAGTGAGGTTGACGTCGATCCAGCGCCTGCCATTGCTCACCGGAGGTCTGGAGGTCGCCGTAGGCGGCGCCGAGGTCCAGGTGGGCAACGGCGTATGGGTGGGCAGAGGCGTGCTGGTGGGAAGCGGCGTGTCTGTTGGAGTGGAGGTGGGCGTGTTAGTCAGCGTGTCAGTCGGCGTGAAGGTGGGCGTGTCTGTCGGCGTGTTTGTAGGAGTGAACGTAGGTGTGAACGTTTGAGTGTAGGTGGGGGTGTTGGTTGGGGTGTAAGTGAGGGTGGCTTTGGCGAGCGTTCCGACTTGGGCCACCGCGCGCGGGATGGGCGGATAGAACAGTCCGCCGCCGAACATGAGCGCGCCGCTGACGAAAAGGGCGACCAGGATGGTAAGGGCAGTGAGGCCAAGCGGAAAGGATGAATTATGAAGGGTGAAGGAAGAATTTCTTCGCTGGCGAACTTGCGGCTGAGGATGAGTTCGAGTCGCCGGAGTGAAGGCTTGAGGGACGGCCGGGAGTTCGAGCGTCGGAGTTTGTGAGGCGAGGCGGCGGCGCGCCCAGGCCAGGGCGGCTTGAGCAGTGGTGTTGTTCGGGTCGAGGGCCAAGGCGCGCCCGGCGTATTCGACGCTGGCGCGCGGCGCGGCGATGGCCGCCAGCAACAGCCACGCTTCGGCGCGGTTCGAGTCGAGGGCCAATGCGCGTTGGAGCAATCGCCGGGCTTCGGTTTTTTGGCCCCGGCTGATCAGAGTCTTGGCTTGAACAAGAAGCGAGTCGATCATGAATACTGAGCCACAGATTACACAGATTTCACAGATTATCAACTTCATCTGTGCTAATCTGTGGATCAAATTCAACGAGTCATTACGGGTACAACTGCGACAAAGCGCGCATCAACTGGCCGGGGTCGCCGATGGCCGGGATGGCGAGGTATTCGACGCCGGGGTAGTTTTGCGCGTACCAGGCTTGCAGGTCGCCGCCGCCCCACTCGTTGGGGTTGATGGCGATCACCCGCCGTTTTGCCAGCGCGCCAATGCCGCCATCGTCTGCCGAGCCGCCGATGGTGATTCGATATTTGGGCCAGGTAACGCGAGCGGCGGCGATGGCAAAATCCACGCCGCGCGGGGGCGGGATGAGAATGTAGGCGCGGGCGTACTGCTCTCGCGGCTGGCCGCGATTGACGCCAGAGAACGGGTTGGGCGAGCCAAGGTTGAAGCTCTGTAAAATGGCCTGCAGGGCTGAAGGGTTGGCGGCGTTAATGGGAACGTAATCCACGCCGGGGTAATTTTGGGCGTACCACGCTTGCAGGTCGCCGTTCCACTGTTGGGGGTTGACGGCGATCACCCGGCGGCGGTCGAGGTCGCCGATGCCGCCATCGTCCGATGAGCCGCCGACGGTGTAGCGGTGCGCGTTCCACGTGGCGCGCAAGACGGCTTCCACAAAATCCAACCCGGCGGGCGGAGGCAGTAAGACCACCGTGCGCTCGTATTGGACGCGCGGCGCGCCCGGCGCGGGCGTGGGCGGCGGCAATGGCGCGGTGTTGAAATCCAGATACAGCCCCGGATTCAGGTAGTCCAGTTGAGCATAGAGCGGGATTCCGGCAATGCGCATCGAGAGATGAAGATGCGCCCCCTGGGCGTTGCCGGTTGCCCCGGCGAGTCCGATCCGTTCCCCGGCGTTCACCACCGCCCCTTTCGGCGCCAGCCGCCGGCTCAGGTGGGCATAGGTCAACGTTACCCGCCCCACCCCCGGCATGTCGCTGTCAATCGAAATCACTTCGCCATACGCCCCGTAGCCGTTCGCATAGTTGCCGCGCGAGGCTTCACTGCGCGTGACCACGCCGGGCAAGGCGGAGTAAAGTTCCGAGCCGGTGGGCGCGGCGATGTCAATGCCTTCGTGGCCGCCGTGCAGGTAACCGCCGCTGTAACGAGCGTAATCAATCTGGCGCAGGCCGTAGGGTTGCGTGATGCGCTGGAACTGGGTGGGCCACTTGAGTTTGAGTTGCCCCGGTTCGGGAATGGGTGGGCGGGCTTTGACGCCTTCGACGACGCGCCGCTCCACAAAATCGTTGGTGACCCAACTTTGGTCGGCCCGGTCGGGGTCGCGCAGGGTGTGGGCGAAGGCGGCTTCGATCCATTCATACTGCGCGCAGAGAGTATAGAACTCGGCGTACTCGTCGCCGATGACGCGCCACTGGGCGTCGCCGGGAGGCAGGCCGCCGACGCCGGGGCGGTTGTTGGCAAACTCGGAGATGACCAGGGTCATCGCCGGAAAACGTTCGTGATAGTAGCGCACGAAGCGCAAGCCGCCCCAGCCGGTGTTGTCCGGGTCAATGCCACGCATCATGTTGATGTCCTGCCAGTAAGTGTGGACGCACAAGTAATCTGAGGCCTGCACGGCTTCGGCGCAGTTGTTGAGGAAGTCCACATCGCCCACAGGCCGGGCCGGGCGGCCAACCAGCGGGTCGGTGTTGAAGTCGGCGGGGCCAGGGGAGAGGCCAGGAAACCCGAGGCGGATGCCGGGGAAGAGGCCGCGCAGGCGGTCAACCGCTTCCATGTGCCAGGCGTTGAAGCCCTGGGCCGAAGTCCACGAGCGGCCAAAGCCTTCGCGGCTGGTGTTGGGTTCGGAGAGAATTTCAAACTCGCCCAGCCCGGCATTGATGAAGGCGGCGATCTGATCGCGGCGGTCGTTCACGAACTGGGCCGGGGTGCGGCCCTCGGCAACTTCGGGGTAGACGATGCGGGCTTGCAGAATGAACGCGCCGGCGTCGCGAAAGGCCGGGATAATGGCGGGGTTGTGAACGCCGCACAACAGTTTGACCGCGCCGAAGCCGAGTGAGCGAAAGGTGTTGACGTCGTTGACGGTGGTGGCGTAAGGGCCGATGGTGATGCCGTATTTTGTTGTAATCGCCATATCAACTCACAATTCTCAATGCGCAATTCTCAATTGCGTGTTCCGTTGTCCAACTTCCAACTTCTAACTTCCAACCTCTCGCTCACGGCACCGGCTCGTTCCGCGCAAAGCACAAAATGCCCTCGGCCACGCCTTGAGCCACCAGGTCGGGGTGGTTGGTGAGCATGTCACGGTCGAGGTTGAGGAAGCCGACTTCGACGATGGCGGCCGGCGTCTCGACGGCCAATTCGTCGAAGCCGTGATAACTCGTCATGTCAATTGTAATCGAGCCGCGATGAAAATTCATCTCGGTGCGTTTGGCGTAGCGGTCGGTGAGGCAGGCCACGAGCCGGTCCGACTGCTCCGGCGATTTGTCGTAGAGGGCGCGGGCCACTTTGAAGCCGGTGGCTTGCTCGTTGACGTAGGCGCACGAGTCGGAGTGGATGGACACCATCGCCACCGAGCGGTAGCCCACCAGCCGGTCGTCAAACTCGGTGAGCAGGTCAACCCGGAAACCGGCCTGCTCCAAAATCGCTTTGGTGCGATTGGCAACGTCGAGGTTGATCGAGGCTTCGGTGAGGCCGTCGGGGCAGACCGCGCCGGGATCGTTTTGCGGCCCGGAGTGCCCGGCCACGATGCCGATGAGGGGCAAGGGCGCGGGCGTGGCCGTGGGCGGCACGGGCGTTGAGTCGGAGGCGATGCGGGTGGCGAGGGCGAGCGAGATCGCCCGCGACGCGCCCGACGACAGGAGCGACGATGGCGACCACATGGTGAAGACGGTGGCCGAGGCCACCGCCACCAACACCACAAGGCCAATGTGCCGCAAGGCACGGAAGAGGGGTGAGGGGGAGTCTGAAGAGGTCATGTGGCTCCATCAGACCCTTAGGGTTTTCGCGCTGTTCGCGACCCTAAGGGTCTTTCAGGCGCTAAATGTACTCGGATAGTTGATTCTGAGCAAGAGAGGGGAGGCAAGAGTCGTGCCACAAAACTATAGCGTAAATTCCATGAATGCTCTATCATTGTTGCGCGGTGAGGGAAGATCATGCCCGACGATGCCAACTCTGAAAGCAACCTCAATCTCGGCGAGGACAGTCAGATCACAACCGGTGGTGATGTAACAGCGGGCAACAAGATCACAGCTGGCGGCCACGTCATTCACGCTGAAGCCGGGGCCACCGTCGTTGTCTCCGCCCAACCCCCACCCACCGCGCCCGCCGACGCCCCACCTGCTCCCGGCGAGTCACCCTTCAAAGGCCTGCAATATTTTGATGTCGCCGACGCCGAGCTATTCTTCGGGCGTGAGGCGCTGGTGGAAAAACTGGCCGGTCGTCTTTTGCCCAGAGGCGACGCGCCGCCCCCGTCCTTCCTCGCCATCGTTGGAGCCTCTGGCAGTGGCAAGTCGTCGCTCGTCCGGGCCGGTCTGGTTCCGAGACTCCAGCGCCAGAATCCCTCCTGGCAAGTTCACATCATTACCCCAACCGCGCACCCCCTCAAAGAACTCGCCGCCAGCCTGACGCGCGACTCGGAATCGCTGACCGCCACGACGACGTTGATGGACGACCTCGCCCGCGAGGGCCGGAGTCTCGATCTGGCGGCCAGCCGCCTCTTGAAAAAAGTTGGGAGTGGAGAACGGCTGTTGCTGGTGGTAGACCAGTTCGAGGAACTGTTCACCGCCTGCAAAGACGAAGCCGAACGCCAGGCGTTCCTGGATAACGTGCTGACGGCGGTTGCGCCAGAAACCGCTGGCCCGACTCTGGTCGTCCTCACCCTGCGCGCCGACTTTTACGCGCACTGCGCCCAATACGCCAACTTGCGGGAAGCCATCGCCGCTCAACAAGAGTACATCGGCCCGATGGGGGCGGAAGAATTGCGGCGGGCCATCGAAGAACCGGCGGCGCGTGGCGGGTGGGCGTTTGAATCAGGGCTGGTGGATTTGCTCTTGCGAGACGTTGGCGCTGGCGAAAATCGCCAGCCTGAACCCGGCGCCCTGCCCCTGCTCTCGCACGCCCTGCTTGAAACGTGGAAGCGGCGCAGTGGGCGGACTCTGACCCTCAAGGGCTACGAAGAGTCTGGCGGCGTGCGCGGGGCGATCGCCAAAACTGCGGAGACGGTGTACGGGCAGTTGAGTCCCGAAAGCCAGCCCATTGCCCGCAACATCTTTCTGCGCCTCACCGAGTTGGGCGAGGGGACACAGGATACCCGCCGCCGGGCCTCGCTCGACGAACTCATCACCGACGTTGGACTGCAACCCCTCGTCGAATCGGTGTTGAAGGTGTTGGCCGACGCCCGCCTGATCACTACCGGCGAGCAGGCCGCCGAAGTCGCCCACGAGGCCCTGATTCGCGAGTGGCCGGCCCTGCGCGGCTGGCTGGACGAGAACCGCGAGGGCTTGCGCCTCCATCGCCATTTGACTGAGGCGGCGGGGGCGTGGGCCAAGCTGGACCGCGACCCCGGCGAACTGTATCGCGGGGCGCGATTGACGCAGGCCGTGGAATGGGCGGGAGCGAACGACGATCAATTGAACGCGCTGGAGCGCGAGTTCATCACCGTCTCCAAAGACTTTGCCGAGCGCGAGGTTGCGGAACGCGAGGCGCAACGACGACGAGAACTTGAGGCCGCGCAGAAGTTGGCTGAAACCGAAAAGCAAGCGGCGGCGCGGATGCGGGTTCGCAATCGCATCATCATAGGCGTGGGTGCAGTCGCCATCGTGCTGGCTGTTATTGCCCTTGTCTTTGGGGCGCAATCCAACCGGAATGCGATTCAGGCCGGAGAGAATTTAAGCACCGCGCAAGCGGCCAGTACTCAAGCGGTATCACAACAGAAAACCGCCGTGGTCGCGCAAGGCCTGGCCGACCAGCGCCGCGACGAGGCCGAACGCCAATCTCAAATTGCCTTCGCCGGCAAGCTGGCCGCGCAGGGGCAGGCCCTATACGAAGATAATCCATTGCTGGGCCTGCGCCTGGCCCTCGAAAGCTTTGCCTTTGCCCCGCCGGATGACGAGGCGACTCGCGGATCAACGACGGATATGCTTCGCAAACTTATCGCCTCCGGTCGAGTATTGAAGTTAGGCGATGACGTCGCGGCAATATACCCTAACCCGGATAATACACTCTTGGTCATTGATTATGCCACCAAACCCGACGAACTACGCCGCACCGCTGATGGCAGTCTGGTACAGACCCTTTCGGGCAATGTCGGCTATCTGTACTTCAGCCCCGACCCCCAAGCCTCTTACTTTGTGGTGACCTACGACGACGGCAAGCCCGGCGAACTGCGCCGGGCCGCCGATGGCCGTCTAGTGCAGACCTTTTCAAGTGACGTCTCCGATGTGGTCTTCAGCCCCGACCCCCAAGCCTCTTACTTTGTGGTGAACTATTACGGCAAGCCCGGCGAACTGCGCCGCACTACCGATGGCAGTCTGGCGCAGACCCTTTCGGGTTATGTCTCCCTTGTGGATTTCAGCCCCGACCCCCAAGCCTCTTACTTTGTAGTGAGCTACGACGACACGCCCGACGAACTGCGTAGCACCGCCGATGGCTCGATTGTGCCGCTCTCGGGCGTTGTCTCCTCTGTGGACTTCAGCCCCGACCCCCAAGCCTCTTTCTTTGTGGTGCACTACGCCGACGACACGCCCGGCGAACTGCGCCGCATCGCTGACGGCCGTCTGGTGCAGACCCTTTCGGGCGCTGTCTACACTGTGTTCTTCAGCCCCGACCCCCAAGCCTCTTACTTTGTAGTGAGCTACTTCGGCGACAGACCCGGCGAACTGCGCCGCACTGCCGGTGGCAGTTTGGTGCAGACCCTTTCGAGCGTTGTCCGCTCTGTGAACTTCAGCCCCGACCCCCAAGCCTCTTTCTTTGTGGTGAGCTACCCCGACGGCACGCCCGACGAACTGCGTAGCACCGCCGATGGTTCAGTTGTGCCCCTTTCGGGCGCTGTCTCCGATGTGGTCTTCAGCCCCGACCCCCAAGCCTCTTACTTTGCAGTGAGCTACTTCAGCCAGAAGCCCGGCGAACTACGCCGCACCGCCGATGGTTCGATTGTGCCGCTCTCGGGCGCTGTCTTCTCTGTGGTCTTCAGCCCCGACCCCCAGGCCTCTTACTTTGTGGTGAGCTACCCCGGCGGCACACTCGGCGAACTGCGCCGCACCGCCGATGGCCGTCTAGTGCAGACCTTTTCAAGTGACGTCTCCGATGTGGTCTTCAGCCCCGACCCCCAAGCCTCTTACCTTGTGGTGAACTATTACGTCAAGCCCGGTGAACTGCTCCGCACTGCTGATGGCAATTTGGTGCAGAACCTTTCGGGCGTTGTCTCATTTGTGGACTTCAGCCCCGACCCCCAAGCCTCTTACTTTGTGGTGCACTACAAGGACGACACTAGCGAACTTTGGGCCACGCGAGATGAGCCGCAACGGCTTTCTCGACTTGGCTTAGGGTTGAGTGACGACTCGTTCTTCGCAATGAGCAGTCAACATTTTATTCTCCGCTACAACGATGGCCGGGCTTACACTTTGGATCTGGCATTGTTGAGCGCAGTGGGCGGCGACCCAGAATCCCTTTCGCCGGAAGAATTGACCCGCATTGCCTGCGAACAGTTATTCCAGCCGGGGGAGTTTGACGAGGCTCAGTTGGGGCCGTATTTGGCGGGGCGGGAGGCGAGGGGGTGCAAGTAAAAACCAGTGAGGTCTCGCGAAGCGGACCTCACTGGTTTGGACGCGGAGAGTCTAGCAAAAAAGACCCCGCAGGACTCAGAGTCCTGCGGGGTCTCGCGTTCAATAGGCTGAGCAGTCTAATACCGCTTGGTGTAGGTCGGGGCCTTGCGGGCGTGCTCAAATCCGTTGAATTCGGTTAATCCGTTGTTCTCTCACGGGCACGCCGCCATGTGCAAATATTGCTGGCGCTCCCCGGTCGTCAGCGAGCGGGTGACACGGGAGTGCGCCCGCGACAAATCGGCAACGGATGCTTCGCCTAACGGATGTAACGGATAGGAGCGCCACCATCCGCTACATCCGTTAGGAAATCCGTTGCCAACTCTCACGGGCATGCCTCCACATGCAAATACTGCTGACACTCCTGCTCAGTGAGCGAGCGGGTGAGGCGTGACTTGGCTAATGCGATCAAATCTTCAATATGCAAAAGGTAAATCCTGGTAGTGCCGTCGCGGCCGGCAACTGCCAATTGTGAGCCATCCGGACTGAAGGCAACGCCCGTGAGTCCAGATGGCGCTATCAGTGTGAGCAACTCTTTCCCAGTTTGCACATCCCATATTTTTGCTGTTTTATCCGAGCTGGTTGTGGCAACATACTTGCTGTCACCGCTAAAAGCTATATCAAATACAGACGCTGAATGGCTGAGTAAACCAAAAAGTTCTTTTCCGTTCGAAGCATCCCAGAGCCTGGCGGTACCATCAAGACTGGCGGTGGCGATACGCGTACCATCCGGGCTAAAAACAACCTGATCCACCATGTCGTTATGATTTGTGAGGGTGAATACCTGTTTGCCGGTATTAACATCCCAAACGATCGCAACGCCCCCACTGCCGCCTGCCAGGTGTTTGCCATCTGGGCTGAAGGAAACGCTAAATATCCAATTGCTATACTCAAATGTATGCAGGCTTTTCCCGGTCTTCGCATCCCATATCTGCGCTGTGAAATCAAAACTACTGGTGGCAATGTGGATTCCATCCGGACTGAAGTCAAACCCAAAAACAAGATCCTTATGCCCCGTCAATGTCAACAACTCCCTACCGGTCAATGCATCCCACACTTTGGCGGTTCCATCATTGCTGGCTGTGCCGATCAAGGTTCCATCTTTGTTGTAGGTCGCAAACGTCACAAGGTCGGTATGACCTGTAAGGCTGAACAATAACTTTCCTGTTTTGACATCCCAAACCTTGGGGGTTGGGTCGGAGTTTGCCGTTACCAGACGAGAGCCATCCGGGCTGTAAGCAAGTTCCGCGCCTTCGATAAATTCTATTTTGGGGCCATTGACAAGGGTGAGGTACTCATGGCTGGAGGCAACATTCCAAACTTTTACAGTCTTATCAACACTCGTTGTAACAACGCGAGCGCCATCCGGGCTGAAAGCGACGGTGTTGATATCACGCGTATGCCCTGCCAGATCAAATAGTTCCCGGCCGGTGGCGACATCCCAAATTTTAACATGCCTATCCCAACTGGACGTGGCAAGCCGGGTACCATCCGAGCTGAAGGCCGCGTCGGTGACGGCCTCGGCATGCCCAAAAAAAGTTAACACCGGTTTGCCAGTCTTTGCATCCCATAATTTTGCTGTTTGGTCGTGAGTTGCTGTAACAATGTATGTGTCATCAGGACTAAAAGAAGCGCTGTTTACAAGTGAAACGCTCCTCGAGATGGCGAACATTTTCTTTCCGGAATCAAGGTCCCAAACGCTTGCCCACCCTTCATTAGCGGTTACAGCGGCGGTGACGATCTTTGAGCCATCCGAATTAAAATCAACCCAATAAATTTCTTCTCCACCATCCTCTTCGTGAAGAACGAGTAATTCTTTTCCTGTTAAGGCATCCCATAATCTTATTGTTCCATCATTGCTGGTGGTGGCCAGGCGGGTTCCATCCGGGCTAAATGCAACGGATTGCACCCGATCTGAATGTCCGTTTAGTGTCAATATTTCGCTGCCGCTTGCCACATCCCAGACGCGGGCTGTTTTGTCAGCATCAGCCGTTGCGAATAGTTTTCCGTCAGGGCTAAATGCAATGCTATTAACTCCCCGCCAGGTCGAAGCCTGAACAGTAAATAATTCTTTTCCGGTGACAGCCTCCCAGATCTTTGCGGTACCGTCTTCACTGCCTGTGGCAATAAGCTTGCCGTCAGGGCTAAAAACTGCATACCAGACAATATCGGTATGCCCACTCAACGTCAATTCAAGGCGCGATGTTTGTACCGCGCGATGCAGTGCGTCCTGCGCTTCGAGCAATGGCGGCTGACCCGTCTTATCGGTGAGGGCCACGGCTTGCAAGGCCAGCAAGATGCTTCGTTCCGGGTCAACACCTAAGTTGAGGTTGGCGACTCCGGCCAATTCCCGCACCGAGGCGATGAGCGATTGTTGCTCAGCGATGGCCTGTTGGGTGGCGCGGCTCTGCGCCTCGGCTTGCGCGGTGGCGGCATTTTGATTCGATTGCAGGCCAAACAGTCCGGCCAGTACCGCCAACACAAAAGCGATAGCGCCCGCCATCGCAATCGCGCGGTTGCGCGTGCGAACGCGCGCCACATAGTGGACTTGCTCTTCCGCTCGTTGCCGTTCGGTCTCCGCTAATTTGCGCGCCGCTTCAAGTTCGCGGCGTTGACGTTCTTGTTCTTCAATCATACGCCGATCGCGCTCGGCCAAACCGGCGTTGAGATAAGCGCGTTCATCGGCAGTCAATGCCACTGTGGTATTTAGCGCCCAGCCTTCAAATTGTTCAAGCCGCGCGCCGGTGAGCAGGAAACTTGAGTCACGCTTGGCGCTCTGCCATTCGGCGGCAGCCGTGGCCAGCTGGCGTTGCAGGCGCACATCGGCGCGGCCCTCGTTCAGCCATTCACGCAGGCGCGGCCATTCGCGCAACAAGGCTTCGTGCGCCACTTCCACCGTCGGCCCGCGGCTGAGGGGATCGCGGTCGAAGGCGAGCAGGCGTGATTTGCCGAAGGCGTCAATGACTTTAGAGATTGGAGATTGGAGATTAGAGATTGATTCGATCTCCGAGCGCAAGACACGACGGCGGGTATCTTCAACGCCTTCACCCAACGTGACGAGGCGCAAGAACAACTGCCGCGCGGCGGATTGGCCCGACTCGTCCAGTCGGCCAAATACTTCTTCGGCGCGGCGGCCCAATGCGCCCAATACACCGCCGATGGAATGATAAGCTGCCTTCGTCAGTAGGGGCGATTCATGAATCGCCCCTACACATTTCTCGAACAGTTCGGTGAGGGCATATTGCAGCAATGGCAGAGCGCCGGGCTGTTCGCCCACGTCGCGGATGATGGCCTCGACCAGCCCCGGCTCCAACGTCAGACCGACTCGCTCGGCAGGGCCGGTGATGGCGTTCTCCAACTCGTCGGGCGTGAGCGGCAGGACGAATTCGGTTCGCTGGCGCACCAGTTCGCCAAAGTCCACGTAGCTCAAAGGCCGGTCGGTGAAGTCGGCGCGCAGGGTGATGAGCACTCGCAGGCGGCTGCGCTCGTCCAGCACCGCCGTCACCAGGCTGTCCAGCAGGTGAGCGCGCACGGCCTCATCGTTCACCAGTGTGAAGACTTCCTCGAACTGGTCAATCACCAACACCAGTTCGACGTTCGGGTCATCGGGCAGGCAACGGCGCACGGCCCGCAAGAGGCCGCGCTTGTCTTCACGGAGTTGGCCGAGCAGGCTTTCGGGCGGGTTGACAGCGATGCGCAGAAGCGCCGCTTCCAGCTCTTCCAGCGGATGCGCCCCCGGCATGAGTTCGACGATGAACCACTGGTCGGAGCCGGGCAGGCCGCCCCGGCGCAGGGCAGGCACAAGCCCCGCCCCGACAACGGATGATTTGCCACTGCCGCTCGGCCCCACCACCGCCAAAAAGCGCGAGAGGTCGCCGCCTTCACCCAATCGAATGAGCAGTTGTTGGGTCAGGGCTTCGCGGCCAAAGAAATCGGCGGCGTCCCCCTCGCCGAAGGCGCGCAAACCTTTGTAAGGATTGTCGGCGGCAGTGAGCGGCGGCGCTTCCGGCGTCAGCGTTTTGATCACAACAGGTTGAAGCTCGCCGCGAACCGCCCGGCGCAGGTCGGCCAACAGGCCCTCCACGTCCGGGTAACGGGCCATCGGCTCTTTGGCTGTCGCCCGCTCGATGACGGCGTCCAATGCGCCCGGCAGGCCGGCCCGGCGCGCGGCCAGGGGCGGCAGGGGCGCGCTCAGGTGCTGATGCAACACTTCAATCGGCGTCGGCCCGTAAAACGGGGCGTGGCCGGTCAGCAGTTCGTACAGCACCACGCCCAGACAATAGATGTCGGTCTGCGGGCGGACGAACTCGGAGCGAATCTGCTCCGGCGAGATGTAGGCCGGCGAACCGACGATGGCGTCAACCTGAGTCTGGTCTTCAAGGTTGGGATTGCTCAAGTTCTTGGCGATGCCGAAGTCGGCCAGGTAAGCGTTCTGGTCTTCGTCGAGCAGGACGTTGGCCGGCTTGAGGTCCCGATGCACCACCCCGGCCCGATGAGCCACCCCCAGCGCGCTCCCCACCTGCTCCAGCAGTCGCAACGTCATCTCCACCGGGATAGGGCCATGCTCCAGCAGTTGCCGCAGACTGCCGCCGCGCAAGAGGCGCATGACAAGATAGGCCACGCCCGGCTCGCGCCAGTAGTCGTAGAGCGGGACGATGTGCGGGTGTTCCAGCCGGGCGACGAGTTGGGCTTCCACTTCGAAGCGGCGGACGAAATCGGGGTGGTTGGCGTACTGGGGAAGAACGATCTTGATCGCCACTTCGCGCTCGACCAGGGGTTGCACCGCGCGATAGACTGCGCCCATGCCGCCACTGCCGATGAGTTCGCCGAGGGCGTAGCCGCGAATGGCCCGGCCGGTCAGGTCTTCGGCGCCAATCTCCTCGGGTCTAGGCATGGGGGTGGGCGTTGGCTCCACCAGCGGGGCGCGCTCGGCGCGAGCCAGGCGCACGAAGGCGGCGCGCTCTTCCAGCGGGAGGCTGAGAGCCATCGCCAGCCGCTCGGCAATTTGCACCGAGGGGCGCAGGTCGTCGTGTTCGATCTTGCGAATGGTAACGGGCGCGCACCCCACCCGCCGGGCCAACTCATCTTGAGTCAGGCCCAGTTCGCGCCGTTGCGTTTTCACCAGTTGGCCGAAGGATGGTTCTGTGGTCATCGGTTTTGTATCATTGGTGGGTTGAAATCTGGACTAACTCTATCACCTTTCGGGGAACAGGCGCAAGAGGTTTGGGGCGTTTATATCACTTTTGTATCGCTTGTGAGATTTATTTCACTCGCAAGATCCCCGGTGAGAACTGCAAGTGCAACAATTCGTCACCTTCAATGCGATATGGCTCGCCCAGAACCGCATCCGGCGAGAAATCAATCGCTTCGCGAACGAGGAAGCGGCGGTCGCCGGCTTGAACCTCAAACGGCCAGGGCCAGCCGTTTGCGCCGCACATGAAGTTGAGGGCTTGGCGTGCAGGTTGATCCGTTGAGATGAGGAAGTCGGCGCGAGTTGGATTGGGGAAGTAGGTGGCTTCGGACTCGTTTTGCTTTTGGCGCGGGGGGTTGCCGCCGCTCAACAGTTTCACCCCTTCACCCATCAACCTTGACCCGGCGATGGCACACAGCCTTTCGGCTTCTGCGCCCGCGATGCGCCCGACGGCAGGAGCGACGACGGCGACTACATAGTGAAAACAGTGGCCGAGGCCGTGGCTACCAACACCACAAGGCCAATGTGGCGCAAGGCACGGAAGAGAGGGGAGGGGAGGTCTGAAGAGGTCATGTCGCTCCATGAGACCCTTAGGGTCGCGAACAGCGCGAAAACCCTAAGGGTCTTTCAGGCGCTAAATGTACCCGGATAGTCGATTCTGAGCAAGAGAGGGGAGGCAAGAGTCGTGCCACAAAACTATAGCGTAAATTCCGTGAATGCTCTATCATTGTTGCGCGGTGAGGGAAGATCATGCCCGACGACGCCAACTCTGAAAGCAACCTCAATCTCGGCGAGGACAGTCAGATCACAGCCGGTGGTGATGTAACAGCGGGCAACAAGATCACGACTGCCGGCCACTACATTCACGCCGAAGCCGGGGCCAACGTCTTCGTGGGCGCGACCACACCACCTACCATGCCCGCCGACGCCCCACCCGCTCCCGGCGAGTCACCCTTCAAAGGCCTGCAATATTTTGATGTCGCCGACGCCGAGCTATTCTTCGGGCGTGAGGCGCTGGTGGAAAAACTGGCCGGTCGTCTTTTGCCCAGGGGCGACGCGCCGCCCCCGTCCTTCCTCGCCATTGTCGGGGCCTCCGGCAGTGGCAAGTCGTCGCTCGTCCGCGCCGGTCTGGTTCCGAGCCTCCAGCGTCAGACACCCTTCTGGCAAGTTCACCTCATTACCCCGACCGCACACCCCCTCAAAGAACTCGCCGCCAGCCTGACCCGCGACTCTGAATCGCTGACCGCCACGACGACGTTGATGGACGACCTGGCCCGCGACAGTCGGAGTCTCGATCTGGCGGCCAGCCGCCTCTTGAAAAAAGTTGGGAGCGGAGAACGGCTGTTGCTGGTGGTAGACCAGTTTGAGGAACTGTTCACCGCCTGCAAAGACGAAGCCGAACGCCAGGCGTTCCTGGATAACGTACTGATGGCGGTTGCGCCGGAAACCGCTGGCCCGACCCTGGTCGTCCTCACCCTGCGCGCCGACTTTTACGCGCACTGCGCCCAATACGCCAACTTGCGGGAAGCCATCGCCGCTCAACAAGAATTCATCGGCCCGATGGAGGCCGAAGAATTGCGGCGGGCCATCGAAGAACCGGCGGCGCGCGGCGGGTGGACGTTTGAATCAGGGCTGGTGGAGCTGCTCTTGCGAGATGTGGGCGCTGGCGAAAATCGCCAGCCCGAACCCGGCGCCCTGCCCCTGCTCTCGCACGCCCTGCTTGAAACGTGGACGCGGCGCAGTGGGCGGACGCTCACCCTCAAAGGCTACGAGGAGTCCGGCGGCGTGCGCGGGGCGATCGCCAAAACTGCGGAGACGGTGTATGGGCAGTTGAGTCCCGAAGGCCAGCCCATTGCCCGCAGTATCTTTCTGCGCCTCACCGAGTTGGGCGAAGGGACACAGGATACCCGCCGCCGGGCCACTCTCGACGAACTCATCACCGACGTCGGACTCCAACCCCTCGTCGAGTCGGTGTTGAAGGTGTTGGCCGACGCCCGCCTGATCACCACCGGCGAGCGGGCCGCCGAAGTCGCCCACGAAGCTCTGATTCGCGAGTGGTCGGCCCTGCGCGGCTGGCTGGACGAGAACCGCGAGGGCTTGCGCCTCCATCGCCATTTGACCGAGGCGGCGGGGGCGTGGGCGACGAAACTGAACCGCGACCCCGGCGAACTGTATCGCGGGGCGCGGTTGACACAGGCCGTCGAGTGGACGGGATCGAATGATGATCAGTTGAATCCATTGGAGCGTGAATTTCTCGCCGCGTCCAAAGACCTGGCCGAGCGCGAGGCGGCGGAACGCGAGGCGCAACGACGACGAGAACTTGAGGCCGCGCAGAAGTTGGCTGAAACCGAAAAGCAAGCGGCGGCGCGGATGCGGGGTCGCAACCGCATCATTTTGGGCGTGAGCGCAGTCGCCATAATGCTGGCTGTCGTCGCGCTGGTCTTCGGGGTGCGGGCAAACCAAAACGCGGCGCTGGCCGAACGTCAGGCCCAAATTTCCTTCGCCGGCAAGTTGGCCGCGCTGGGGCAGGCTCTATACGAAGATAATCCATTGCTGGGCCTGCGCCTGGCCCTCGAAAGCTATGCCGTTGCCCCGCCGGGTGATGAGGCGACTCGCGGATCAACGGCGGAGGCCCTTCGCAAACTGATCGCCCAGGGGCGCGTGTTGAAGTTAGGCAACGACGTCGACAGAATTTACCCTAACTCGGACAATACACTCTTCGTCATTGCTTACGCAACAAAACCCGGCGAACTGCGCCGCACCACTGATGGCAGTCGGGTGCAGACCCTTTCGGGTGATGTCTTCAATGTGTATTTCAGCCCCGACCCCCAAGCCTCTTACTTTGTGGTGCGCTACGGCGACACGCCCGGCGAACTGCGCCGCACCGCCGATGGTTCAGTTGTGCCCCTCTCGGGCGAGGTCTCCTATGTGGACTTCAGCCCCGACCCCCAAGCCTCTTACTTTGTGGTGTACTACGACGGCACGCCCGTCGAACTGCGCCGCACCGCCGATAGCAGCCTGGTGCAGACCTTCTTGGGCGATGTCTCCTATGTGGACTTCAGCCCCGACCCCCAAGCCTCTTACTTTGTGGTGCGCTACGCCGAGGGCAAGCCGGGCGAACTGCGCCGCACCGCCGATGGCAGTCTGGTGCAGACCCTTTCGGGCAATATCTACTCTGTGGTCTTCAGCCCCGACCCCCAAGCCTCTTACTTTGTGGTGTACTACGGCGACACGCCCGTCGAACTGCGCCGCCCCGCCGATGGCAGTCTGGCGCTGACCCTTTCGGGCAATATCTACTCTGTGGTCTTCAGCCCCGACCCCCAAGCCTCTTACTTTGTGGTGTACTACGGCGACACGCCCGTCGAACTGCGCCGCACCGCCGATGGCAGTCTGGCGCTGACCCTTTCGGGCGTTGTCTCCTCTGTGTACTTCAACTCCGACCCCCAGGCCTCTTACTTTGTGGTGCGCTACGCCGATGGCAAGCCGGGCGAACTGCGCCGCACCGCCGATGGTTCAGTTGTGTCCCTCTCGGGCGGTGTCTCCTCTGTGTACTTCAGCTCCGACCCCCAAGCCTCTTACTTTGTGGTGGACTACCTCGGCGGCACGCCCAGCGAACTGCGCCGCACCGCCGATGGCAGTTTGGTGCAGACCCTCTCGGGCGATGTCGCCGACTTTGATGTGCCCGTGTCCTTCAGCCGTGACCCCCAAGCCTCTTACTTTGTGGTGAACTACGCAGACGTCAAGCTCAGCGAACTGCGCCGCACCGCCGATGGTTCAGTTGTGTCCCTCTCGGGCGGTATCTCCTCTGTGGACTTCAGCTCTGACCCCCAAGCCTCTTACTTTGTGGTGAGCTACGACAATTGTTTTTTATAAACTAAAAGAGCCTCACTTCTCCGAACTTTAATAATTGAAAAAGACACCACTGGACATAAGTCTCTGCTATCGTGCGAGCCATCACACT
>Ga0247727_10000471_pt1 | contig 97416 bp, 60 predicted proteins | sample WisWelCaveWW1625_FD_202498 | JGI IMG/M metagenome (GOLD analysis project Ga0247727, IMG submission 202498) | Biofilm microbial communities from Wishing Well Cave, Virginia, United States - WW16-25 | ecosystem: Environmental > Aquatic > Deep subsurface > Groundwater > Cave microbial mat | place...
GACACCGCTTTGGATGGACGGACTTTGGATGACCGCAGGATCCAAAGCGGCGTCAAGCCGCCGCAGTCCACAGTTTTGGAGTGCGGTGGCTTGACACCGCTTTGGATTTCGTCACGATGCGACGCTATGTCACAGACCGACCAGGACATTCGGAATCGGTTGATCGCGCGAATCCGGCGCCTTTCGACTGCGAAGCTCGGAGCGGTCGAGGAGTTTGTGGCGCGGCTGGAACAGGGCGAAGGAACGGTGCAGGGCGAACCAGAGATCCATAGCGGCGTCAAGCCGCCGCACTCCAGAGAAAGCGGCGTCAAGCCGCCGCACTCCAGAGAAAGCGGCGTCAAGCCGCCGCACTCCAGAGAAAGCGGCGTCAAGCCGCCGCACTCCAGAGAAAGCGGTGTCGAGCCGCCGCACTCCAGAGAAAGCGGTGTCGAGCCGCCGCACTCCAGAGAAAGCGGTGTCGAGCCGCCGCACTCCAGAGAAAGCGGTGTCAAGCCACCGCACTCCAAGGATTGGCCGCATGCGCCGGTGCATCGGATCAGTGAGCATGGGACGTACATCGTGACAGCCGGTACGCTGTACAAGCAGCAGCATTTCCGCGGCAAGGAGCGACTCGACCTGGTCGAAAGTAAACTACTCGAACTTGCCAGGAACTTCGGCTGGCACATCGAGGCATGGGCGGTCTTCGCGAACCACTACCACTTTGTCGCTCACTCCCGGCCGGAGTCGGCGAAGCTGAATACGTTTCTCGGTACCCTGCACACGGCCACAGCGACGGTCGTGAACCAATTGGACGGCACACCGAGCCGACAAGTGTGGCATAACTTCTGGGAAACAAAATTGACGTACGAACGGTCGTATCTAGCTCGGCTCAATTACGTGCACCAGAACGCAGTCAAGCATGGACTGGTGCGTGTGGCCAACCAGTATCGCTGGTGTTCCGCGGCGTGGTTCGAACGAACAGCGACGCCGGCCCAAGTGAAAACGATTTACTTATTCAAGATCGACAAGCTCAAGGTGTTGGACGATTTTGATGTCGTCGAGTGACGCTTTGGAGTGCGGTGGCTTGACACCGCTTTGGATTTGGATGCCGTGACGCGGCTTGAATGAGGTGGTGTGCTCAACGATGAGCTTGGTGTCGAATCTACCAAATCCAAAGCGCCGTCAAGCCACCGCACTCCATAAAAGCGGCGTCGAGCCGCCGCACTCCAAAGGATCAGAGCCAGTCCAGGACGACGCCGGTCTCTTGAAGGCGGCGACGGAGGCGGGTCCAGCGGACGCGGACGGCGACTTTGTGCAGGCCGATTTCGCGGCCTACTTCGTCGGCCGTGTAGCCCTGCAGGCGCATTTCCAACATGCGGCGCTCGGTGGGGTCGAGATTGCGACAGAGGTGCTCGACCTGGTCGTTGAACGCCGCCTCGTGCGCCGGGTCCGCCCGGGAGTCGCTGAGCGAGTTCAGCAAGTCGGGCAGACTGGCCGATGACTGGTCGCCGGTAGCTTGCCGCTGTTCCCGCTGCACGCTACGCCACTTGCGCGCGACCTTGCGCCGCACCACCGTGATGGCCAGGGCGATGAGCTGTTCCGGGGCGGCGAGATCCAACTTGTCCTGTCGCAGGCCGATCAAGAGGCTGCGATGGACGGATTGAACCAGATCGACCGAATCGAGGTACGGTCGCAGCGCCCGGCCCAACAGCACACGGGCCACGACGCGCACTTTCGACTCGTAGACCTGAACCAACCCGGCGATCGCTTCCCGATCGCCCTGCCGCGCGGCGGCCAGCATGGACTGAAACTCAAGCGACGGTTCGGACTGGGACATGGGTTGGACCAGTATTTCGTGTAAGTCACTGTACAAGTGGCAAGCGACCCAGACAAGGAGCTGGTTTGGAGTGCGGTGGCTTGACACCGCTTTGGATTGTCGGGAGTCCAGGGTGTTTCGATCCAAAGCGGTGTCAAGCCACCGCAGTCCAAAGCGGTGTCAAGCCACCGCAGTCCAAAGCGGTGTCAAGCCACCGCAGTCCAAAGCGGTGTCGAGCCACCGCAGTCCAAAGCGGTGTCGAGCCGCCGCACTCCAAAATTGTGTAACGCCTGAGCCGGCTCCGGGCATTTGAGGGTAGTTCCGTCGGACGCTTGAGGCGTGACTGCGCTCGTGATACGCTGCTTTGCGGTCGCTTCCCAAGTGTCAACTACTAATCGGGTCGCTTGGGGGATTCGATGCCGTCGGCCAGGATTGAATTGAGTCTGGAAACGCCGCTTCAGCGGGCGTGCCGTGAAATGGAGCGGCGCCTTCGGGAAGCCAAGCCGTGTTCGGCGAAGCTGATGCTGCGGGAAGCCCCGGAACTGGCCACGAACAAGGAATCGGCACTCGAGCTGATCTACACGGAATTCGTGGTCCGCTAGGAACTCGGACAGAATCCGTCTCCGCGCACCTGGTTCGACGAGTTCCCCGAGTGGCAAAGCGACCTCAGCGAGCTGTTTCAGGTGCACGATCTGCTCGGCAGTGAGGCGGAAAGCACGCTGATACCTGGGGAACAGACGCCCGTTTCGCCGGCTGGCTCGCGGGGCGAACCGGCGATTCCGCGCGGGCGACGGATCGGCCAGTACGAAATCGTGGAGGAAATCGGTCGCGGCGGCATGGGGGTCGTGTACAAGGCGCGGCAGATCGGTCTGGGCCGGATCGTCGCGCTAAAGATGATTCTGTCGCCGCACGCCGGGATGCGCGAGCGGGCGCGGTTCCGCACGGAAGCCGAAGCCGCGGCCCGGCTGCAGCATCCGAACATCGTGCAAATCCACGAGGTCGGCGAACACGACGGCTGCCTGTTCCTGTCGATGGAGTTCGTCGAAGGCGGCAGCTTGGCAGATCACCTCGCCGAATCGCCGCCGTCAGTCCGGTCGGCGTGCGAAATGGTGGAGATGCTGGCCCAGGCGATGCACTACGCGCACCAGCGCGGGATCGTGCATCGTGACCTGAAGCCGGCGAACATACTTTTGGAGTGCGGTGGCTTGACACCGCTTTGGATTGGAGATGAAGAGAGAACTCAAAGCAGCGAGGGGCGAATCGAAAGCGGGGAAGAGAAAATTGGAAGCGGGAAAATCGAGAGCGGAGACCAGAAAATCCAAAGCGGTGTCAAGCCACCGCACTCCAGAGGGGCACCGCACTCCAAAGCTTCCTGTCCCAAGATCACCGATTTCGGTCTGGCCAAGTGGCTGCGTGGCGGCGACGGCGACGCGGAGGGCCGGCGGAGCGGGCTGACCCAGGCGGGTTCGGTGCTCGGCACGCCAAGTTACATGGCGCCGGAGCAAGCCAAGGGACGCGGCGACAGGATCGGCCCGACCACTGACGTCTATGCCTTGGGGGCGATCCTCTACGAAATGCTCTCCGGCCGGCCGCCGTTCCGGGGCGAGACGGCACTGGAGACGCTGGAACAAATCCGATCACAAGAGCCTGTGTCGTTGCGCCGGCTGCTGCCCACACTCCCGCGCGATTTGGAAACCGTCTGCCTCAAGTGCCTCGAGAAGGAGCCGCACAAGCGTTACGCCAGTGGGCAGGCGTTGGCCGACGACTTGCGGCGATTCCTCGACGGCGAGCCGATCCGGGCGCGGCCGGTGGCGGCGTGGGAACGGGCCGCGAAATGGGCGCGCCGGCGACCGGCCGTGGCCACGCTGCTGGCGACGATTGTCGCGGTGAGCGTCCTGGCCTTTGCGACTGTGACCTGGGCCTGGCTGCGGGCCGAGACGAACCGGATCGCCGCGGTCGCCGCTTCCGAGAAGGCCGAGACAGCGCTAGTGGCGGAACAGGCGGAACGCGAACGCGTCGTGGCATCGCTCTATTTCCACGACATCGCGCTGGCGCATTCCGAATACTGGAACCACGACATCGCCCGCGCCAACCAACTGCTCGCCGCCTTGCCACCCGCGCGACGCCATTGGGAGTGGCATTACCTGAACCGTCTCTGCAACGGCCAACTTCTGACGTTCTCAGGCCATACGCTCAGGGTTTGGAGCTTGGCCTATAGTCCGGATGGCCAACGGATCGCGTCCGGCAGCGCCCACTGGGGCCGCGACGTCCAGGGAGAAGTGAAGGTCTGGGATGCGAACACCGGACAGGAATTGTTTTCCTTTCGCGACCAACCCTACTCGATTATGAGCTTGGCGTTCAGTCCCGATGCCACCGTGCTGGCTTCCGCCAGTGTGATTTGGGGTGCGGGGCGGCGACGCGGCGACGTGCGGGTGCGGGACCTCAAGACAGGTCAGGAACGGCTCTCCATTCCGTGCGACAGTGATGTTTTCAGCGTCGCGTTCAGCCCCGACGGCCGGGTGCTCGCGATGGGTTGCAGCAACGGGATCATAAGACTCTGCGACAGCTCGACCGGAAAAGAGCAGCGGGTTCTCGCCGGACACGGAAGCACGGTTTTTAGTGTCTGCTTCAGCCCGGACGGCGCGTGGCTTGCATCGGGGAGTAATGACTCTTCGGTCCGTGTCTGGGACGCGCGTGACGGACGCGAACTTAAGGCAATCCGGATCCCGGGCCCAACTCCGAGCGTCCGCGCCGTGAGCTTCAGTTCAGACGGAGCTTACTTGGCCGCGGCCACGTACGGCGGCACCGTCACGGTGTTTGACGCCCAAACCGGATCGGAAGTTAACAGGGACCTGGCACACGGTTCGGCGTACGTCGCCTTTGGGCCCGCTGACCTTTCGCTCGCTGTGGCCACGTCCGAGGAGGGCATCTATCTCTTGCAGGCGCTCACGGGCGCAAGGAAACCGCGTTTTCCCGGTCACCGTTCTGGCGAGAGCCGCGTTGTCTTCAGTCTGGACGGACGCCGGCTCGTTACTGCCGGTGCCGACCGGCTGGTAAGGGTCTGGGACGTGACCGCCGAGCCGGAGCCAAGAGAGATGAATGTTACTGGTGACGGCAACATCGCGGACATGGCTTACAGCCCCGACGGCCGACAACTGGCCGTCGTGACCACCGCACGGCGCGGCTCGCTGCTGCGCGGCGCGATGACCGACAAGACCCTGCGGACATGGGACATGACAGCCGGACGGCAGCTTCATGTCGCTAAGGGCCACACCGAATGGCTGACTTGCGTCGCGTACAGCCCCGACGGCCGCGTGATCGCCACGGGAAGCGACGATAAGACGGTTCGGCTATGGAACGCGCAGTCGGGCGAACCGCGTTTCACGCTGACGGGCCACACCGACAAGGTCACGGGCGTTGCGTTTGGTCCGGACGGCAGTCGCCTGGTTTCGGTGAGCCTCGACAAAACGCTGAGACTCTGGGATGCCGGCACTGGCCAGGAACTGGACGCGTTTCCCTCGCACGACTCCGGCATCACGAGCGTCGCTTGGGTATCGGACGGCCGTCACGTGATCGTGGCCGGTGAGAACGGCAAGGTCACAGTCTGGAACGTAGCGACCCGACGCGAGCATGCGACGCTGCGCGGGCACGCTGTCAAGGTCCACTCCATGACTCTCAGCCGGGATGCCCAACTTTTGGCGACCGCCGATGCCAGCGGGAACATTCACATCTGGGATTTCGCAGCGCTCGTCGAAGGGAGGGCGGCGGTACCGCGGCACAGCTTGCAGCGGCATGTCGAGCCGGTAACCGGCCTGAGCTTCAGCCCCGACGGCAATCGACTCGCTTCGGTCAGCTCGGAGTCGGTAACACTCTGGGACGCTGCCACCGGTCAAGAAATCCTGGCACCGCGCTGCCAAACGGGGTCCGAGTCCCGCGTGCAATTTAGTCCCGACGGACGACAGCTCGCCGTGTCCGCCGGTATCGCCGTCAGGATACTTGATTCGACCGACGAGCGGCCGGCCGCCGGACTCAATGCCCAAACCGAGCAGCAGCGGACAATTGGCTGGCACGAGCGCGAGGCGAAGCAGGCCCAAGAGGCACGAGATTGGTTCGGTGCCGCTTACCACCTGAGCCGTCTCATCGAGGCCCAGCCGGACCGCCGGGCGCACTACTTCCGACGTGGCCAAGTGAACGCTGGCCGCGCCAACTGGCAGGAAGCGGCCTCGGACTACAACCGCACTGCGGAGCTAAGACCGTTTAACCTGGAACTCGCCCTGCAACATGCGGCGGTGCTAAGTAGACCGGCATGAGAAAGTATGCTGGCGAGCGGGGGGCGTCAGCCCCCTGATCCTTATGAAAGTTCGGCACATCAGGGGGCTGACGCCCCCCGCTCGCCAGCCCAATTGTCAATGCCGGTCTACTTAGCGCTCGCGGGCGATAGCGCCAGCTACCAAGCGATCTGTATGCGCGAGATCGATCGCTCAAGTCAGTCGCCCGATCACCGCGCCGCGTATCTGGTGGCCCGCGCCGGCAGCCTGGCGCCCGACTCCGGAGTGGACCCCGCCCGGCTGGTGCAACTGGCCCAAGAAGCTGTGACCGGTTCGCCCAAGTTGCAATGGTACACTCACGCGCTCGGACTGGCCCACTACCGAGCTGGCCAATTCGGGTTGGCGGTCGAGTACTTCCGCCGCTCGATCGAACAAAAGCCGGAATGGTACGCCAACCCGCTCAACTGGCTTGGTCTTGCGATGGCCCATCGAAGCCTCGGAAAGACCGACGAGGCCCAGCAATGGCTGGACAAGGCCCTGCGATGGAATGATGAAAGTCTCGCTACTGCCGAGGGCGCCAATATCCGAGATTGGGACCCGCACGACAGGCTCGCCTGGCAACTGCTGCGGCGCGAGGCCCAGCGGTGAAACACTTTGGAGTGCGGTGGCTTGACACCGCTTTGGATCGAGTGCGACGCCATGCCCGACCAATCCAAAGCGGTGTCAAGCCACAGCACTCCAAAGCTCCAGCGCCGTCGTTGACTGACGGAGCTGATTTGCCGACTGTATCGGTCACTTCGATTACATCCGATGGCGAAGAGTGAGCAAACCCCATGAGCGATGCCGATACTACGATTGAGACCTTGCGACAGGCGATGCGACAGTTCGTTGCCGAGCGCGAGTGGGAGAAATACCACACGCCGAAAAACCTGGCGATGTCATTGGCGATCGAGGCTGGCGAGCTGATGGAACATTTCCAATGGCTCGAGCAGGCCGAGTCGCAGGCGACAGCCGATTCGCCGGAAACGAAAGCGGCGATCGCCGATGAACTTGCCGATGTGTTGTGTTATGCGTTGAGCCTCGCCAATGTGCTCCAGATCGACGTGTCCGGCGCCGTTCTTGGCAAACTCAAGAAGAACGCCATCAAGTACCCGGCCGAGCGGTTTCGCGGCCGGTTTCGAGCGGACTGACCGCCATGAAACGCCTTCGAACCATTTTTGGGGTAGCGATTCTCGCGCTGCCTTCGGGGGCGGCCCTTTCGCAATTGCAGGATTCCAAGCCTGCCGCAAAATCGTGTCCAACCTGCAAACACACGTTTACGGGCGATGTTCATTTTTGCCCCGTGGACGGTGTCCCCTTGGCCGATGCTGAGCCGGTTCGGACGAATGCCCGCTCGTGCCCGCGTTGCAAACGGCGTTATGACAGCTCCATTCGCTTTTGCACGGACGATGGGGCTCCGCTCTTGGACACCGAAGAAGTAGTAGCACTTCCACAGGCTCGCAACCGATCAGTCAAGTCCGTCGACGCCCAGGCCAGCGGCTCGACAACGTCCTATGCCAAGCGGACCGCGAAACAAAAGAAGGATGAACCGAAACAGGTCACCGCCGGGACCGCCGAACGTGACGCTCGACAACTCATCGGCGCCGCGTACGTGAGCACACTCAGGTCGGCAATCGTCACGGAGGGCAAGCACAGGGCCGAGTGGGAGGCGAAGGCACAAGCCCTCGCCGAAAAGTTTCGCGCCGAGCGGCGGATTGCCGTCGCCGTTCAGGTTCGGTCGGATGCTTCGTCGCTTGGGAGTCTCGCGGCCGAAGCAGAGGACGAACTTGTCCGGCGGATTCGAGCCGGCGAGATTCGGGACTTGGACTTCGTGAATCCACAATCCTTGAATCACCAAGCTGGTTGGAAGAGACTCCTCGTGGACTTGCAATTGCGTCAGCACATGAATGCCGGCCAGGACATCCAGTTCGAATTGACGCTGGGCGAATGCGACCAAGCGGGCCGCCCGATCGATGAAGGCGAATTGCCCATACCCGAAATCGAAGACGAGTCAACCCGATCCCTCTCGAAGTCCGTTCTCGCTACTCGCCGACTGGACGAGCCGTTCGTCATTGCGGGCAAAGCCGGCGACGCGATCGATCAGGTCGCCGCCGAGGCGCTGCGTCGAGTCCATCGTCTGCTGAGATCCCAGTTCGACGAGGCCCGACGTCTCGATCGCGAGGGCAAACGGAGCCAGGCGATCGAGGCCTACCTGAGATTTCTCTTTTCCACGCCGGAGTTCGATTCGCCGCTGGCCGAGATCGCCAATGCGGCCGTGGCCGACGTGCTGCATTTCTCGGTGCTCGATTGGCTCTGGGGCGAACCGGAGGTGGCCGCCTTGGCCCCGGATCGGCCGACGCGGCGACTGCCGCTCGGATTCCGCCCCGTCGCCGGGGAACCGAGCGACGCGGGGTTGCCGCGAACGATCACCAACATGCGAGACGGTTCCGAGATGCTGCTGGTCGCCGCCGGCACGGAGATCATGGGCAACGAGTCCGGTGCCCCCGACGAGCGTCCGGCTCACCCGGTCTCACTCAATTCCTTCTATATAGACAAACTGGAGGCGAGCGTCGCCCAGTATGAGCGATTCCTCAATGCGACCGGCCACCGCGTGCCGCGTGGGGAGAAGGGGTTGGGGGTTGGGGGTTGGGGGTTGGGGGAGAGGGAAGAGGGGTCAGAGGTTAACAGTCAGAGGTCAGATGTGGCCGATACCGACGGGCCGTCTCAGTGGATCGCGCGCACCGCGAATAAGGACAGCCTGTCCATGCCGGTCGTCCAGGTCAGTTGGCACGATGCCCGCGTGTACGCTCAGTGGTCGGGCAAGTCACTGCCGAGCGAGGCCCAGTGGGAGCGTGCGGCGCGGGGAAGAGGTCTGGGGACCGAGGTCAGAAGTCAGAAGTCAGAGGTCAGAGGTCAGAAGTCGGAGCGGCGCGGTCCGATGTCGGTGTACAGTTCACCCGCCGCGCTCAGCCCGTACGGTTGCCAGAACATGCTCGGCAACGTCGCCGAATGGTGCCGCGACTGGTTCGACGCCGACTATTATGTCCAGAGTTCCGCCGACGAACCGCTCGGCCTCGACACCGGCGAGCTGCGGGTCGTGCGCGGCGGCTCGTGGAATTCGCCGCTCGACAAAATCACAACCACCGCCCGGCTAGGACTACGTCCAACCGATCGCTCAAGCGCCATCGGGTTTCGATGTGTGCTGAATCTGCCTACCGGCCTGTAGCGGATGCCGAAAACGGCCATTCAATTGGCCCAAATCACTGCTGTCGCGTGAACAGAACGACGCAACAACCGACCTCATCCTTGGCAGTCACGATTTCAAAACACCCCAGTGCGTTGCCCGCTTTGTCTTTTTCCAGCACGTGCTGTCTTAGGGTCATTCATGGTTCCGCGAAAATTTTCTTTCGCTCTTTGCCTTTTGCCTTCGCTGATTCTCGCGGCGTTGGCCCAGGAACCGCTTTCCGAAAAGACAACTCAAGCCATAGACCGAGCCGCCGCCGCGCTTCGAGAAGGGCGGCTCGGTGAAGTGCTAAGCCTGATTGAACCAGTAATTCAGACGAAAACTCCGGACGAGCTTCGGCTGGTTGACCAGGAATTGCGCGGAGTCCACGGGTTGGAAATGTCGGCGTTGGAATTGGCGGCGTTCTGCCGAGTGGAGCTGGTGCTGACCGGCCATGGAGGGCGTCTCGGCCGGGCGCCGGCTGCGATATTACCGGTTGTGCTCGAAGCCCTGGACGATCGAATCGCGTTCCTGGTTGAGCCAGTGCGACGCGAGGTCGATGCTGGTATGCCGGCAATTGTGCCCGACGTTGTGATGGCAGAGAAGATCGCCTCGATCCGTCCGCTACTCACTCACGTCGATCAGGCAGGCCTGCTCGCAACACACATCCATCGCTCTGCGAGCCAGCTTTCAGCCGCAGACCGGGCGGGGTTGGAACCACGACCACGCGACATCGCAAACCGAAAATTGACCGACGAGCAGAAACAGCTCGACAAACTACGTGATCGACTCACCGGCCGTCTCGTCGACTTCAGCCTCGTGCGGCTGAACAATGCTCTGAACACACTTCTCGATGACACGATCAGCTTCCAACGCCGCTTTGCGGCGACGCAGGAGGCAAGCGAGAGTCTGGCGACGCTGCAGGTCCACTGGGAAAGTTACAAACGATGGAAACAGCAAAACGGTGGCCTCGACCGCAACGTGGAGGCACGCGTGCGACGACAGAAAAACCTCGTTCACATCCAATCCGGACCGCTCTTGCAAAAAGTCACTCACTTCGACGAGGGCTGTCGCTGGTGGCTACGCGGCCGATTCGGCCAGGGACCCATCGGCGGCGGATTGGCCAAGGTCGTCCCGGCTGGCTTGAACTATGAACAATCGCTGCAATGGCTCGCGAATAGTCCGCTCCTAATGCCGCAGGTGATTCGCAAACCGCAGAATCCGCTCACAGTACCCAACCCATTCCCCATCGCTCGTCGCCATCTGGAATGGTGGCGATTTGAAACGCGAGTCGAGTTGACAGTACCAGTGAGACTTCCCATCGCAGCCCCGGGAGAGAGCATGGCCCACACAGCCCTGCTGGCGAACCACGCGCCGCCCAAGTTTTCCGGGAGCTGGGTGTTCCGCAAGCAACTGTTGGAGGGTAAGCCCGAGGACATTCGCTTGGGTCAGTTAGTTGGCTACATCGAATATGCCAATGCCCTGTACCACTTTGAGCGACTCATCGAATTGGCGACGCCCGCGGAACTTCGGACGATCGACGACATCATCGGGCAAGACGATCGATTCGTAGTTCATTCCAATCTATCGAGCCAATTCGACAACTTGGACCCGGCAAGCACGTTGCAGTTGCCCAGACCAATGCGCGATCCACGCGCGGCGCAGCCGAACGAGCGGCGCGGGCTCCAATGGATCATGGCTTTGGCCCGCGTTGAGCTGGGGGCGATGCGTGCCGGACATACCGGCGAATTGGCCAACCCGATTCGCCGCCTGGAGTACGCGAAGCGTTACGGCACGGAAGGACCCGTGTGGGGTTACCACGGCCCATTCGATCGATGGCCGCCCAGGGTACCAGAACGCGATGCGTTCCTCGAAATTCTCTTCGACGGTGCCCGCCAGCATTACTACGAATCGCGAACGGAGTACCAGATTGCGGCCAGGACTCGCGCGGAGACGGAGGTGTTTGGGGCCGGACGCCTCAGACTATTTCAGCTCGAACGCAAATTGCGTATCGCCATCGAGATGCTGGAGGCGTTTCGTAATCTCTCATTCGCGTCATTAAGCCCGGCACAGCACGCGGAGTTAGAGAGGTGGCTCAATCAGTTGACGCTGGAGGAAGGACTAATTAGAGGGCGCCTTTTCCCGCCGCCTCACTTAATCAAGACTGTTCGCGTGAACCGCGAAAACTGAACACGAAAGGAGCCAGTTATGGCTTTGACACCTCATTCGACTTTCACCTCGATGACAACGATCGCGATTGTGTCGAGTGCTATTGCTGAATTATTAACTCCTATTGGGGTTATCCGCGCGGGCGATGAGAAATCGGTTTCGGCACAGCAGAATTCAACAGCCGAGGCAGGAAGGGCATCCTCAGTGGACGAAGGATCGCTCGACGCGATTACCGCACTGTCAGCGGCGACTCCCAGGGCTGCTGCAAATCGGTGGGAGTCCGGTGAGATTCGATTTGCCGGCCAGTGGGCCACGCCGGATCATGTGGCTCAACTGGTGGCTGGAGACCGGATTCAAATCTCCTATCGTGAACGCCGCTCGAAGTGCCCGGAAACCGCCGACGGTCATTTGAAGCTAGCTCAGTGGTGTCGCGAGCAGGGCCTGGCCGATCAGCAGCGGGCCCATCTCTTGGTCGCAGCTCAGTTGGCCCCGACCGATCCAAGACCACGAAAGGCACTGGGACTGGTCGAGTACAAAAGTGCGTGGATGACCCCGGCGGAACTGTCGGTGGCAAAGAGTCGAGAAGTCGATGCCATCAAGGCCTACAACACATGGAAAGCCAGATTGTCCAAGCTCAACCAAGATCTGGAATCCGATGATCAAGTCGCGCGACAGAATGCGGTGTCGCAATTGCGCGCGATCCGAGATCCGCAGTCGATCCCAGCGATGGAAGAGGTTCTTTCCCAATCGAGTGAGTCGCTCGGAACAATGGTGGTCGAGACCGTGAGCCAGATTCTGCATCAGGCCGCGACCCGTTCGCTTGTGCGGCACGCAGTCTGGCATACGTCGCCGCGGGTCCGCGATGCCGCCGTCGATGAACTCCTGCACCGCGAACCCACTCACTACGTCGGCAATCTTATCCATCTCCTAAGGCCGACTACGTCCGGTGAAACTTGGACAACTCTGCCAAACGGCGCCACCGCCGGTGTTTGGTTCACGCAAGATTTCGAGCGCAATAATGTTGTCGTTTCCACGGTCGATTTTACCGGAGTTGCTCGATGGAACACCTTGACCCCAGAGCGACGCAGAACTCGAAACCAACGCTTGGCAAATCTCATCGATGGCCAGAATCAGTTTCGTCTTGAAAACGCACATTCCGCACTCCGCCGGGTAAGCGGCGAAGATTTCGGCACCGATCAGCAAGCTTGGGTGAACTGGTGGAGCAACGTCAGTTACGTGAGCCCGGGTGAGTATTCAAGCCCTTCACGAACGACCGTGGCTCGGTATGAAAACATTGGAGCAATTGATACGGGGCATAGCTGCTTTGTAGCCGGAACCCCAATGTGGACCCTTCGCGGACTTGTGTCGATTGACCAGATACAATTGGGCGATCTGGTACTCGCCAAAAACGTCGAATCTGGAGCGCTGGAGTATCAGCCCGTTATCGACCGGACCATCCGGCGCCAGAAGCCCACGCTGAAGCTGCAATTCGACGGTGAAGTTCTCGGAGTTACGCCGGGGCACCCGATTTGGTCAGCGGACAAGAAATGGATGCGTGCCCGCGAATTTCGAAGCGGCGATCATGTCGGCGTGTGTGGAGGGTCTGTGGAACTGGTCTCGACATCTGAAGGCCAAGCAGACTTCGTCTACAACCTCGTCGTCGCCGGCAGTAACACGTACTTCGTCGGACGGAATAAGATCCTGGTGCACGACATTACGCCGATTGCCGATGCCATGCTGGCTGAGATGCCATCGGCTGATGCGAACGAATAGCCATCCGGTAACCAATTGAAAACGCCGCGGCCGGGCTGCGCTTTTGTGTTAGTGCGCCGCTCCCGAACGAAGACGCACCGACGATTCCATGTAAAGTTTGTGCCAACCCCCCACTTGCCCTTCGGCACTACTCACGGCGCACGGCGCGGGTCTGCGACCCCGCCGATGTGCCCGACCGAAGGTCTCCTCGTCCGCATGGTCACCCGCGGTCAGCCCAGTGGCTCGGTCAGAGACCGGCCACAGCGCGGGCCACAGCGCGAGTCGAGCAACTGAATGTCATGACAGCTCACGACGTCGACTTGCCCTTCTGCAACGCTCATTGTCAAATACCATCCAGCCAATTCGGCCAGGATGAACGGGGGACACGGAACGGATTCCCATCGCAGGTTGGTTCCTCGCGGAGCGATGGGCCAGGGTCATGATTTTTCAAGATACGATTTTCCGGCTGGCGACCGCCGTGGCACGGGGGGTAGTGATTCCCGTCTACGGGCGGCAGTTGCGGCAATTCGAGCGGCTGCTGGAGCAGGCGAGCCAGGTGCAACGGGCAGGGTTGTTCGCTCGCATCGAACGGTGCCGCGATACGAAGTTCGGCCGCGATCACGGGTTCGCAGCGATTCGAACCTTGGAGGATTTTCGCCGACAGGTGCCCGTGGCACGCTATGACTACTTCGCTCCCTACATCGACGCCGTCGGGCGCGGGGAATTCGACGCCCTGTTTCCGCCCTCCGAGAAGGTGCTGCGGTTCACGATCACGACCGGCAGCACGGGAAAACCGAAACTAAATCCGGTCACCACGTCGTGGCTCAAGGAATACCGCCAGGCGTGGAATCTCTGGGGCGTCAAGGCGATGCTCGACCACCCGGAAAAAGTCGGCGGCAAGATTTTGCAGATGATCGGCACCTGGAACATGGGCCAAACGCCGGGCGGGATTCCGATCAGCATGGTCAGTGCCCTGGTCGCTCGCACTCAGAACCCGATCGTGAAGCCGTTCTATGCCGTGCCGCACGAGCTGGCCGACATCAGCGACGTCACGGCTCGGTACTACACGATCCTGCGACTAAGCATGCCCGAGCGTATCGGGCTGATCTGCCTGATGAACCCCGGAACGCTCATCAAGTTGGTCGAGGTCGGCAATGACAACCGCGAACTTTTGATACGCGACATTTTCGACGGGACACTTTCGACCCAATTCGATGTGCAACCCGAGATTCGCCGCCAGCTCGCGTCGCGAATTCGGCCCAATCGCCCGTGTGCCGAACGGCTGCGGCAGATTGTGGAGCGGACAGGCAGGCTGTATCCGAAGGATTATTGGCCCGCCCCGATCATCGGCTGCTGGATCGGCGGCACGGCCGGATATCAGGCCCGCTACCTCGCCGAGTATTTCGGCGACGTGCCGCTGCGCGATCTCGGCCTGGTTTCCAGTGAAGGCCGCCACACGATTCCACTCCACGACGGTAAGCCCGAAGGCGTGCTGGCGATCACGACTCACTACTACGAGTTTGTCCCCGTCGGAGAGATTGATTCGCTACAACCAACCGTCCTCGAGGGTCACGAACTCGAAATCGGTCGCGACTATTATTTGCTGATGACCACGTCGAGCGGCTACTACCGATTCAACATCGGCGACATCATGCGCTGCCACGGTTTCGTCGGCGAGGCACCGGTGCTGGAGTTTCTACAGAAAGGCGACCGCTGCGGCGACCTGGAGGGCGAAAAGGTCACCGAGCACCAATTCGTTCAGGCGGCCGACAAGGTCGCCGGGTCGCTCGGCATCAAGTTGACTTACATCACGACCGTCCCCTGCCGCGACGGCCGGGAGCTACCACGCTACGTCGCAGTCGTCGAGCACGGCGACATTCCCGATTGTTCTGTGGCACATCGCTTCCTCGAATCGGTCGATCGCGAACTCATGTCTACCAATTTTCTATACTCGGCCCGTCGCCGCGAGGGCGTGCTCGGCCCGCCGCGACTCCTGCGCATTCGCACCGGCCAGTGGAATCAATTCGTCCAAGCCCAAATCGATCGCCGCGGCACCGGCGAGGCCCACTACAAACACCCCGGCCTAGTCCAAGATCAATCGTGGCTGAATGAGTTCACACCGGTAGACACGATCAGCATTTCATGAATACTCAAGGACGGTTCGCACGCGAAAATGCGGCCAATCCAGGATAGATCGCCCGCGGGCCGAGTTGCTGTTCGATGCGAAGCAGTTGGTTGTACTTGGCCGTGCGATCCGAGCGACTGGCGGAGCCGGTTTTGATCTGGCCCACGTTGGTGGCGACGGCGAGATCGGCGATCGTCGCGTCTTCGGTCTCGCCCGAACGATGGCTGGCGATCGCGGTGTAGCCGGAACGGCGGGCAAGATCGATCGCTTCTAGAGTTTCGGTGAGTGTGCCGATCTGGTTGACCTTCACGAGAATCGAGTTGGCGATGCCCGCCGCGATGCCTTCGGCGAAGATCTTTGGGTTCGTGACGAACAGGTCGTCGCCCACAAGTTGGATTCTCTGGCCAAGCGCGGCGGTGAGGTTCTTCCAGCCGGAGCGGTCGTTCTGGTCGAGGCCGTCTTCGATCGAGATGATGGGATATTGATTCACCCAACTTTCCCAGTGCTTGATCATTTCGTCGGACGATTTCACGGACTGATCGGACTTCCAAAAGAGGTACCCGGTCTTACCGGCCTCCTTGCCGTGCTCGAAAAGTTCGCTCGTGGCCGGATCAAGTGCCAGAGCGATTTCGCCAGCCGCGCCGGATTTGCCCGCGTGGTAACCGGCCTTGGCGATCGCGTCGAGGATCGACTCGATTGCCTCGACGTTCGATTTCAAGCTCGGTGCGAATCCGCCCTCGTCGCCGACCGCCGTGTTGTATTTCTTGGCCTTCAGCACGTTCTTGAGGGCATGAAAGGTCTCGGCCCCCATGCGTAACGCTTCGCGAAACGTCGAGGCGCCGAGCGGGACGATCATGAACTCTTGAAAGTCCACGTTGTTGTCAGCATGTGCCCCGCCATTGATCACGTTCATCATGGGGACGGGGAGCGTGACGGCCGCGTCGCCGCCGAGATATTTGTAGAGCGGCAGCTTGGCCGAAACGGCCGCGGCCTTCGCCACGGCCATCGAAACGCCGAGCAGCGCATTCGCACCCAGCTTCGATTTGTACTCCGTGCCGTCGGCCTCCTTCATCGCATAGTCAATCTCGCGCTGCTGGCGAGCGTCCTGGCCGCGGAGCAGCGGCCCGAGCACCTTCTCCACATTGGCCACGGCCTTAAGCACGCCTTTGCCGAGATATCTCGACTTGTCCCCGTCGCGCAGCTCCAGCGCCTCGCGCTCACCGGTCGATGCCCCCGACGGCACGGCCGCCCGGCCCAGGCTGCCGTCGTCGAGTGTGACGTCGACTTCCACGGTTGGATTCCCGCGCGAGTCGAGGATCTCGCGAGCAATGATTTCTGTGATGCGAGCCATTCAGCGGCCTCCATGTGCAACTTTGGAGTGCGGCGACTTGTCGCCGCTTTCGTTCAATCTTGCGCGAGCTAAAATATCTTGGGTTGTGCTCGAGTTTTGAGTGCGTTTGGAATTCCAAAGCGGCGACAAGTCGCCGCACTCCAAAGGTAGCTACTTCCACGTCACTTCCATCGCGAACATGTGCAGGTAGTTCTTGTTGGGCGGGCTGTTCTTGCTCTCGTCGTCGATCTCTGGGCTGCGAATCCAGAAGTCGAGTTGCATCATGCACGGGTTGACGTCGCCGCCTTTGAATTTTCGCGGCCGTTCGATGTCGGGGTAGCTGGTCTTAAGTGTTTTGCGGTCGCGCATGCCCTGAGTGATCATGAAGTGTATCTGCTGCTCGTCCCAGAGCGGCTTGCCGTTCAACTTGGCGTGGCCCGTGCCCCAGCCGGCGAGGTAGGTCAGGGTCTTCGGCCAGTTTTTGTCGCCGCAGCCGGAATCACCGTGCTCGAAGATGAATGCGGCGATGCCGCCGTCCTGGCACGGCTGGCCTTCCTTGAATTCATCAAAGGCGATTTCGAGCACGCCGTCGGACGTCTCAAACTTGCCTGTGACCGAACCGGTGTTCTTGATTTCGTTCACGTCGATCTCGAAAGTTCCTTTGACCGCGATTTTGTTTTCGGCTTCGTTGTCGATGTGGTCAAATTTTTTCTTGCCCGGTTTTAGGTCGCCGATCATGTAAGCTCGGCCGGCCGAAACCATGAAATGGCCGTCGTACAGGTCGTGGTTCTTGGGCGAATAGATCGTCAAGTCGGTGCCGGGCTGATTGGTTGGAGTCGGGGCTTTCTTTGCATCCTGGGCGATTACGGCGACAACTCCAATCAGAGCCACAACGAGAGCGACGAGCGTCAAACGGTGCCGGATCATAGGCTTCTCCTTTCAAAGGTGCGATCATTTCTGCTCTTGGGTTGGGTATTTCAGTTCCAAACTAGCTGCCGCGTTTTCCGCGACGGTGACTTCATGTTCCTGTGCGTAAAACTTCTCGTGGAAGATCTTCAGTTTGTACGTTCCGACGGGGACGCCCGCAATGGAGAATCTGCCATCGGCGTCGGTCACGGCGTGAAACGGGTGCGGATCGACGCGAATGAACGACTGCATCCAACCGTGCTTGTCGCAACTGACGTAGACCAATTCTGCCGTGCGCACCTTGGTCTGAAACTTCGTTCCCCTCGCCACGAGCGGAATGTTCTCCTTGGTGACTTTGCCGCGCAGGTTCGTCGTGTGGTACACCTCGTCGGAATTTCGCGTCTCAATCACACTCCCCGTGGTGATCACGGCGGCATGCGGCTCGAACTGGCACTTGACGTTGTCGAGCACCAGCGTCTGCGTCGGCGGCTTGTAGTCTTCGGGCAGCTTCACGCCTTCCAACCACACGAGTACGTACCGAATGCCTCGCGTGTCGGCTGAGATTTCGACATCGCGTTTGGAGAGTGCAGCACCGCAAATTTGCGGGTCCGTCGTGTTCGACACGACGGTCGATTGCGGAATTTCGTCGCCGACGAACGTCACCGTGCCTTCGATCCGGCCGGTTGGTCCTTCGATGGGCGTCCCCGTCGATGCCGATTCACTCACAGAGGATGTTTCAGTGGTTGACGTCGCGGATGGCGCCCCGCTCGATGACAAACTTCCTGACTCCACCGCGGTTGAAGGCGGAGTGTCGGATTTCGCGGACGGCGATGGGCCGGTTGTGTTCTTTGCCTGCCCGCAAGCGGAAACACTCACCGCCAGCCCGATCAGCCACAGGGTCCAATAACAATGCTTCATGGTGTGATTCCAGGGTTTTGAGGATTGAGTTTCATTTCGGGGGGATGTTTGGGGAACTCGGTGTGTTCACCTTCTCGGCATTGGATCGTTCGGTGGGAGCAGGGGGCAGTTTATGCTTCTTATAAGCCGTCCATGCGAAGTAGGCTCCGCAGACTAGCAGGGCAAGGATACAAATCGTGGCAAGCGATTGCACGGCGAGTGCAGCGAGCGCCTTGAGCCGCTTGATCTTTTGCCGCCGGGCCTCTTCCTCGTCAAGGGCGGCGAACTTGCCGGCCATTCCACCGCCGGTTACCTGGTCGGCCTTTTCTTTGACAAGCCGTGCCTTCATCAGGTCCGCGAATTCGGGGAACGCGAGTAGCGGGCGAAACGGTCCCTTCGCGTCGCGAGAGGCTTCAACGTCCGTACCAAAGAGGCCCCGGCGGATCATGTCGCGAATCTGGTGTTTCTCAGCCGAAGTCTTAACCAACTTGCCGGTTTTGTCCTTGTATGTCAGCACGTACTGGTCGGTGGTCTCGAAAATGGCGGCTTCCGGTGTGGCGGCAGGCGGTCGGTTCTCTGAGTCGGCCTTTGGTCGTTGGGGCGACGCAACTTGGGCCGCCACGCCGGATGGTCGGCCGGCAGACCTGTTCGGAGTGTCGCTCAAGCAACCGCTCCTTTCCAGGGCAGCCATTACTTCGTTGGCACTCTGAAACCTAGTTTTCGGATCGCGGGCCATCATCTTGTCGAGGACTAAGTCCAGAATCTCCGGCACGTCGGAGTTCAGCCGCCGCGCGGGAGTGTGCGTTCCCTCTTCCTTGGCGGTCAGCACTTCGATTGCGGTCTCACCATCGAACGGCACCTTGCCGGTCACGAGGTGGTACAGTGTCGCACCGAGCGCGTAGATGTCGCATCGGCTGTCGGCGTTTTTGGCATTTCGCGCCTGTTCCGGCGGCATGTAATACGGTGTTCCGAACCCGCTGCCGGTTTGGGTCAGCCCCTGGTCTTCGTCGATCGCCTTGGCCAAACCGAGGTCAGCCAGCTTCACGGTACCGTCGCGCGTGACCAGGATGTTCTCTGGCTTGATGTCGCGGTGTACCATGCCCTTCGAGTGAGCGTGCTCCAACGCCAGTGCCACATCAACCACGATTCGCACGGCCTCGCGGACCGATAACTTGCCACACTCCTCCAGCAACTTGGCACAACTGTCGCCATCGACAAATTCCATCGCGAAGTAATGAAACCCATTCTCTTCGCCGACGGATATGCCGCGGACGATGTTCGGGTGGTCGAGCTTGGCCGATGCTCGCGCCTCGCGGTAGAACCGATCGACAAAGTCGGGGTTCTTCGCCAGATACTTGGGCAACACCTTGAGGGCCACGTCGCGGTCCATGCTGAGCTGCCGGGCCTTGTAAACCGCACCCATGCCCCCTTCGCCTAATTTTTTCGTCAGGCGAAAGTCGCCGATCTGATTAGTGGAACTTTTCGCTTCAGACATAAGCAAAGCTGCGTGTCACGCGGAGCGGTGGGAGAAAGTGCCAGTTGGGTGAGCAACATATCGAGATTATAGGAATCCGTGGATCGACAGGCAACTTGGCCCAATGGACTTCACATGCGCTGACCTTCATCCGTGTCTTGTACCTCCGCGAACTCTGCGCCTCGGCGTGGAATCTTCTGATTGCATCACGCAATCAGTTTCACGCAGAGGCGCAGGGGCCACAGAGTTACGAGAGAATTGCTCACGGCTTCAGGTACTTGTCCAGAAAGCCGGCCATCTTCGGATAGGCGTCCAGGCGATTGTTCAATTTAACCAGACCGTGCCCTTCGTCCTCATAGCGCAGGTATTCAACCGGCACGCCGCGCTTCTTGAGCGCCGCGACGATTTGCTCTGCCTCGCCCACTGGCACGCGTGGGTCATTGGCACCGTGGATCACCATGAGCGGCGTCTTGATCTTGTCCACGAGATAAATCGGACTGATCGATTGGAGAAAGTCGCGATCTCGCTGCAAGCTGCCGTATTCCGCCTCGCGCGCGGCGCGGCGGTACGCACCGGTGTTTTCGAGAAACGAAACGAAATTGGCAATGCCCACGACATCGATTGCCGCGGCATAAAGATCGGGATATTGTGTGATCGCCGCCAGGACCATGAACCCGCCGTAACTGCCGCCGTAAACCGCCATCCGCTTCGGATCGATCCGCCCGTTGTCGCGCAGCCAATACGCCCCGTGTGCTAAGTCCTTCACGCTATCCATTCGCTTCTGCACGTTGTCCATGTTCAAGAACCGCGTTCCATAACCACTCGACCCGCGCACATTGGGGGCGAAAATCGCATAGCCGCGATTCAGCAGAAATGCGAACACCGCATTGAACGTCGGCCGCGATTGACTCTCCGGCCCCCCGTGCGGATAGACGATCACGGGTGGTTTGCCGTCGACGGCAACATCCTTCGGCGGCATGTACAGCCACGCCGGAATCTTCAGTCCGTCAAACGACTCGTAGTGCTCAAGACGCGGCTCGACGAACGCCTCGGGTGGAATCCCGGCGCGCGAGGCAAACGTGCGTTGTTGCGGAACGCGCGTTGGCGAATCCCACACCCAAACATCCAGGTTTTGGCTCGACCCGCTGAAAGCAAACGCCAGAGGCCAACTTTCCTCGCCGAACGTAAGCCGCTCGATCACACCGACCGGCAGTTTGGCCGTGCGCGGAATACCATCTCCACCCAGCCGGACAACCAGCTTACTCGACCCGCCTTCATTGATTGTGTACGCAATCCAGCGGCCGTCACGGGAAACATCGAACGCCTCAATATCCCAACTCGGCCGCTCCAAAAAAGTCAGTGCCCCGGTGGCGACGTCGATCATGGCCAGGCTCAAGAAGTCGCCGTGGAAATCGGTCAACACAAACACGGCCGAACCGTCCGCCGACCATTTCGGTCTCAAATATCGCACTTCGCACTCGTGCGGCGTGAGATTCTTGTCCTCGCCGGTTTCCGCATTGACCACGTGGATAAACTGGTTCGAGTTCGACGGGTACTCAGAGACGAGCACCTGCTTGCCGTTCGGCGAGAATTCGCCGGCAGTGAAGTATCCGCCAGGCCCTTCGCAAACGAGTCGCGCCTCGACTTTATGCGGCCCGCCCGCCCGCCCGACCTCTTGCACGTAAAGGTCGAAGCGAGATGCCTGCTTGCGATTGGCACTGAATGCGATGCGCTTTCCGTCCGAACTCCACCCGCCCCATTCGTGGATGGCGTCGGGATGGCCGCTCAGTTCCGTAATCTCCGCTCCGTCGCGTTCAGCCAAGTACAACTGAGTCCGTTCGCTACCGCCGGTATCCATTCCGAAGATCCAACGGTCCGGGAACCCGCGCGGGGCAGCGTGTACAAACCGCACAGCCTCCGAATAAAACGTCAGTTGTTCCGGCCAAGAACTTCGATTGCTCACACCCCAGACCTGTGGAATCCCGGTCGTGTTCATTAGAAACAACAAACGCTCCCGGTCAGTCGCCAGACTCGGTGCGTACGCGCTGCGAATGTTCAGGTAGCGACGGATATCGGTTCTTGCAGTCTGATTCATTGCTTACGCCCGCGTCCCAACCTCACGTGTTTCCGAGCCGTGAAGTCAGAGACTACCACAAGACGTGCGCCTGAGGGAATTCCGAAAAAATTCGCGCCCCGTGCCACGATCCACGTCGGATATGAATATAGAGAGTCAACCAACCAAGGTCGTTATGAGGCGCCGAATCAAGGAGGTTACCATGACGCTGCTGAGGAAACGTCTCGCGCTGACAAATCGATCTAGGTTGACACCACATTCTTGCAAAAATACAAATCTTGTTCGAAGACCCGTCGTGGAAGCATTAGAAACACGCTGCTCGGCTTGCTGCCTAACACCGCCGCCGATAGACAATCTTGACACGTGGCAGCCGAGCTACGATGCCCAAGGCACTGTGGCTGAGCTCGCCAATGACGTGAATATCCAATTGCAGTCACTAGGTATCGCGGACGATGCCATGAGTCAGTGGTCGAACGACATCCGTTCCGCGAACCCGGATTTGGCTGAAGCGCCCGATGTGGCCGACATGACCACGACACCCGTCACGGCAATCACCATTACTCCTTCGATGGAGCCTACTGGAGACCCCAGTGCCCCGTACACCGTGGACCAGTTGACGACAGTCTTAAACTCAGGAGCCGCAATGGCTGCCCCAGCAGGCTCACCCGCAGCCGACAAGTACAAAGACGGTAATGTGACTTGCGGTCGATGGCCGTTCTTCAGTAATTTCCACATATGCATCTCGAAGTGCGCAGGAATCCCCAGCGGCCTCTATGAGATAACAAATGCCCCTGGGATATTGATCAGCAAGTTCAGTTGCTCGGAATTTTCCGGTGAGGATGGAGCGGCGATCGCCTGATGTTACCCCGTGACATGAAGGTCTTTCTGTGGTACGCACTGGCCACAATTGCCTTAGTGGCTTGCGTGGCTTTTGTCTCGTCTTGCTTGATTAGGATTCGGTCGGTTGAAACAGAAACAGGCGGGCAAAAGCCCGTACTTATCAAAAAAGGGCTCATCCGACTGAAGCGCGCGCAGCTACAATGCTGGCCAGAAACTACCGGTGCCTCTTCTCGGTTGCCAAGGTGGTCGTGACAAGGGCTAGTTCATGCCGGGTGTCGACATTTCGAGGTGTCTGGCCAGAAATCCTGGCGAACGGTGGGCGTCAGCCCGCTGGTGAAGTTGCGTGATTTGCCAGCATTCACCGGCCAGCTCACGCCGGCCGTTCGCCAGAATTTTTGCCAGACACCATTTCGTGCTTGCCATCCCCACTCTGGGATAGAATCATGCTGGCTGATAATATTCCGAGGACGATTGAATGCAACGCGAGGAAATCCAGGTCAACCTGGGCGAACGAAGCTATCCGATTCTCGTCACAAGCGGCGAGCTGATGGGCATCGGACAATTTGCTCGCTCGCGATGCCGTGGGACGCGCACTCTGGTTGTCTGCGACGGCAACACCGCCGCCATTTCCGCGACTGTCAGTGCGAGTTTGAACCAGGCGGGTTTCGTGTGCGTGACCGTTTCGCTTGCGCCCGGTGAATCCTCAAAGTCGATGGCGAATGCCACTACACTTTTTGATGCCCTGATCCGGATGGCAGCGGATCGCCAGACCCTGGTTGTCGCCGTGGGCGGTGGCGTGATCGGCGATCTTGCGGGTTTCGTGGCAGCGACTTACGCGCGGGGAGTGCCTTTTCTTCAAGTTCCCACGTCGCTTTTGGCCCAGGTCGATAGCTCGGTCGGCGGCAAGGTCGGGATCAATCACGCCACACCCGATGGTCGAGTGGTCAAAAACATGATCGGAGCGTTTCACCAACCTGCTGGGGTGTACATCGACACGGACACGCTTCGAACACTCCCGCCCCTGGAGCTGCGGGCTGGGTTGGCCGAAGTCGTGAAATGCGGCGTGATTCTCGATGAGGAATTTTTTGCGTTTCTCGAATCCAACGCCGACGCGGTGCTAGCACTGGAACCCGCCGCGACACGCCACGTTGTCGCACGGTGCTGCCGGCTCAAGGCGGACGTGGTTGAGGCGGACGAACGCGAGACCACCGATCGACGAGCGATCTTGAATTACGGCCATACGTTTGCCCACGCAATCGAGGCGATCAGTCGCGACTACCGACACGGCGAGGCGGTCGCGATCGGCATGGTCGCCGCCAGCCGCCTGGCCGAACGGCTGGGGCGTGTGCCGCCGGCGGTGACTGAACGTCAGGTGAGACTGCTCGAGCGATTTGGGCTGCCCACTCATGCCCGCAATCTGGATCCCGCCGGGCTGTTGGAGGCGATGCAGCACGACAAGAAAATGCAGGCAGGCCAACTGCGATTCGTTCTGCCGCGTGGCCTGGGGAAAGTCGAGTTAGTATCTCGCGTCGAACGATCACTGGTGCAAGATGTCATCGAGTGCATGGTGAGGACGGGATCATGAGCGAAGGAGAATCAACGGTTCATGGCTCATTGGCAGAAAATGCCGGTTGTGCTCGCCAGGAGTTAATTGCACCTGACTCGCCACTTCGCGACTTGCTCTGTCTGTCCATGATCAGCGGAGTCGGGCCGCTGCATTTTCGGGCACTCGTGGAGCGGCTGGGCAGCGCGACGGCTGTGCTGGACGCGCCGATGAGCCGCCTGCGGGACGTACCGGGAATTGGAGTGAAAACGGCCGAACGAATCATGCGCGCGCGAACTGAGTGCAACGTGGATCAGGAACTCGCCGATTGCCAGCGGCTCGGGGTCAAGCTCATTGCGGCCGGGTCTCCGGAGTTTCCGCAAGGGTTACAAAACATCCCCGATCCGCCGATGATGCTCTACGTGCGCGGCGAGTTGCTTCCGCGCGATGCGCTTGCCATCGGCCTCGTCGGGTCGCGGCACTGCACGCACTACGGCATGCGCACGGCCGAAAGGTTGGCCGCCTCGCTGGCACGAATCGGCTTCACAATCGTGAGTGGCCTGGCGCGTGGCATCGACCGCTTAGCGCATCAGGGGGCACTCGACGCCGGCGGCCGCACGATCGCCGTGCTCGCCAGCGGCGTTGGGAACATTTATCCGCCGGAGCACGTCGATTTGTCTGAAAAGGTCACCAAAGCAGGTGCACTCGTCAGTGAAGTGCCCACAAGTTTCGAGCCGATGGCCGGACTGTTCCCGCAACGCAACCGCATCATCAGCGGTCTTAGCCTCGGCGTGATCGTGGTCGAAGCGGCCATGCGCAGTGGAGCACTCATCACCGCCCGCCACGCCAAGGAGCAAAATCGAGAAGTCTTCGCCGTGCCCGGTCCGGTCGATAGTCTCGCCAGTCGTGGCTGTCACGCTCTGCTGCGCGACGGTGCCACACTGGTCGAAACAGCCGAGGACGTGCTCGACGCGTTGGGTCCGCTCATGAACGAGATCAAACCATCGCCCGAAACGAGCGTCCGTCACCCGCTCGAACTTATGCTCAACGAACTCGAACGCAAACTACTCGACCTGATCGGCTCCGAGTCCGTGTCGCCCGACGAACTCGTCGCTCGCAGCCAGCTCGTCGCCCCGCAGGTGTTGTCCGCCTTGAGCGTATTGGAAATGCGCAGGCTAGTGCGACGGCTGCCCGGAAACATGTACGCGCGGCGATGAACCCGCCGCTCTGCTCACACGAAAACTTCAAGCGAGATTTTCGAGAACCAGACCATGTATGTTTTTTGGGACGGCGTTGTTCGACCCGCGCTGACCGCGCTGCAACCCAGGGTGATCGTCGAGATCGGCTCGGAGGAGGGGAAGAGCACCACGAAGCTCTTGGAATTTTGTCAACAACACGATGCCGTCCTTCACGCGATTGACCCGCAGCCCAAGCCAGGCGTGGTCGCCTGGCAGCAACAGTACGCTGGCCGATTTGTGTTGCACCAGGAACTGAGCCTCACCGCGCTGCCGAAGATCGAGCGATTCGACGCCGTGCTGATCGACGGCGATCACAATTGGTACACGGTCTGGAACGAACTGAAGATCATCGCGGACCGCACGCGCGAGGCAGGTCAGCCGTTCCCGCTCGTCATTTTGCACGATGTGAGCTGGCCGTACGGCCGCCGCGATCTGTACTACAACCCGGCCACCATTCCTGAACCCCATCGGCATCCGTTCGCGCGCAGGGGGATGAGGCCGGGCGTCACCCCACTTCTGGAGACCGGCGGCCTGAACGCATATCTTCAAAACGCCGTCCACGAAGGTGGTCCGAAAAACGGCGTAATGACGGCCATCGAGGATTTTCTCAAGGCCGCGACTCAGGAAATTGAATTGATCGTCGTGCCGGGATTTTGCGGGCTGGCCATTCTCATCGCGAACGAACTCAAGCAGCTCAAGCCGGATCTGGCCGCCGTGCTCGATCAGTGGCGAATTCCCCCCCACATCGCGAGCTATATCGAGCAGCTTGAAGAGGCTCGCATTCGCGGGCGCATCAACGGCGAAGAAAACCAAATCGTCATTCGGCAACTAGCCGGCCGCTTGCAGAAACTCGGCATTCGATAGTAGGGTGGGCCAAGTCTTCGCGGCCCACCGTGGAGGACAGGGGGTTTCACCGGCGTTGGTGGGCCGCGAAGACTTGGCCCACCCTACGTGCCGCTTCAAATCCTCGGAGCGTGTTGTCCATAATTGCCCTCATGATCGCCTGCGCCCGGGGGATCTGCCGGCCGGGCGAATGGAGAGTTCCTGGCCGCGGCGAATTGTCAGAGAATGCTCCTCGGGCTTGTACCCCTCACGCTTCACGACGAGCGAATGCTCGCCCACTTTCACGTCGACGCGCGCTTCTTTCTCGCCGTGAAGTTGAACCGGTTGTCCGTCGAGCAGTAATTCTAACTCGGCCCGTTCGGCGGCTGGAATCTCGATGACGAGCGTGCCGACGTTCGTCGAGAGCCACTGCCACACGAGCGCCGCGATTAGTACGGTGGCACCACCAATCCAAAGGCACGCGGTCAGGATTGGGCTGCCACGGCGGCGAGTCGTTGTGGTAGACCGTGCGGCCGCGGGAGTCTGCACGGTCGCGGTCGCGATCGCTTGCAGAATGTCATACGGCTCGGCTGAAGGAGATTCGTCCGAGAGCGATTTGAGTGACGGAGTCGTGCTTCGCGTCGAGTTCGACACAGAACTGGGGCTTGAATCCAGACCGAGCTTTGAGACGGGAGCCGAGCTGGGAGTGGCATCGAGGCCCGACAATGACGGCCGCGAGGGAGTGCTCGGCTGCGGTCTGGCCTCGGCGGCCGGTTCCGTTTTTGTTACCGCACTCGCCAGCGAACTCAGCGACGCACGGAACGGCGAGAGTGCCTGAGCCACCTCGGCCGGCCGCTGGTAACGATCCTCCGGCCGCTTGGCCATCATCTTGTTCACGACAGCAATCAACGGCGGCGGAGTGTCGGCGGCGAACTGCTGGATCGGCGGCGGCTGGTCCTCGCGATGGGCCAGCAGCTTCTCCACCAGCGACCCGTCCGGGAACGGAACTCGGCCGGTGAGGCACTGATAGAGCGCGCAGCCGAGCGAGTAGATATCGCTGCGCGTGTCGGCACTGCGCGAGTTTTTGGCCTGCTCGGGGGCCACGTAATCGACGGTGCCGAGCACCTCGCCGGCATGCGTCAGATCCTTCTTGGCCGCCGCCTCGTCGGCCCAGTCGCCGGAAAACATCGCCAGGCCCATGTCGAGGATTTTCACCTTGCCCTTCGGCGTGATGATGATGTTCGATGGCTTGATGTCACGATGGATGACTCCGCGTTCGACGGCGTGCTCGAGGCCAATAGCCGTCAAGTAGCCGACCTCCGCCGTTTCGCTTGCCGCCAGCCGGCCACGCTCCTCGATGAGCCGGCTTAGCTTTCGACCCGGCACGAACTCCATCACGATGAAGTGGGCCACACCCTGCTGGCCGATCTCGTAAACTTGCACGATCGATTCGTGTTCAAGCTGTGCGATGGCCCGCGCCTCGCGCTGGAACCGATCCACCGCCTCCTGGTTCGACGTGGCCTCCAGCGGCAGCACCTTCAAGGCGACCGAGCGGCGCAGGACTTTGTGCTCGGCCTTGAACACCGTGGCCATGCCGCCCTGGCCGAGCGGTTCCAGGATTTTGTAATTGCCGATGAAGAACCCACGCCAGCGCCCGGCGAGCAGCTTGCGGGCCTGCCACGGGGTCAGCTTTTTCTGCTGCACCAACCGAACCGCCATCGCCTTGGCGTCCAACTCCTCGGCATCCGGCTGCGCACGCAGCACCGCCACTTCCTTGCCGGAAAGCAGACCGCTCGATTCGACATGCTTGAGGAATTCTGTACCGACCAGTGGCATCGAATGCTCCCGAAGTTCTCCGAACCGGGGAGGGGACAGGTGGAACCATTGTACCAGCCATTGCCCGAACGTCGAGCGTGACTGGCAGCCGATATCCACCACGAGTAAAGTAGGCCCGAAATTAACCCAAGGAGTCTGGTTCATGCCAACTCTGAGCGCTGCACTGCTTGCCGAATTCTTGGGCACGATGATCTTGATCATCTTGGGCGACGGCGTCGTTGGGCAGGCTGTGCTGGTGAACAAGGATAGCGGTTGGATTGTGATCACAACCGGCTGGGCCTTGGCGGTGACGATCGGCGTATACGTTTCGGGCAAGGTGAGCGGCGGGCACCTGAACCCGGCGGTTACGCTGGCCTTGGCCGTGCGCCGCGACTTTCCGTGGAATCGTGTCGGGCCGTACGTCCTGGCCCAAATCGCCGGCGCGTTCGTCGGCGCAGCGATCGTGTACGTGGACTACTTCGAGGCATTTCGCGCGTTCGAGGCTGCGAATGGAATCACACGAGGGGAAATGATCGACGGCAAGCTGGCCGGTCCGGCTGCCGGAGGTGCTGGAATTCTTGCGACCTATCCGGCGTTTGACAACTTGGGACTCAACATATTCAGCGAGTTCCTTGGCACTGCAATGCTCGTGCTCGCGGTGTTTGCACTTACCGATCCACGAAATCAGCCGCCCGGTTCAAACCTCACGCCGCTCCTGGTCGGCTTCGTCGTCTGGAGCATCGGCCTATCGCTCGGCGGCTTGACCGGCTACGCGATCAACCCAGCCCGCGACTTCGGCCCGCGTCTGGCGTCGGTCTTGTGCGGCTGGGGACCGGCCGTGTTTCAGTCCCATGGCGGCTACTTTTGGGTCCCAATCGTTGGGCCACTTGCCGGCGGTGTCGCCGGCGGCATGATCTATGACCTCACGATCGGCCGCTACCTGTCCTCAAACCTCCAACCGCCGGCCATTAGCCCCTGACCCCCTCCTCCGGCTCCGCTACCAAATCGAACGAACGGACTGCCGAGCCGAATCCGGATTCCGCCACGTACGATTCCAGTTCCGTACCGCGTTGCAACCTCAACAGAATGGGTGTGGTCATGACGGTCGTGAGCAAAGCCATCATCACGAGCATGCAGAAAACGCTGGGTGGGATGACTTTCAGTGAGTAGCCGACGTTGATCACGATCAGTTCCATCAAGGCCCGTGTGTTCATCATGACGCCGATGCAGGCGGATTCGCGTGGCGAGAAGCCGCCGAACCACGCGGCCGCCGAGCAGCCGCCGAACTTGCCGATGATTGCAACGGCCGATACAGCACCTGCAAAAAGCCACAGCGTCGGCGACTCGAGCGTGCCGATATCGGTGTTCAAGCCTGTGTAAGTGAAGAAAATCGGCAGGAAGAACACGGTGACAAAATTGCGAAGTTGCCGTGTGACGGCGGCGCGGAATTCGTGTTCGTCGGAGAGCACCGCACCGACGATGAATGCACCGAAGATCGCAAAGATGCCGATCAGGTTCGTCGCGATCGCGCAAAGAAACACGACGACGATCAGAATCGCCAGCGAATTCAGGCCCAATTCGGACTGCGAAAAGGGGACAGGTCCAATTTGCCGGAACGGCCCGGAGGGTGCTTCGCACAAATTGGACCTGTCCCCTTTTCGCCGCAAGGCGAATCGAATCCAACGGCGCAAGAGCGGCCGGGCCACGAAGAGCATGAACGCGGCAAAGCCGACGGTCAGGACGATCATGAACAGGCTTGCCAGCACGTCGAAATTCGCACGCACCATCGCACCCACCGCCGCCAGCATGATCCAACCGGTCGCATCGTCCACCGCGGCCGCCGTAATCGTAATCGCCCCGATTCGCGTGCGCGTGATGTTCAGCTCCATCATCATGCGGCCCAGGATCGGAATCGCAGTGATCGACATGGCCGTGCCCATGAAAAGGGCAAACCCGCGCGGGTCGAGTGCGGGCCAGCCGTCTGGAACTTGTAAGTGCGGGTAGAGAAACTGAGCCAGCCCCCAACCCAATGCGAACGGCAACACCACGCCCATCACGGATATCGACACCGCCGCCCGCCCCCGCGCCCGCAAGTGACTGAAATCGAATTCCAACCCGATTAGGAACAACAAAAATATCAGTCCGAGTTGGCTCAGGACTTGAAAAACCGGCTTGACTGACGGATCGAATACCGCCGCCGAAACTTCTGGCAGGATTTTTCCCAACACCGACGGCCCGAGCACCAGCCCCGCCGCAATTTCGCCCACGACCGACGGTTGACCCATCTTGCGAAACAGCCACGCAAAGACACGCGCGGCGAGAATGATCACAACGAGCTGCACCAACACGGTGAGCAGCACCGACTCGACGCCGGGATCGACCGAGGCTATCGGCAGGAAGTTCATCAACGGGCGGGTTCCGGTGGTAGGGTTAGGCGGACGGTTGCGCGATCAAGCCGCCGTCGAGGATTCGTTCATGTCGCGGGCCGAAACGCGCCGGCCCGGTGCATCACTAGAGTACCACTGAGCGAGAACCTCCTGCCAGTCACGTTCAGTCGACACCGCGACGAACGCATCGCGAACGGCGATCGAGTCGGGGTGCAGCCGAGCGTACTTGATGCCGAATTTACGCATGGTGCGTGAGCCGACTTTCGGGCCGTGGACTTGCATGGCGGCACGAAAGTGTTCCGCAATTACCTCTCGCTGCTCTCGGACGCTCGGAGGGTCGGGCAGCGGCTGCCCCGCCCACAACGCCCGGCACTCACGAAAAATCCATGGATTCCCGATCGCACCGCGAGCAACCGTCACGCCATCGACGCCCGTCTGGCGGATCATGGCCATCACATCTTCGGCCGCGAACAGGTCGCCGCTTCCCAGCACCGTGCGCGGGCCGGCGTGGCGCTTGACATCGGCCAGAAACTCCCAACGGCTCGGTCCGATGTAGCGCTGCTCGACCGTGCGACCGTGTACTGTGACCGCGGCCACGCCACGCTCATATGCACCGTCGAAGATTTCGAAAAACTTGTCGCGACTGGCAGGCGAATCGTCGAGCCCGCGCCGCATCTTGACCGTGACCGGCACATCCGGCGGCACGGCATCGCGCACGCGCGAAATGATCTCCAATGCCGTATCAGGGGCCGAAAGCAAAAAACCTCCCCGACAGCGACCGAGCACCTTGGGCACCGGGCATCCGAAGTTGATGTCCACGACGTCGAAACCCGACTCGACCAGCTTGCGGGCCGCCGGCCCGAACTGATCGGGATCGCTCCCCATTAGCTGCCCACCGATCGGATGATCGTCCGCCGCGAGCGACAGGTGCCGCCGCTGCTTGCGACCCTTCATCACGATCAACTTGTCGAGCACCACTTCATCGAGCGCATAGGGCGCACCACACAATCGCGACACGCGCCGCATCGCCGCATCGCTGTAACCCGACAACGCCGCTTGGACGATCGGGAAGTCAAACTGAAAATTGCTGATACGCATGTGGGAATTGAATCGCCTGCGGTTTAGAAATTGTCGCCATCGAGCAAGTTGCCGATACCGCCGAGGATTGATCCTTCGTCCTTGCGGCCGAGGCCGGAGGCGTTGGCCAGGACGCGACTGGCGAGACGCGAGAACGGCAGTGATTGGCACCAGACGTCGCCCGGCCCGGTAATCGTGGCGAAGAATAGGCCTTCCCCGCCGAACAGGGCGTTCTTGATGCCGCCGACAAATTGAATGTCGTAGTTTACGCTCGGTTGCAGTGCGACGAGGCAGCCGGTGTCAAGCTTGAGTGTTTCCCCGGTCGAAAGTGTTCGCTTCATCAGCGTGCCGCCCGCGTGGACGAAAGCGAGGCCGTCGCCCGTGAGCCGCTGCATGATGAAACCCTCGCCGCCGAACAGCCCCGCGCCGATTTTCTTTTGAAACGCTATTCCGATCTGCACGCCACGCGCGGCACACAGAAATGCGTCCTTTTGGCAAATGAGTTCGCCGCCAAGCTGCGACAGGTCCATGGCCAGAATTTTTCCAGGATACGGTGCGGCAAATGCCACCTGTTGCCGGTTCGGCCCCGTGCAAGTGAATGTCGTCATGAAAAGCGATTCGCCCGTGAGCACACGTTTGCCCGCCGAAAGCAGCTTGCCGAAGAAGCCGGACTGTTGGGCCGATGGGTCGCCGAAGACGGTTTCCATCTTGATGCTGGTGGTCATGTACATCATCCCGCCCGCTTCGGCGACGACCGTCTCGTTCGGATCGAGCGTGATTTCAACGTACTGCATCTCTTCGCCGAAGATCTCGTAGTCGATTTCGTCAGACCTGCGGCCAGTCGGCGGGGGAGGCGGCGCGACCCCCTGCCCTTTCATCGCTTGCACGATCGCCTGCACATGCTTCGCCTCAACCCAGTTCGCCATGCCCGATCCGTAGACCATCGCATTCAAGCCACCCGCATCCGGCAGCCGCTTCACCAACTCGGCGAGCGACATCGGGCCGACGGATTGCTGACCCTGGGCAAAGTACCAGCCGGTGTCAGAGGACATGAGTGGTCTCCCGAGTGAAACCAGGTGATCGGTAATCGGTGATCCGGTAATCTGGTCGGGGCACCGATCACCGATCACCGATTACCATTCACCTTCAGCTCCTTCAGCAACTTCACCGCCGTCTCGACCAGCATCTCGCCGCCGCCGCTTTGGACACGCGAGTTCACCGCTTCGTAGCTCCCCTCGGCAAACGCTTTCTTGGTCGGTACATAACCGGGGGCGTCGTTACACAGTTCAATGACCAGCGTCGTCTTGAACGGCGAAGCCAGTTTGATCGCCAGGCCAAGCTCCACGAAGATTTCCCCGGGCAGCCCAACAATCGCCACTTCTTCGCACAGCCGGAACACCTGGACCTCCATCGGCAATTCGGGGCCATCGAGCAACTGGATGGCCATGATTTTGAACGCCTCGACCTGTTTCAGGAATGGCAGTTCGCGTGTGCCGATTTTGTGCATGTCTTTGCGGGCTTGTTCGACTTCCTCTTCGCTGTACTTTTGCAGCGGGACATTTACTCGAGCGCTCCGGACTGCCAGCGCAGGCAACTGCTCCGGCTTGAGTTTGGGCAGCGTGGCTCCAATAGTTTCGGCCAGTCTCGCGCCGATCCGCTCGGCCTCCTCATTGCCCTTTTGTGGCCGGTCGTGCGATACATCGATGTGATTGATGTCGCCGCACGTGCCTGTACCGAACAGCGAGACGAAATCGTTGCCGAACGATTTTTGCAGAGCGAGTTCCAGGTAGTACGGGTAATCGGCCCCATACTCCGTGCCGCCAACTGTGTCGAGGTGCAAGGCGAACACCGAGAGCGCGGCGATGGGCTTCTTCTCCTCGCCGCCGTGGACCAAAACAATCCCCACGTCCGGGTCGATCGGCCCGGCAGGTCGAACAATGTTCGGGTTCAGTTTGCCCGGATTGAATTGCACCGTGCCGTTTTTCAGATGAAAGCGCCGGTTGAATGAGAGTCGGGTTTCCTTCGTCACGCCGGTTTCTAGCCGCGCCGGGGCCGCTACATTCGCCGCCCGCATGATGACGTCCACCAACTTGTCCGTCAGTTCGGCGGGGTAATCCACTTCTTCTTGCGCATCCTCACCGTTCTTGGCCAGGGCCAAGTCGTGGAAGTGTTTTCGCAGGGCGCCGAAATAGAGCGGCCCGGTGTGGGAGTGCGTGGCGGCGATGACAATATTCGCGGCAGGAATCCCGGTCTTCTCACTGGCCATTGCACGTGCCTGGCTCGTCACGTCCGGCGACATGCCCGACAGATCACAGAAGACCAACACGGCCCGCTCGTCGCCCTGCTTGAAGCAGATCGCCTTGGCATTCAGCGGATCGTGCGTGCCCGTGCTGAGCCGCTCGCTGAAGTAGCCGCTCATGCGATAACCAATCGGCGGGGTGATGTCAGCCACGGCCACGCCGACTTTGATTTCATCGGCTGCCGCCGGAATTGCAAAAGCGAGCAACAAACAAATCACCGAAACCGTGCACCGCACGACTCGGATCATGGGCAACCCTCGCGGATGTTCTTCAAGGCAGCCACGGTCGTCCGTCACCAGAGTCTGCCGATTTTTGAACTGTATGAACGTCGTCGTATTGCCCCGCCCGCAGTGACACACCTATGTTACACTCGTCGGGACCGAACTAGAGTACGCCTCGCCCGGCCTGTGAGCAAGCCTGCCGCATTATGAACCCTGAACCGGAACCTTCCCCGTCGTCAGATCACACTCCGCCCGAAATTGGGCGAGCTGTGACGATTCTGCGGGCCGGTGGCCTGGTGGCCTTTCCAACCGAAACCGTTTACGGCCTCGGCGCCGACGCGGAGAATGCGGCGGCCGTGCGGCGCATTTTCGAAGTGAAAGGCCGGCCCGAGGCGCACCCGCTGATCGTACACATCGGCCGAACCGACTGGCTCGATCGCTGGGTCGCCGACGTGCCGGCCGCGGCGGAAAAACTTGTGCGACAATTCTGGCCCGGGCCGCTGACCCTCATCCTGCGACGTGGTCCGCGAATCCCGCTGGCGGTCACCGGCGGCCTTGAAACGGTCGGCGTTCGCGTGCCGAATCATCCGGTCGCACTCGCCATGCTCCAATCGTTCGGCGGAGCCGTCGCCGCGCCGTCGGCCAACCGCTTCGGCCGCGTCAGTCCGACGCGAGCCGAGCACGTGCGCGAGGATCTCGGCGACCGCGTCGATTTCATCCTCGATGGCGGCCCGTGCTCGATCGGCGTCGAGTCCACGATCGTCGATCTTTCGTCCGGCGAGCCGGCAATCCTGCGGCCGGGTGGTGTCACTCGCGAGCAGCTCGAAGCCGTGCTCGGCCAATCGGTTCCGTTGCGCTCGGGCGGTCCGGTGCGAAGCCCCGGCCAGCACGCGCTGCATTACGCGCCGCAAGCCGAAGTCATCGTCGTCGCCGGGGACGAGATTCCGAAACGCACGGCCGATTTGATCGCCGCCGGGCGTCGCGTGGTCGTATTAGGTAATCCTGCGGCAGTGAAACTTCCCGGCAGCGTGGAAATCCTGCCGCTGCCCGATTCGCTCGCCGACGTCGCCCGATCGCTGTACGAACTTCTGCGCGAAGTCGATCGTCGCGGCTACGAAGTGGCATTGGTCACGCTCCCGCCGGACGAAGGCATCGGCCTGGCCATCGCCGACCGGTTGCGCCGCGCCGCCGGGCCGCGTACATAACACCGCGTAACGCCGGGGTCAGGCACTTCGGAATTTCGGAATTGGCCGCCACGGACATCAATATGGCTCAGGAGCAGTGTCGGCCAATTCCGAAATTCCGAAGTGCCTGACCCCTCATTCCATTCGCAGGGCCTTTGACATATTCTTATAGGGGCCGCGCGCGACTTCGCCGACCCAATTCCCTTGAGGGAAACTTTTCGCACGCGGCCGGCGTCTAATTCGCAACTCGTCGCTCGCGCAAAAACCCTGCGCGGATGCCGCAGGACTCAAACTCGAAGGAGGTAGGCCATGAAAGCGGTCGTGAAATGCCTCGGCGTGTGCGTGATCGGTTTGGCAAGTCTGACCCTGCTGCGCGCCGCCGACCAGCCGAAAGTCCCCGAAAACGTGCGCGAGCTGATGCAGGACCGCAAGTACGACGAGGCAGCCGCCGAGATCGATATGCTCCTGGCCGCCAAAGACGACAAACCCAAGATCCCGGACTACCTCATTTACCTGAAAGGCCGAGCACTCCACCTGGCGGGCAAGCATCGCGAGGCGTTGCAATCATTCGCGTTGATCGAGCGCGACCATGCCGAAAGCCCGTGGGCTCGCCGCGCGAAATTCGGCCAGGCCGCCGCGCTGCTCAAAACCGGCGACTTTGAAGCGGCCGAGCACATCTACGAAGAGGAAGTGAAGTTTCTGCTCTCGATCGAACGCAAGCACGAGATCGCGTCGATCTACCTCGAATTCGCCGACGCCTACTTCCAGCCGCCCAAGGTCGTCGGGCAGGAAAAAAAACCGGACTTCCAGAAGGCACTCAACTTCTACAAGCAGGCCCTGGCCGTCGGGCCGAACGACGATCGTCGCATCGAAGTCGAATTCCGCGTCGCCCGCTGTCATCAGGAACTGGGCCAAGTCGCCGAGGCCGCCGCGGCGTATCAGGCATTCTTGAAGGCGCATCCCAAAAGCAAATTGGACATCGAGGCCCGGTACCGGCTCGGCGCGGTGCAACTTGCTCAGGGGCAGAATGTCGAGGCACGCAAAACTTGGAAGGACCTGCTCGACGCCCATGCCGATCACAAGGTCGAGTTGCCCAAAGACCTGCAGGACGCGTACACCAACGCGGACACCCAGCGACTCGCCGAAGCCGCGTACGGCATCTCGCACACCTATCCCGGCGCGCCGGGAAACCCGCCGTCGAAAGAAGACCTGGAACTCGGGGTCGCCGCGGCCGAACGGTTCATCGCGAACTTCCCGGACATTAAGCTCGCCGCCCGCTCGGCGTTGGAGATCGCTCAAGCCTACGTCGCTCACAACCGGCAGGACGAAGCGATCGCGCGGCTGAAGAAACTACTGGCTGACAAAAAGTACGTCGGGGCCGACGTGATCCCCGACGCCCGCGTGCTGCTCGGCTTTGCGTACCAGCGGCAGAAAAATTTCCCCGAAGCGATCGCCGCGTGGCAAGAGTACTTGACGAAGCACGCCGCTCACCCGTCTTGGGCCCAGGTGCAGCAGGCGATCATCGACACCGAATTCCTCACCGCGCTCGAAGCACGCCGGGCTGCGGCAACGATCAGTCAGGCTGACGCTGACGAGGAGCGACGTGAAAAGCGGGCGAAGCAGTTTGCTGACGCCCGAAAACTCTGGGAGGCGTTCCTCGCACGTTACCCGCTCGACGCGCGGGCGGCAGCGATCATGCTCGAATTCGGGCTGATGAATCACGAGCAAGAAAAGTTCGATGGCGCGATCGCCGACTGGACGCAACTCGTGAGCAAGTATCCCGGCACCGAAGAATCGTCGCGCGGCCAATACCTCATCGGCCTGACGTACGAGGAAAAGCTCGGCAAATTCGACGAGGCCCTCACGGCGTACCGCAAGCTGACCTGGGGCCAGTTCGCCCCGCGCGCTGCGGAGCGGATCAGCCGGCTCACGCGCCAGGAGCTGGCGATCGAAACCGAACGCGTCTTCCGCACCAACCAAGAGCCGCGGATCAAGGTCACGACGCGAAATATCAAGCAACTCACCGTCAAGGCGTACCGCGTGGATCTCGAAACCTACTTCCGCAAGATGCACCTGGCCCACGGCATCGAGGCACTCGACATCGCGCTGATCGACCCGGAAAAGAGCTGGACGTTCGAGGTCCCCGACTACGCCGACCACAAGCAACTCGTCAGCCACATCGACATCCCGCTCGACTCGCCCGGCGTCATGGCCGTCACGGTCGCGAACGAACCGAAGCCGACCGAATCGGCCCCCGCGGGCATCACGGTCCGCCCGCAAGAGGCCACCACGATGGTCATGCAGAGCGACCTCGACATCTTGGTGAAATGCTCGCGCAACGAAGTGTTCGTCTTCGCCGAGAACATGCGCACCGGTAAGCCGTTCCCCGGCGTCAAGCTGCTCGTCAGCGACGGCAACAAGGTCTTCGCCGAGGGGTCCACGAACGACGACGGCGTGTTCGTCGGCGCCGTGTCGGATCAGGACAAGACGTGGGAGCCGCTGAAGGCGTCGAACGATGTGCGGGTGTTCGCCCTCGCCCCGTCCGGTAAACTCTCCTCGCCCCCGTTGCGGGGGAGAGGGGCCGGGGGTGAGGGGGCTAAAGCGTCGAGCAGCGAACCTAAGACCCCTCACCCTAACCCTCTCCCCGCAGACGGGGAGAGGGAACAGAAGGATGACGACGATCCGATAAACGTGCAAATCATTCGTGAGCAGTTTGAAGAGTTCAAACGCAGGAACAACGAACAGGTCGAAGAGCTGCGGCGGCAGGTCGAGGAGTTCAAGGCCGAAGTGCGATCACAGCAAGCGGGTGCCCATCGCGAGAACGATGAATCAGCGGCCGTTCACTTCGCCTCCAACGTCGTCGGCCTCCAGGGCGTCGAGTTCGCGCAGGGCATCTCGTCGAAAGGCTACATCTACACCGAGCGACCGACGTATCGCGCCGGGCAACTGGTTCACGTGCGCGGCGTGGTGCGGTGGGTGAAGGGGGACGAGTACTTCTTCGAGGCGGGGAAGAAATTCAAGCTCGACGTGTACGACAGCCGCGGACGGCAGATTCGATCGGAGGAGGTGACGCTCGGTGAGTTCGGCTCGTTCGCGACGCGGTTCATGTTGCCGAGCGAGTCGCCGCAGGGCGACTACCGGCTGCACGTCCACGACCCGGCGGAGCCGGACCGGCACAACTATCAGGGGACGTTCGCCGTCCACGAGTACCAGCTCCAGCCGGTGCTGATCGAAATCGACACGCCGCAGAAGGTCTATTACCGCGGCGACCAGATCGCCGGCACGATCAAGCTTCGCTACTACTACGGCTCGCCCGTGGCCGACCGCGAGATTCGATATGTGCTGCCCGACGGCACGATCCACACCGAGAAGACCAACGCGGCCGGCGAAGTGCCGTTCAAGTTCGACACCCGCGAGTTTCGCGAAGACCAAACACTTCAGATCGTCGTCCAGTACCCGGAGCTGAACATCGCCTCCGGGCTGAACCTGTTCCTCGCCACGCGCGGATTCCGCGCGACGGTCGCGACCGTGCGCGATGTATTCATCTCCGGCGAGACTTTTGACGTGACCGTCACGACGACCGACGCGGCCGGTAAGAAGCTCGGCCAGAAGATGACGCTCGCCGTCGTCCAGCGCACCGAGGTTCAAGGCCAAGTCGGCGAACGCACGGCCCAGGAGCACCCGCTCGCGACCGACAAGGACACTGGCACCGGCCGCTCCACGATCAAGATCGCGGAGGCCGGCACCTACATCCTGCGCGCGACCGGCACCGACCGATTCGGCAATCCCGTTTCCGCCGAACGCACCGTCACCGTCTCGGGCGACGACGACACCGTCCGCCTCCGCATCCTCTCCGACCGCCACCACTACAAGGCCGGCGACACCGCCAGCGTGCAAGTCCACTGGCGTGATGAACCGGCCCTCGCACTGGTCACCTACCAAGGCGCCCGCGTGCTCGGCTACCGGCTGGTCGAACTCAAGAAGGGGACGAACAAGCTGGAGATTCCGGTCACGGAGAAGCTTGCCCCGAATTTTGATTTGACTGTGTCGGTGATGAGCGATTCAGGCGGCGAGCTGCGGCTGGCGGCGAGCGGGGGGCGTCAGCCCCTTATTAAACCGCAGGTTGAAATCGCAGGGAATCAGGGGGCTGACGCCCCCCGCTCGCCGCTACCGTCCTTCCACGAGGCCTCCAGCCCGTTCGAGGTCGAACGGCCGCTCGTGGTGACTCTCAAGCCGAACCGCGATCGCGTGCTGCCGGGCGAAGAGGTCGAGGTCGCGATCACGGCGACCGACCCGCAGGGCAACCCGGTGCGGGCCGAGCTGAGCCTGGCCATGATCGAAAAGAGCCTGCTCGAAATGTTCCCCGACCAACTGACGGCGATCGGGAACTTCTTCGAAGGCGCCCGCCGCACCAGTGCCCTGCGCACCGTCGCAAGCTGCACGTTCCGCTACGCCCCGGCGACGCGCGACATCAGCCAAACGCTCATCGCCGAAGCCAATCGCTCGGCGATCGTGGAAATGGAAAGGGCGAGCCGCGCTGAAGTAAGTGTTGTCCGTAACCTCGAAGCTCGCAGCGGGGCGGCCGCGGCTGGTGAGATTTCAGCGCTCGGGGAGGGCGAGATGCTGTTTGGATTGGGAGTAAATAGCGATGCCGGGTTGCTGGGGAGGCTCAACCTCTTGAATGAACCGCAGGCTGAATCCTTCGATGCCCAAGGGGGTAAAAGATTCACCGTAACGGGAGGAGCGGGAGGAGGAGGCGATCGCCCGGCGGCCCAACGGAGTCGCCAACTCGCTCGTGACGAGGAACGAAAGTCACTCGGAGCGGCCGGTGCCGAGAAACGTGCTGGTTTGGCTGCCGAACGAACTGGCATGGGTCGCCTATTGAAAGATAAGGCATCGAAGAACGGCCAAGGCGGCGAATTTCCGTACTCCATCAACGGAGCCCCAGTTTCATTGGGGATTGAGCCGGGTCTGGACGCCTTTTCCCCCTGGGCGGGGAGGCCGAACGTGCGAGAAGAGAACGCACGATTCCACTTTTTCTCCGATTTCGATGGTGAGGATTTGAAGGCTTACGCCGGTACGGTCCTCGGTCGCGCGGAAGGCAAGCCGGCGTACAAGAGTGCTCAGTTGAATCTGCTCTACGACAACGGCCTGGTGGACTACGTCGATGCCCGCGCCGTCTACGCCGGCAAGCTGGCGGAGCGCGTGGCGAAGGGGGGCGTGACCGTTTTGCCCGAAGGGTTCATGCGCGAAACCGGTTTCTGGAACCCCGCGGTCGTCACCGACGACGACGGCAAGGCGACGCTGACGATCACCGTGCCCGACCGATCGACGGCGTGGCAACTCGCGGCACGCGGGATCACGACCGGCTCGCTCACCGGCCAAGCCACGGCGGAGTTGGTGGCGAAGAAAGACCTGTTCGGCGAACTCAAGCTGCCGCTGGCGTTCGTCGATGGCGACTCGGCCCAAATCCTCGCGACGGTCCACAACGACTCCGTCGAGAAGGGGAAGGTCGAGGTCGTACTCAAGACGACGATCGGCGGCAAGGCGCGCGAGGAGAAGCGGACGATCGACGTCAAGAAGACGGGGACGCACGAAATCACGTTCGATCGCGACTTCGCCGGCAGCGGCGAGGCGATCTTTGAGCTGACCGTGAAGGCGATCGGGGCGCCGGCCCCGCTCGAAGACTCGACCCGCGCGGTCGTGCCGATCCGCCCGTACGGCATTTCCGTCTACTCGACGACCGGAGGCGCGGCCAGCTCGAACATGACCGCGTGGATCAGCCCGCCGGCCGGCATGCCCGTGCGCGACGCCTCGCTCGAAATCGTCGTCGGCCCGTCGGTCGAACGCAGCCTGCTCGACGTCGTGCTCGGCCCGAGCGGCGGGTCCCGGTACCTCGAATGCCACAAGATGATTGTCGGCGAATCGGCCCTGGAGCGAACCACGAGTGACCTCATGGCATCGCTCGGACTTCTGAAACTCATCGACGGCACTCGCGCCAAGGGTTCTCCCGAAGCGACGGCACTCTCCGACCGGGTCCGCTCGTCGATCGGCTACCTCGTCTCCAGCCAGAACGACGACGGCGGCTGGCACTGGTCGGCCGCGCGGGGCACAAAACAAGGCTCTAGCGACCGCAACTCCAGCGCGCGTGGCCTGTGGGCCTTGAGCCTCGCCCGCAAGGCCGGCTTCGCCGTGCCCGACGATGCCTTCAACAAGGCGATCACGTTCGTCCAAACCGCCTTCACCGCCGCGCGCGAGAACGACTACGACGGCAAGGCCATGCTCCTCCACTCCCTCTCCACCGCCGGCCGCGGCGACTTCGCCTACGCCAACCGCCTGCACCGCTCGCGCCCCAGCCTCAGCCCGACCGCGCTGGCGTACCTGGCGCTGGCGTTCGTCGAAATGGACCGCAAAGAAATCGCAAAAGAGTTGCTGGACCTGCTCGCACCGAAGCTGGCGAGTGAAGACACGCTACAGCGGCAGCGGTCTGGCGGGCTCGATGTCGAGCCAATGTTCGCGCAAGCTGTAGCGAACATCGAAGAACTCGAAGAAGCCATGCGTTCCCAGGATTCCGTAGTTCATCGGACACGCGGGGAAACCGACAGTGGGCTTCCAGCGGAAAACACCGGGAAGCCTACGCAACTCCAAAAACACAGTCGCGGGTCGATACGTGATCTGCGCACCGAGAACGGACCGGACAAGCGAGTCAGGGACGTTGCTAAGGTCGATGCCGAGTTGATCCGCGACAGTCAGCGGGAACAAAGTGAGGTCAGAGCCCATGTCGACCAGGGAGTCGAAGAGCATCCACTTGCCGTTCGCCGCCTCGATGCGAACAGCCACGATGGGCCGTTCACTTCCGTGACGAACAAGCGTCGGGAACCGCATCGATCAGAATCCCCCAACGATAACGGCGTCGGGAGGAAGAATGTGGTGGAAGTACATCCCTTTCCCCGCCTTTCCGGCAGCGCGGACCTGTTTACCCACTTCGTCCAAGTCGACGTGATGGGCAACAACTTCGCAGGTTTCGGGGTCCCACGCGATCCATTCGCCTTCATACCGATCTTCGATTTCGGGCGGGATTTCAAGGCCCATGACTTTACTCCAGAACCGGTAGATGTGTTCACGCGCAATATACCAGAGGCCGACGCCGACGTAAACGCGGTGATTCGTTCCGATCCGTCACTAGTCCGAACAGAGCTAAGCATGGCCTCACAGTTCGCGTTGCTCACCGCGATTCTGCCTTCGCCCAGTTTGCAGGACAAGTCTTCGACTATCAGGACTCCCGCCGGTTCGGCGGAAACTCGAGCGCTCTATTTGCTCGCGCTGAACGCGGTGGCGCCCAGTGACGCGAAGGTAAAGGCATCCGCGGATTGGCTCATGGCGCATCGGGCCGGAACGCGCTGGCAGCCGGAGCGGGCGACGGGGCCGGCGACGTTGGCGTTGGCGGATTACTTCGCCGCGACTCGATTCGCGGCCGAGCATTACACGCTGAAGGTTTTCGTCAACGACAACGAAGTCGCCGAGCTGGATATCGACGGCGCGGCGGGGTCGCGCGTGGTCGAGGTGCCGAAGGAGGTGTTGGCACGCGGCGAGAAGCTGCCGGAAAAGGAATTCCCCGGCGACCAGCGCAAACAGCGGATCAACTTCGAGCTGACCGGCCGGGGGCGGTTCACGTTCAACTGCACGCTCACTGGATTCGTAGCCGCCGACCAACTCAAGAGCACGACGAACGCCTACCACCTGGAACGCTACTTCGACCCGGCACCGATCGAGTTCGACGGCCGCGAAATCCCGCGCGGCTTCGACGTGCTCACCGGCCCGTTCACGACGTGGCGAAACCCAGTGACCGAACTGCCGGTCGGCCGCCGCGCGCAGGTGACGCTCTACTATTACCCGATCAACGGGCACCTGATCGCGGAAGAGGAACGCGAGTACGTCGTCATCACCGAGCCGATCCCGTCCGGCTGCACGGTGCTCGAAAAGTCGATCACGGGGCAGTTCGACCGCTACGAGATCGGCCCCGGCTACGTCACGTTCTACGTCGGCAATCGCAGCCAGCCGAACGAAATCCGGTTCGACATCTACGGCTACACGGCCGGCAAGTATCGCACGGCCCCGACGATCGTGCGCAACTTCTACGACCCCGAACGCATGATGGTCTCGCAGCCGCGTCCGCTCACCGTGCTCGCCGCCGGTCAGAAATCGAAGGACGAATACAAGCTGACGCCGCGCGAGCTGTACGAACTGGGCAAGCGATACGCGGCGCGGGCTGGAATCACCGCGGTGCCACCCGCCGCTGGAACGCACACGCTCCCCGCGCCGGCGCCGGTCCAAAGTCCGGCGCCGACTGGAGACCCGGACTTGGACGCCGTGCCAGTGGCCGCGGCCGACGAGACCGCTCGTTCGCGCGACATCGCTCGCGCCGAGGCTCATCTCGCCGAACTGTTCGACAAATTCCAACTCAACCCGGAAGTCTACAAGGAAGTTGCCCTGCTGCTGTTCAAATTGAACGTGGACGCGGGCAAGGCCCCGGCGATCGTGCGCTACTTTGAAATCCTCAAGGAAAAATACCCCGGCCTCGAAGTGCCGTTCGAACACATCATCCGAGTCGGCGCGGCGTACCGTGAGCTGAACGAGTACGAGCGCAGCTACCTCGTGTTCCGCGCGACGGCCGAGGCAAGTTTCGTTCGCGAGAGCGAGATCGGCGGGTTCCTCGAATCGCAGGGCGAGTTCGAGCGATCGGTCGCCGTGATGGACCGCATCCTGCGCGAGTATCCGGCCGAGCCGTACATCGCGTCGGCCGCGTACGGGCTCGCGCAGCGCGTCTACGCCATGGCCCCGAACGCGGCCGGCGACGCAAAACTGCGCGAACGCAAGATCACCAAAGTCGATCTCATCCGCGACGCCATCGGCCGGCTCGACGATTTCGTCACCGTCTGGCCCGACGACCCCGCCGCCGACCAGGCGAGCTTCTCGCTCGCGTCCGCCCTTGTGGAACTCGAATCGTGGCCCGCCGCGATCACCCGAGCAAACCGCTCCGCCGAGCGTTACCCGAAGAGCGAATACCTTGACAGCTTCTGGTACATCATCGGCTACTCGCATTTCGCCCGCGGCGAACACCGTGCGGCACTGGACATGTGCCGCCGCGTCGCCGAGGCCACGCGCACCGATCCCGCCACCGGCCGCGAAGTCGAAAGCAAGAACAAGTGGCGAGCGATCTACATCAGCGGCCAGGTCCACCACTCGCTCGGCGAACCGGCGGAGGCCATTACCGAATACACCCGCGTCGCCGATCGGTTCCCAGACGCGAAAGAAACGATCGCCTATTTCACTCGCAAAACGATTGAACTACCCGAAATCACCGCGGTGAAACCGCCCGCGAACACCAACCCGAAGCGTGAGCGAGGGGATGGCGAGGCGAAAGCCAACGGCGACGAGCAAGCGGAAAAGGCACAACCCAACGCCGCCGTCGAACTCAAATTCCGCAACGTCGCCTCCTGCGAAGTAAAAGTCTACCGCATCGACCTCCTGAAATTCGGCCTGCTGCAACGCGACCTGTCAAACATCACCAAGATCAACCTCGCCGGCATCAAGCCGCTGCACGAAGCGAAAATCGAACTCGGCGACGGCAAAGACTACCGCGACCGGACGAAGAAGCTCGATCTGCCGCTCAAGGACGAAGGCGCCTACCTCGTCGTCGTCCGCGGCGAAGACCTGCACACCAGCGGCCTCGTGCTCGTCACACCGCTCGTCCTCGAAGTCCAAGAAGAACAACCGAGTGGCCGAGTCCGTGCCACCGTCAAAAACACCGTCACCGACAAGTACGCTTCCGAGGTCCACGTGAAAGTGATCGGCTCGCGTAACGACAAGTTCAAAGACGGCCCGACCGACCTGCGCGGCGTCTTCGTCGCCGACGGCATCCAAGGCCGCTCCACCGTGATCGCCCGCGCCGGCGACGGCCAATACGCCTTCCACCGCGGCACCCTCGAACTCGGCCCGCCCCCCGCGCCGGCCGCCAAGCCGCAAGCCGGCCAGACCGCCGCACCCGCCGCGCCGGCACCGGCGCAGCAGGAGCTCCTCCAGGAGCTACTCGAATCGAACCGCATGATTCAGCAGCAAAAGGGCAAGGAGCTGAAAGACCTCTACGAAAAGAAATCGAAGGGGGTGCAGGCCCAGCAGGCGTTTTGATATAGTGCGTTGGATTCCGACAAACGGGGATCAACATGTCGCCAAGTGGAAAAAAGACCCCGCGCTACGTCATCGTTCTCCTGCTAGTCACCGTGACAGTTTGCGGTTCGGCTTGGGCTCGGCAGTGGTTTGCAACACGACCGCAACCGCCTGAATTTGAGGAGAACCAACCACTGGCCAATCCGCTCCGACTCGTTTCCATTGAGCTGCCCGCTCAGATTCAAACCAGCGACGGGAGTCAGCATACGATCTACGGCATCAGAATCGTCCGGCCTGTTGACCTGAGTGAAGCGTTGAGGCATGTCCACATTCCGACGCCGTTCGAATTGGAAATCGCCGATCCGCTGGCCGCGGCTTCAAAGGTGAATTATCGGGCCGAGATCGGCTATCACTGCGGCACAGGGTTGGAACCCACCTATCCGCCACGAAGACTTCCCAAGTACCAGGCATCAGACCTTGGCACGTTGCTTGTCGTCCAGGGAATTGCACTCCCGACATCCGAGCTTCTAACCAAGGACCCGGCGTACTGCCGCCAACTGTTGCCTTTGTTGGGAGCGAGCGCGCGGGAAACCGATTCGCAGGAATTGCGAGCTGAGTATCGTGAACTTGGGAATCATCTGGTGGAGTGTTTTCCGGAGCATTCAACGGTTGGGTTACAATTGTTGCGTGCAAGCCGAGAGTCCATGATGGCGGAGCACTGCCGGGAGAGCATCCACCGGCTCTGCGATCTGGCGCGACAGGAGCAATGGTCTTTTGAATCCGACGAGCTGTTAGATCAACTTGTCATGATGATTGAAGCTGAACACGAGGCAGGTATGGGCGAAGCTCGGCGTATCTATGCGGATAGGGAAATCAAACACCCGTACTTGAAAGATGGCATCCAAAGAATCCTGGCGATAGGCCACAAGTAAACCGATCAACACTTGCTTCTCACCCAATATTCATCCACAACCGATGTTTGAGAACAATGGAACCGACTTCCGAACTCGCCGATGCAATCTATCGCGAGCGCGTGCTCCGGGCACGGGCAACTCCACCCGCGCAGAAGCTGCTCGACGGACCGCGACTCTTCGATCAGGAGTGCCGGATCATGGCGAACGAAATCCGCGATCAATTCCCAAATGCGGATGAAAAGCAAGTTCAAGAGATCTTGCGCCTGCGACTCGCACTAATCCGACGCCTGGAGGATAGCGAACTTTACCGAACTGAAATCCAAAAGCCCATTCCGCCGTTGTGAGTTGTCCCGCCGTCTGGCAAGATTTGAGGCATGACGCCTGAACTCTTCCATCCCATTATCAGACGTTGGTTCCAGAATCGCTTCGGCGAGCCGACCGAGCCGCAGCGGCTGGGCTGGCCGGAGATCGTCGCGGGGCGGAATACGTTGATCGCGGCGCCGACCGGCTCGGGCAAAACGTTGGCGGCGTTTTTGGTGTGCATCGACCGGCTGCTGAGGCAGGCGATCGACGGGACGCTGGCGAACGAGACGCAGGTCGTTTACGTGTCGCCGCTCAAGGCGCTGTCGAACGACGTGCGGAGGAATCTGGAAGTGCCGCTGCGCGAGATTCGCGAGGTTGCGGCGGCGGAGGGCATCGAGTTGCCGGAGATTCGCGTGTTGGTTCGCACGGGCGACACGCCGCAGTCCGAGCGGCAGGCGATGACGCGCCGGCCGCCGCACATTCTGGTCACGACGCCTGAATCGCTCTATCTCGTGCTCACCGCCGCCAAGGGCCGCGAAATTCTCCGCACGGTGCGAACGGTGATCGTTGATGAAATCCACGCACTGGCCCGCGACAAACGTGGCTCGCACTTGTCGCTGTCGCTCGAACGACTCGCCGCGTTGTGTCCCGCACCGCCCGTGCGAATCGGGCTCTCCGCCACGGTTCGACCGGTGGACGAGATGGCGCGGTTCCTCGTGGGCGCTGACGCTTTGAAATCTGAAATCTCAGATCTCAAATCCCCACCATGTTCGATAATCGACGTCGGCCACGTGCGCGAGCTGGACCTTGGGATCGAGGTCCCTCCGAGCGAGTTGTCGGCGGTGTGCTCGATCGAGCAATGGGCGGAGATCTACGCGCGGATCATCGAATTGATCCAGGCGCACCGCAGCACGCTCATTTTCGTTAACACGCGGCGATTGTCGGAACGGGTCGCGCACAACCTGCGGCAGCAGCTTGGCGACGAGTCGGTCGCCGCGCACCATGGGAGCCTGTCGCGCGAGATTCGACTTGCGGCCGAGGAGCGACTGAAGAACGGGCAACTCAAGGCGATTGTGGCTACCGCGTCGCTCGAACTCGGAATCGACATTGGGTTCATCGATCTTGTCTGTCAGATCGGTTCGCCGCGTTCGATTGCGACGTTCTTGCAGCGGGTCGGCCGCTCGGGGCACTCGCTCGGTCGCGTGCCGAAAGGGCGACTGTTCCCGCTCACGCGCGACGAATTGATTGAGTGCCTCGCACTCGTCCGGGCCGTCCGAGCGCGTAGGCTCGATGCCGTGGTGATTCCCGTTGGGCCGCTCGATATCCTAGCCCAGCAGATCGTGGCGACGGTCGCGTGCGACGAGTGGGTGGAGCATGAACTTTACGAGTTGTGCCGCGGCGCGTGGCCGTACCGTAACCTCAGCCAGACCGACTTTGATGCGGTCGTCGAAATGGTGAGCGAGGGATTCGCCGGTGGCCGGCGGCGCGGGGCGTACCTGCACCGCGACCGCGTGAACGGGCGGCTCCGCGCGCGGCGCGGGGCACGCATCGCGGCGGCAACGTCGGGCGGGGCGATCCCCGAAGTCGGCGACTACCGGGTCGTCACCGAGACGGACAGAACATTCGTCGGCAGCGTGAACGAAGATTTCGCGATCGAAAGTATTTCCGGCGACGTGTTCATCCTCGGCAACACCTCGTGGCGAATCGCGTACGTACGCGGCGGCGAGGTCGTCGTCAACGACGCGCACGGCCAGCCGGCGACTATTCCGTTCTGGCTCGGCGAGGCGCCCGGGCGGACGGTGGAGTTGTCCGAGGAAGTGTCGCGGCTGCGCGAGGAGATCGCGCGACTGGTCGAACCGAATCGAGGATCGAGGATAGAGGATAGAGGATCGAACGAGGACTCCGGCGGGGTGGCTGGGGTCGAGTCTTCGAGCCCCCAGCCGGCAACACAAGCTGGGGGCTTGCCGCTCGTACCTCGCGGCTCGACCCCAGCCACCCCGGTCGCTTGGTTAAAGGACGAATGCCGCGTCGAAGGGTGGGCTGCGCAGCAGGCCGTGAATTATGTCGCCGCGCAGCAGGCGGCAATCGACTTGGTGCCGACGCAAAAGCGAATTGTGTTCGAGCGGTTCTTCGACGAGTCGGGCGGCATGCAGCTTGTGATTCACGCGCCGTTCGGCAGTCGAATCAATCGCGCGTGGGGGCTGGCGCTTCGAAAGCGGTTTTGTCGCAGCTTCGATTTCGAGTTGCAGGCATCGGCCGACGACAACGGGATCGTGCTGGCGCTCGGCCCGCAGCACAGTTTTCCGATCGAGCAGATGTTCAAGATGCTGCGGCCGGACAACGGCGAACACATGCTGACGCAGGCATTGATGGCCGTGCCGCTCTTTCCCACGCGATTCCGCTGGAACGCCGCGCGGTCGCTGGCGATCCTGCGGTTTCACGGAGGCAAAAAGGTTCCGTTCCACCTGCAGCGGTTTCGCTCGGACGATCTGCTCACCGCCGTGTTCCCAGCATGTACGGCGTGTCTGGAGAACCGCCCGGAGGACTTGCCGATCCCCGACCACCCGCTCGTGCGTCAGACGATCTGGGATTGCCTTCACGAGGCGATGGATGTGGACCGGTGGGTCGAGCTGCTGCGCGACATCGAAGCAGGCCGGGTGGAACTCGTCGCACGCGACACGCGCGAGCCGTCGCCGTTCAGCCACCAATTACTGAATGCGAATCCGTACGCGTTCCTCGACGGTGCGCCGCTCGAAGAACGCCGCACGCGGGCGGTGAGCATGCGGCGATCGTTCACCGTTGATTCGGTCCGCGACCTCGGGCGGCTCGACCCCGAGGCGATCGCTCAAGTGCGGTCCGAAGCGTGGCCGCTCGTGCGCGACGCGGATGAGTTACACGATACACTGTTGTTGATGGCAGCACTGCCGGCGGCGGAGGGGGAGTCGTGGTCGCAGTGGTTCGATGAACTGGTCGCGAGCGGACGCGCTACGGAAATCCGTCGCACGAGCAACTCGAACGGTCACGGGGACCCTGGTCCAAAACTGTGGATCGCCGCAGAACGCTGGCCACTGGTTCGCGCCGCGTTTCCCGACGCGGAAACGAATCCAGCGGTGTCGCTGCCCGAATCACTCGACACACAGCCGGAGCCATCGCAGGGCTGGGTGGCGCTGGTGCGTGGGCGGTTGGAGTGCGTCGGGCCGGTGACTGCGTCGAAGATCGCGCGGGATGTTGGCCTGCCCACGTCCAGCGTACAGGCGGCGCTCGAGGCACTGGAGGGCGAAGGGTTTGTCCTGCGCGGACGATTCACGCCGAATGAATCGGGGGTGGCTGGGGTCGAGTCTTCGAGCCCCCAGCCGACGAGTGCTGGGGGCTCGCCGCTCGTCCCTCGCGGCTCGACCCCAGGCACCCCGAGCGATGAACCGGAATGGTGCGAGCGGCGACTGCTCGCGCGAATCCATCGTCTGACGCTCGACGGGTTGCGGCGGCAGATTCAGCCGGTCGAGGTGGCGGATTTCGTTCGGTTCTTGCTCGACCATCATCATCTGACGCCGGGTACGCGGCTGGCCGGTCGGCGGGCGCTAGTCGATGTGATCGAACAACTGCAAGGATTCGAGATTCCAGTGGGGGCGTGGGAGCATGAGATTCTGCCAGCACGGCTGGCGGAGTACGATCCGGCGTGGCTCGATGAGCTGTCGCTGTCGGGGCACGTGGCGTGGGGCCGGCTGCAGCCGCCGCGGCGCGGAGACGATGCGCCGGCGCGGGCGCTGCTCACGCGCGTGGTGCCGATCGCGCTTGGGTTCCGCGAGGACATGAATTGGCTGGTGCCGCCCACGCGATCCGCGTCCGAATCGAATGACAAAAAGGGGACAGGTCCAATTTGCCGGAACGGCCCGGCGGGTGCTTCGCACAAATTGGACCTGTCCCCTTTTTGTCATTCGGGGCTTGAAGTGAAACTCCGGTCCTCCGCGCAGGCGGTGTACGACGAACTGCTCAATCGCGGCGCGTTGTTTGCGCACGATCTTCAATCGGCGACCGGGCTGTTGCCATCGCAACTGGAAGAGGCGTTGCGCGAGCTGGCGGCGATCGGCCTGGTGACGGCGGACGGTTTTGCGGCGATCCGTTCGATCGCGTCGCGCGATGGTCGGCGCGTCGGCGCGCGTCGGCGGTTGGCTCGTTGGGGACGGCTGACCACGCGGGCGAATTCGACTGGCGGGCGTTGGTCGTTGTTCGTTCGCTCGGATGCGAGCGCGTCCGGCGAAGAGCGAGCCGAGCGGTGGGCGGTGTTGTTGTTGCTGCGGTACGGAGTCGTGTTCCGTGATTTGCTTGCCCGCGAGTCGGCGGCGCCGCCGTGGCGGGACCTGGCGCGGGTGTACCGGCGTTTGGAGGCGCGCGGAGAAATCCGCGGTGGCAGGTTCGTTGCGGGCGTTGCGGGTGAGCAGTTCGGGACGAACGAAGCGGTGGATCGGCTGCGAAGAGTGCGAGATGAACGGCCGGCGGGAGCCGCAAAAGGTGTCAGGAACCTTTTACCGGCACGGCCCGACGAGGGCCACGCCGATAAGGTTCCTGACACCTTTTTGTATGTCGTCGTGTCGGCGTGCGATCCGCTCAATCTGTTTGGGATTATCACGCCGGGGCCGCGCGTGCCTGCGATGCGAGGGAATCGGTTGCTGCTTCATCATGGCCGGCTGGTCGGGTCGATCCAGGGTGGAAAGATATTGTTCCACGAGGACGTTGAATCGGCGGAGAAGGACGAGTGGGTGCGATGGATGAAGTTGAGCGGGCTGGCGCGAATGCGGCACGAGTCGGTGAGAGAATCCGGCGAGCCGAGCCGATCACGGCTTGCACCGAAGGAATTCGCGCGATGAGCCGGCGCGGCGGGAGGCTGGACCGTGAGGTTAGAGCAAAACTTACCCGTGCTGACGATGCCCGGCTGGCCGCATGCGTGTTCGTACTTGCCAGGCCGCGAGGCGAACACGGAGTTCGCGTTCGTGCGGCGACTGACTCCCGCGGCATACGAGCAGTTTTTGAACGCCGGTTTTCGTCGCAGCGGGCAGATGATCTACCGGCCGGCGTGCGGGACGTGCCGCGAGTGCCAGCCGATTCGCTCGCTCGTCAATGAGTTTCAGCCCGATCGCTCGATGCACCGGTGCTGGCGCGCGAACCAGGACCTCACGACGCGCGTGACCCGCCCGCGACTTACGCCGGAGAAAACCGATCTCTACCGCCGTTACGTCACGGCACGCCATGACAAGGACGACCCCAGCGGCCCGGACGATTTTCTGTATGCATCACCCGTCGAGTCGCGCGAGATCGAGTTTCGGCGCGGCGACGAACTGCTCGCCGTCGCAATTGTCGATGTCGTGCCGGCCGGACTGAGCGCCGTCTACACCTACTTTTCGACCGATTATCCCGCGCGCGGGCTTGGCACGTTCGCCGTTCTTTGGGAGATCGACTACTGCCGACGGCTTGGCAAGCGGCTTCTGTACCTGGGCTATTATGTGCGCGACTGCGGGAAGATGAACTACAAGAACCGTTTCCGCCCATACGAGATTCTCGGGCCCGACGGCGCTTGGCACTGCGGCGCGGAATGACGCGGTGGGTAAATGATTGGTATGCTAGTGCTTGACCATGACAAACATCACTTGGCTACTTCTGGGCGTAACACTGGCCGCCGGTGCGCCCGACGACGACTGGTGGGCGCTTCAGGCGCTCGCACGCCGCGACCCACCGAGCCATGACTCTTCGTGGGTTCGCACGCCGGTCGACGCGTTCATTCTCGCGAAGCTCAAAGAGAACGGTTTGTCTCCGTCTCCCGAAGCCGACCGTCGGACGCTGATTCGTCGATTGACTTACAACCTGCACGGGCTGCCGCCGACGCCGGAGGAGATCGAGGCGTTTCTTAACGACACGTGCGCGGACGCGTACGAGCGGCTAATCGATCGGCTGCTGGAATCCCCGCGTTACGGCGAGCGGTGGGGCCGGCATTGGCTCGACATCGTACACTTCGGCGAGACGCACGGGTACGACAAGGACAAGCGGCGGCCGAACGCCTGGCCGTACCGCGATTACGTGATCCGTTCGCTCAACGACGACAAACCGTACTCGCGATTCGTCCAGGAACAAATCGCCGGTGACGTACTCTTTCCGGACGACCCCGACGCGACGGTTGCGACGGGATTCATCGCGGCCGGGCCGTGGGATTTTGTCGGGCACGTCGAGTTGCCGGAGACGAAAACGGATGGGCTGATCGCGCGGTACAACGACCGGGACGACATGGTATCGACGGTCATGTCCACGTTTCAGAGCCTAACGGTCCACTGCGCCCGCTGCCACGATCACAAGTTCGACCCGATCAAGCAGGAGGATTACTACCGGCTGCAAGCGGTTTTCGCCGGGACCGATCGTGCCGATCGGCCGTACGATCGCGACCCCGATGTCCACCGCGTACGCCGCTCGTTGCTTGCGGAGAGGAAATCGCTTGAAGCACGCGAGCGACTCGTCGGCGAACAAATTAGGCTGATATCCAATCCTGAGTTGAAACAACTTGACGAGCGACTGACCGAATTGAATCGGCAACTGGCGAGCCTCGCAAAGACCGGTGCGAGTCCATCGAACGGTTACCACAGTGCGATCATGCCGACGGCGGACGTGACGAAGTGGGTCCAGGTCGATTTGGGCAAGAGCACGCCAATCGACAAGATTCGGCTGGTACCCGCGCGTCCGACAGACTTTCCGGATACACCTGGGTTCGGCTTTCCGCTGCGTTATCGCGTCGAAGTTTCCGACGATGAGCAATTCGCGTCTCGGCAAACTTTTGTGGACCGGACGGCGGCCGACGAGCCATCACCCGGCGATCAGCCGGTAGTGATTTCCGCGCGCGGCCAAGCCGGTCGGTTCGTTCGTGTCACGGCGACGCGGCTGTGGAAACGCACCAACGATTTTGTGTTTGCGTTGGCCGAGGTGCAGGTGGTCCGCGATGGCAAAAATGTCGTGAGCGGCGCGCGGGTGACGGGTCTCGACTCGATCGAAGCGGGGCGATGGAGCACGAAGTACTTGACCGACGGCTTTTCGAGCCGACAGGCACTCGACGCGCCAGCCAGCGACTCGGACGGTCAAAAGCAGAAAACCATTGAGGCCGAGATCGTTTCGGCGACGAAAGCTCGCGACGTGTGCATCGATCGGTTGCTCGATGATGCGACCCGTACCGAGCGAGCGGACGTGGCCCGGCGACTGGCAAAGGCGCATGATCGACTCGGCGAGTTGCCTCCCCCAAGCATGGTCTACGCGGCGGCGAGCGGTTTCAAGCCGCAGGGCGGCTTCGTGTCGCCCGACCGGCCGCGGCCGATTCACTTGCTCAACCGCGGCGACGTGAAACAGCCGGGCACGTTGATGGAGCCGGGCGCGCTGGCGTGTGTCGGGGAGCTGAATTTCAGATTTGAGATTTCAGACGCACGTTACGAAGGCAACCGGCGCGCGGCGCTGGCATGCTGGATCACAGATCCGAAAAACCCGTTGACACATCGCGCGATCGTGAACCGGGTGTGGCAATACCATTTCGGACGCGGCGTCGTGGACACGCCGAACGATTTCGGCCGCATGGGCAGCGAACCGACGCACCCGGAATTGCTCGATTGGCTGGCGATGTGGTTTCGCGACAACGGTGAATCGCTCAAAAAACTGCACAAGCTCATCCTGACGAGTTCGGCGTATCGGCAGAGTTCGCAGGGCGACGCGGAGTACGCCCGAATCGATGCGGACAATCGCTATCTCTGGCACATGAACCGCTCGCGGCTCGACGCCGAATCGATTCGCGATGCGGCGCTGTTCGTCGCGGGCAAGCTCGATCTCACGATGGGCGGGCCGTCGGTCGATCACTTTTTCTTCAAGGACGATCATTCGCCGGTTTACGATTACACGCAATTTGACGTGGACAGCCCGGCGAGCTACCGCCGCAGCGTGTATCGCTTCATCGTGCGCAGCGTGCCGGACCCGTTTATGGACTGTCTCGACTGCGCCGACCCGTCCCTGCTCGTGCCCAGGCGAAACACGACGCTCACCGCGCTTCAGGCGCTGTCGATGTTGAACAATCGCCTCATGGTGAAGGGCGCTGAACATTTTTCGGCGAGAATCATTCGAGCAGGTGGCAACTTGGACCAGCAGATAAGATTGGCATACCAGCTCGCGTTTGGCCGGTCGCCTCATCCGGAAGAGGTTAGGCCGTTGGCAGATTTCGTCGCAGAATACGGCATGGCGAACGGATGCCGGCTCATTCTAAATAGCAACGAGTTCATTTTTGTTGACTAGGCGATTTGGCGTTGGGAGTTATGGCATCGTGGATATCCTTCCGACCAAGCCGCAGTTCTCGCTGAAATTCGCAATTCGGCTTGTCGCCTATTGTGCGACGGCCGCGCTGTGTTTCCGGCTCTATTGGCAGACTCGTCCGGCCGTGCAAGCAATGCGTCTGCTGAAGACAGCGGACGGCTGGGCCGGCAGGGACGTTCAGGAGCGTTTGGCCGCGTTGGGTCCCAACGCCGTTCGCGTGCTGTTGCAAGAACTTGAATCCAGCGACACGGATCTGCAGGTGACGATCCTCCATGAACTGTCGCGTTTTTCCTCGCGATCGCAGCAATCCATTCCCGCGATCATCAACAAGCTCAAGTCCGACGACGCGACTGTCCGCGCCGCGGCGGCGCGTACTCTCGGTGACATTGGTACGGGCGATCGAGCGGCACTCGTGGCGCTCGTCGATTTGATCTATGACTCGGATGCAACGGTTCGCACGGAAACGATTTTCTCGCTTTGGGATCTCGCAGTCCCGGCAAAAAACAAACCCGCCCATGCAAGGTCGCGTGTCCCATTCAAGGATGACTCTGATCCCTGGCTACGGCAACAGCTCTGTGGTGCATTGGGAAATTTGGGACCGCAGGCCAGAGCGGGTGAGCCGTGGCTTATTGACGCATTGGAAGATGACGAAATGGATGTTCGCTGGTCTGCGGCGATTTCCCTAACGCGGGTCGGGGTAACGGACTCGCGGGCGATTGCACCGTTGCTTGAATTGCTGCGAGACAAGCAAGAACACCGGTTCGGCACACGGTTCCGGTGGCGAATCGCCGCGCTGCTGAACACGCTGCAGGTGGACTCGGAGGAATTGATTCCGCTCTTGCTCAGCGACCTTCGATCTGCTGAACCGTTCGTTCGACTGCAAACCGCGAAAACGCTTCGGTACGCTTTTGGGCGGATTGAGGCGGCAGTTCCCGCACTCGTAGACTTGCTTGAGAACGATTATTCCGAGGTTCGGCAACAAGCCGCTGAATTGCTGGGTTGGATTGGCCCCGAAGCGCGCGACGCGCTGCCGGCGTTGCTCTGGGCCTGTTTTGATTCAGAGGAAGAGGTCAGTACAACGGCGCGCGAGGCCATTCGCCGCATTGCTTCGAGTGGCGCCGACGAATCAGACACGATCGCGCGTTAAACGCTGCGATTTGGAGAGTGGGCTCATTCATGAGAACATCGCAATACAACCCGGTGCCGTATGAAGAAAGGCCGGGCATCCAAGAGCCATGCAGAGGGGCAGACTCGCGGCATTGCCGCCGCGAATTCCTCTGGCGCTTCGGCGGCGGTCTGGGCGGGATCGCGCTGGCGCATCTGCTCGGCCGCGACAAGGCGCTCGCCGATAGTGCACAAGTTGAAGGAGCGAGAGGCGTTCACTTTCGGCCGAAGGCCCAGCGCGTTGTACAGCTCTTCATGTCTGGCGCGGCCAGTCAATGCGATACGTTTGACTTCAAGCCGGAACTCGTGAAACGGCACGGGGAGAAGTTCGATCCGGGCGAAAAGGTGGAGCTGTTTCAGAGCGATCCGGGTGCGTGTCAAAAGAGTCCGTGGGAGTGGCGGCAGTATGGGGAGTGCGGGAAGTGGATCAACGACTGCGTGGCGCCGCTGGGGGAGTGTGTCGATGACATCGCGTTCATTCATTCGATGGTGTCGAAGTCGAACGTACACGGGCCGGCGACGTTCATGCAGAACACGGGATTTGTGTTGCCGGGTTTTCCGAGCGCGGGGGCGTGGATCAGTTACGCGCTGGGAAATGAGACGAACAACTTACCGACGTTTGTGGTGTTGCCCGACCCGCGGGGGTTTGCGCCGAACGGACCGGGGAACTGGAGTGCGGCGTTTCTGCCGGCGGCGCACCAGGGGACAATGATTCGAGCGGGGCGGCCCGATCCGATTTTCGATTTGTTCCCGCCGAAATCGGCCAAGTTCATTACGCGAGAAAGTGAGACGGACGGACTGCGGCTACTCGAAAAACTCAATCGCGAGCATGCCGCGTCGCGTGCGGGCGACTCGCGGCTCGAGGCCCGCATCGCGTCGTATGAGATGGCGGCGAAACTGCAACTCAGCGCGCCCGAAGTGCTCGACATGTCGAATGAGCCGCGCTACATTCTCGACATGTACGGCGTCACGGCCGGCGACGTGCAGACGGATGGTCCGATGAACGAGGGGGAGGAAGCGCGGCACTTCGGTCTCAACTGCCTGATCGCGCGGCGGTTGCTGGAACGAGGCGTCCGGTTCGTGCAAGTTTGGAGCGGCGCGGACAACGGCTTCCCGCGCCGTAACTGGGACAGTCACGAAGACCTCGCGCGCGACCACTGGCCGCTGGGACGTGGCATGGCGACGGCGGCCGCGGCTCTGATCAGGGACCTGAAACAGCGCGGCATGCTCGAAGACACGATTGTTCACTGGACGACTGAATTCGGTCGCATGCCATGCAGTCAAGGATCCAAGGGACGCGACCACAACCCATTCGCATTTTCGACGTGGCTCGCCGGCGGCGGGATCAGGGGCGGCATTAGCTATGGCGCGAGCGATGAGTGGTCCTACAAGGCTGCGGAGAACCCAAGCTACTGCTACGATGTGCACGCGACCATGCTGCACCTTCTAGGCATCGATCATGAAAAACTTACATTTCGTCACAACGGCATCGACCGGCGACTGACGGACGTGCATGGGAACGTGATACAAAAAATCCTGGTCTAAGGACTCAGGCAATCAACTCCTGCACAACCCGGCCGTGAACATCCGTCAGTCGGAAATCACGGCCGGCGTAGCGGTAGGTGAATTTTTCGTGATCAAAGCCGAGCAGGTGGAGAATCGTGGCGTGCAGGTCGTGGACGTGGACGGGATTCTCGGCCGCGCGGAAACCGAATTCGTCCGTGGCGCCGTATACCTGGCCGCCCTTCACGCCGGCGCCCGCCAGCCACATCGAAAAGCCGTAGTGGTTGTGGTCGCGGCCATTGATTTTGCCCTGGTTCGAACCAGGGGTAGGAAGTTCGACTACCGGTGTGCGACCGAACTCGCCGCCCCAGATGACTAGCGTTTCGTCGAGAAGGCCGCGGTGTTTCAGATCCCTGAGCAAGGCACCGATTGCCTGGTCGCACTGCTTGGCGAGTCTGCGGTGGTTGATTTCCAGGTCGTCGTGGCTGTCCCACGGTTGGCCTTCGCCATGCCAGACTTGGACAAACCGAACCCCGCGTTCGATGAGCCGCCGGGCGATCAGGATTTGCCGCGCCTGCACGTCCTGCTTCGGGTCGCTGATACCGTACATGTCGAGGATGTACTGCGGTTCGTGGGCAACGTCGAAGGCGTCGGCCGCTTCCATCTGCATGCGATAGGCCAACTCGAACGACTGGATGCGTGCGTCGAGCTGTGCGTCTTGTTGCCGCCGCTGCCGGTGCAGGTCATTGAGTTTTTGCAGCAGGTCGAGCTGCCTCCTCTGCTCGTCAAACCCGACGTAGTTGTTCTTAATGTGCTCGATCAGCTTCTCAATCTCGATGTGCTTCGTGTCGATGTATGTGCCCTGATAGACGCCGGGCAGGAACCCGCTCTGCCAGTTCTGCGATTCTTGGATCGGGTAGCCTCCGGGGCACATCGCGATGAACCCCGGCAGGTTTTGGTTTTCGGTGCCCAGGCCGTACGTCACCCACGACCCGACGCTCGGCCGGATCAGCCGCGACTCGCCGCTGTTCATGAGCATCAGCGACGGCTCGTGATTCGGCACATCGGCATGCATCGAGCGAATCACGGCGATGTCGTCGATTGATTGCGCGGTGTGCTCGAATAGCTCGCTGATCTCAATGCCGCTCTGACCGTACTTCTTGAATTTGTACGGCGACGGAAACGCCGCGCCGGTCTTTCGCTCGGTGCGCAGGTTTTCCATCGGCAGGCTCTTGCCCGCGTATTCCGCGAGTTTCGGCTTCGGGTCAAACGTGTCCACCTGCGATGGGCCGCCGTTCATGAAAAGATGGATCACGCGCTTGGCCTTGGCAGCGTAGTGCGGCCCGCGCGGCGCGAGCGGATTTATTGGATCGGAAACGTTTCTCCGTGGCGCCGTAAGCCCAGCCTGCGACATGAGATCCACAAGGGCCAGCGCGCCGAGCCCCGCGCCGCATCGATGCAGCATGTCGCGACGTGTGACAGGCCGAGGGTCAAGTTGTTCAAGATCATGTGTCATCGCGATTAATCCACAAACATGAACTCGTTCGAAAGCAGCAGCACTTGAGCAAGCTGTTTCCACGGGTCGAGTTTGGCAGCCTCGCCCGCCGAGGCACTCTCCACGAATTGTAATGCTAGTTGCACTTCCTCGTTGCTCGCCGCGCGCTGGAGTGCGTGGCGATAAAGTCGCTGAATGCGGATCGCACGATCATTCTGCGCCTTGATGTCGGGGTGATCGGCCAGCTTGTGAGCCTGTTCGAGGACGAACGGCGAATTCATCAGGAACAGTGCCTGTTGCGGCACCGTGGTCGTGAATCGCTGTGGGCAATGCGTGTCGGGGTTGGCGAAATCAAATGCTCGAAGCATGCCCGGCAGATTCTGACGTTCGACGAAACCGTAGACCGTGCGGCGGCGGCTGAACGGCTGCTTGGCCAGATCGACCGACGGACCGCCGGCCGAGAAGTCCATTACGCCCGCAGTGGCCAGCAACGAATCGCGCATCGCCTCGAAATCGAGCCGGCGGCGGTTCTGACGCCAGAGCAGGCGATTGTCTGGATCGGAGGAAGGCAGAAGGGAGTTGGCAGTAGGCAGTGGTGAAGACGATCCGCCCCTTTCCTTATTCCCTACTGCCAACTGCCTACTGACTATTGCCTCACTCGACTGCTGATACACGCTGGACGCCATGATCGACCGAATCAGTTTCTTCACTGACCATCCATCTTCGACAAACCGCACGGCCAAGTAGTCGAGCAGTTCGGCGTGCGTCGGTGGTTCGCTGCGCAAGCCGAAGTCGCTTGGCGTACGGACGAGGCCGTAACCGAGAAGGTGTGACCAGACTCGATTGACGCACACGCGAGCGGTTAGCGGGTTGTTCGGGCTGGCAATCGCGCGGGCGAGATCGAGCCGGCCGCTGCCGTGCTCGAATGGTTTGCGACTCTCGCCGGCTAGTACCCCGAGAAACTGACGCGGCACGGCCGGGCCGCGATTGCCCGGATTTCCACGCGTGAAGACGACGGGGTTGACGGGTGATTCATTATCAACCAGCGCCATCGCGTTCGGCGGCGCATCGGGCGACGTGCGCCATTCCTGGATCTTTTTGCGAAACTGCCGCAGCTTGTCCGCATCGGGTTTTTCGAACAGGTCATCCACACGCCGCCGCGGCACTGCCGTCGGGCTGTCTGTCGTGTACAGCACTTGCCGGAGTTCCTCGCGCGCGGGATCGTCGAGTTTCGCAGGCGCGGCGGCGCCGGTCGATTTCGATTCGGCGAGCAACTTCTGCCATTCACACTCGACCTCGGCGAACAATCGGCCGTAGCGCGCGGCGACCTCCTTAATTGACGGTGGCGGCTCTGTGTCAAACAGACGGGCGACCCACGAATTTACTTTTTTGTCCGGGTCGTCGTTTGCGGCGATTTGCCGAACTAACTCCGCCGCCTTCCTCACGAACTCCACTTCCGGGATCGCTGCCAAGGCGAACCAAGGTGCCCAGATCGGGTGATGATTTTTCGAGGTAAGTTCCAAGTACGTCCGCCAGCGGCCGAGCGCGAATCGGTTCACCTCGCCCGGATTCTCCACGAACATGAACTCCTGAATGTCCGGATGATCCTTGAGTGATTCGGCCGCGAGCAAATACTCCGAGACGTTCGTGCGAAGCTTGTTCAGCGTTCGCGCGAGCGTTGCATCTTGAAATTCGTTCAGCTCGGCTTCGCGCTGGTGCAACTCTTGCTCGTATTCCGGCGTCGCCGCACCAATCGGCAGTTCTTTTTCCGAACACGACGCGAAGACGCCGTAGAGCGAGTAATAATCGTTGGTCGGTATCGGATCGTATTTGTGGTCGTGGCATCGAGCACACTGCACGGTCAGCCCCATAGTGCCGCGCGTCACCACGTCGATCCGGTCGTCGATAATGTCGTGGGTATTCCCAAGAAACCGGCGACCGAGCGTGAGGAACCCGAGCGCGGCGAGCGGCCGCTTGTCGTCACCCAGCGGCATTTGATCCGCCGCGATTTGTTGAATCAAAAACTGATCGTACGGTAGGTCTTCGTTCAGAGCCCGGATCACCCAGTCGCGATACGTGTACGAATAGGGAAATTTCCGCTCCTCGGTGAAGATGTAACCCTTCGTGTCCGCGTACCGTGCCACGTCGAGCCAGTACCGACCCCAACGCTCCCCGAATCGCGGCGATTCGAGCAGACGATCGACAACGCGAGCGAACGCCTCGGCCGTCGAGGCCGGATCATTGACGAATCGATCGATCTCACCCGCCGACGGCGGCAGGCCGATCAGGTCGAACGTAGCACGGCGAATCAGGGTGCGCCGGTCGGCAGTCGCTGCGGGGACGAGACGATTCTCCTCAAGCTTGGCCAGGATGAATCGGTCAATCTCGCTTGCAGGCCACGCTTGGTCATTCACCCGCGGCACGGGCGGCTTGCGCACCGGCTGAAACGCCCAATGGCCGTCCACCGAACCACCGCTGGCCGTCGCAGCGATCGCCTGCGCCGACATCAACGCTATCAGGATTCGTAACTTCATGAACTCCGACCTTGTTTCGATCCTCGGCCCGTGCGCCCGTCGCAACTTTGGAGTGAACTTCGGGAGGGACGCCTCTTCGTCGGCTGATTCCGAGTGAGCCTCAGTATAACTTAGGTCATCATCTCGATCCAACGGAGACTTTCCACAGGCGGCGACGGCGCGAGGCTCGCGTGCGGCGCACGGGCTGGCAGTTCAATTGCATCGAGTTATACTGTCGCGGTATGTGTTTCGCGTGAACGTTCACGGAAATTCTGAAATGTTCTATCGGACCGGACATTCGATTGTGGCACTCCTCGTCGCTCTGATTGGGGGTGCGGCGAGCCGATTGTTTTACCTCAGTCGCAAATCGGAGGATCATCATGCTGCGCAACACTAAGTCGATCTTGCTGGTGTCTCTAGTTGTCCACGCCACTCTCTGCACCGGTGCCCCACAGTCGCCTCCGGCCGTCACCGACCCGGCCAAGGCCGACGCGGACTTCGCCGTGCAGGGGGAGTACTCGGGCGAACTGCCGAGCGATGAGGGCAAGGTCAAGTGGGGCGTGCAAGTGATTGCGCTCGGCGACGGCAAGTTTCAGGCGACGGCATACCGCGGCGGACTGCCAGGCGACGGCTGGGATAAGAGTGAGCGAGTCAAGGCGATGGGCAAGACCGAAGGCGACGTGACCACGATCGTGGCCGACCAGGGATCGGGCATGATTAAGAATGGGGTCATGACGATCACAGACTCCAACGGCAGCGCGATTGGGGACTTGAAGAAGGTCGAGCGGCAGAGTTCCACGCTCGGCGCGAAACCGCCGGCCGGTGCGGTGGTTCTCTTTGACGGAACCACTGCGGAAAAATTCGAGGGCGGGCGAATGACCGAGAACAAGTTGCTCATGCAGGGCGTCACGAGCAAACAGAAATTCCAAAGCTACACGCTCCACCTCGAATTCATGACGCCGTACATGCCCAAAGCGACCGGCCAGGCCCGCGGCAACAGCGGTTGCTACTCGCAAGGCCGCTACGAGGTACAAATCCTCGACTCGTTCGGTCTCGACGGTAAGAACAACGAGTGCGGCGGCATCTACTCGATCCGCGACCCAGATCAGAACATGTGTTTCCCGCCGCTCACTTGGCAAACTTATGACATCGACTATATTGCCGCGACTTACGACGATTCCGGCAAGAAAACGAAAAACGCCCGTATGACCGTCCGGCACAACGGCGTCGTCATCCACGAAAACGTCGCGCTACCCAAGGACACGACCGGCGCGCCCGTGAAAGAAGGCCCCGACCCTGGACCGATTTATCTTCAGGATCACGGTAACCCGGTGCGTTTCCGAAATATTTGGGTGGCAGATAGGAAGTAAGGTCGTTGTCGGACTCTGGGTAGCCAACTTACGAGGCCTTTGAAGAGACCTGGATAGAATTTTCTCGAATGCCAAGCCTTGCCTGTTGTATAATCTTGCCCAGCCCTGTGATCTTTGAAATGTGCGGCGATCCAAAGGCTACGCGGACCCGCCTGATGCCACGCAAACCGGATCGACTCCCCCCGACTGCGAGGAACATGCAATGAACCGATTCTTTGCCCCGTTTGTTGTGGTCACGTCGCTTCTCATGACTCCTTCTGCTCGCGGCCAGGAAGCAAAGCCTGCGGTCGGGCCGGTGAGTTTTGCGAAGGATGTGGCGCCGATCTTGGTGCAGCGCTGCGTGGCGTGTCACGGTGGGATTAAGCCTAAAGGCGGGTTCAACCTGACCACATTTGATGCACTGTCTAAGGGTGTCAGCAATGCGCCGGTAGTTGTAGCGGGCAAGCCGGACGAGAGTTCGCTGGTGGAATGCCTGCTGCCGGACGCTCAACCACGCATGCCGTACAAAGAGGAGCCGTTGCCGAAGGAGCAGATTGATCTGATCGCTCGTTGGGTCTCGGAAGGTGCCAAGTTTGATGGACCGGCCACATCGGCACAGCTCACATCGATCGTCCCGAAGCCCAAGAATTTGAACGTGGCGCCGGTGGTTTACCCCGCGCCGATCGCGATCACCTCCCTGGCCTTCAGCCCTGACGGCACGCAACTGGCCACGGGCGGTTATCACGAAGTGCTGATCTGGGAATTATCAAGCGGCAAGTTACTCAAGAGGTTGCAGGGGTTACCCGAGCGGACGTATGCGATCCGCTACAGCCCAAACGGCTGGTGGATCGCCACGGCGAGCGGCACGCCGGCACAGTCCGGTGTGGTTCGGCTGTGGGATGCAAAGAACGGTGAACCGATTCGCGACATGATCGAAGTCGAGGATTCCGTGTTCGGGCTCGCGTTCAGCCCCGATTCGCGACTGTTGGCCTCCGGCGGCTGCGACCGAACGATTCGCATTTGGGACCTCGCCTCGGGCAAGCTCGCCAAATCCATCGAAGATCACGCCGACTGGGTGCTCGATCTCGATTTCTCGCCCGACGGTTCGCGTCTCGTTTCGGGCAGCCGCGACAAGACATCCAAGGTATTTGACGTGGCCAAGGGTGAATCCCTCGTCACGTTTCCTGAGCACACCGACGCAGTCTACGCTGTGGCGTTTGCTCGTGACGGTAAGTCGGTCGCGACGGCCGGCGGCGACAAGACAATCAAGATGTGGGACCCAATCAACGACGGCAAAAAGATTCGCGATATCGGCGGACACGGCATGGCCGTTTTCAAACTTCAGTTCACGCCCGACGGCAGCCAGCTCCTCTCCTGTTCGGCTGACAAAACGGCCCGCGAGTTCAACCCCGCCAACGGCCAGCAGACACGATCGCTCCAGGGCCACAACGATTGGGTCTACGTGGCCACATTCAGTCGCGACGGCAAGGTGATCGCCACCGGCAGTTGGGATGGCGAGGTCCGCATCTGGAACGCGGCCGACGGTGCGGCCGTGAAGAACTTCATTGCCGCTCCCACGAAGGAAAACAGCGGCGGGGTTGCAGTAACCGCCGCCCCAGCAGAATCGGCAACATCGGCTGCCAAAGCACAGGCCGCGAAATAGTCAGCCGACAAAGAATCCGATCGCTGCACTCAATTCCCTCCGAAGCTCGGCCTCAATGCCGAGCTTCGCTACTTTTGGCTCCGCCCGCACAACCGCTCCAAGCTGAGCCCAAGTTCAACTCGCCCCCCTACTCTTTCCTTCCACTCCGCAGACTTGACCTATGCTTCCCATGAAGCCAGGACTGCACACCTGCCGGTTCGTTTGCCCTACCTACCAGCCGTTTCGCCCACGCGTGTCTCGCTCGGACAAGTAGAGGAATGCAAGCATGATCCCCCTGTGGCGTCGCGTGCTGCGCAAGATAATTTTTCGGCCCTACCGCATCTGGGCACACCGCCAGTTCGCTCAATTCGAACGGGCCGCGCAAAACCTGCGCCAGGTGCAACGCGACGCGCTGCTCAAACGGATCGCTCTGAATCGCGATTCGTCGTTCGGCCGCGATCACAACTTTGCCAGCATATCAAGCGTCGAGAATTTTCGAGCACGCATTCCGATCACGTCCTACGAATACTACGAACCGTACATTGAACGGATGAAGGCGGGACAAACCGACGCGCTCTTGGGAGCCGGTCAGAAGCTGGTCATGTTCGCAATGACGAGCGGCACGCACGCCGCTCGCAAGTTCATTCCGATCACGGAAGAGTTCGTGAAGGAATTCCGGCGCGGCTGGTTCACTTGGGGCGGCAAGGCTTGCATGGATCACTTGGGCATGCTGCACGGCTCCATCGTGCAACTGGCCAGCGATTGGGACGAGTTTAGAACCGAAGCGAATACACCCTGCGGCAGCGTCAGCGGTCTGATCGCTCGATTGCAGGGATCCCTGGTCCGGCGACTATACTGCATCCCGCCCGAGGTCGGCCGCATCAAGGACGTGGCCGCTCGGCATTACACGACCATGCGACTGGCAATCGCCCAGGACGTGACCTTTCTGACGACGGCGAATCCCAGCACGGTCGTGAATCTCATTCGACTCGGTGATTCAGAAAAGGAGAACATCGTCCGCGACGTTTCAGATGGAACTCTGAACGAACGCCTGGCGATTCCTGCCGACGTCCGACTAGCACTCGATCATCGCATATCCAAGCCGAACCGGAATCGTGCTCGCGTTTTGGATGAGATCATCGCTCGCACCGGTGAGTTGTTGCCCAAGGACTATTGGCCTAATCTCAAGCTGCTGGGCAACTGGACCGGGGGCTCTGTGGGTGCATATTTACGGCATTATCAGAAACTTTTTGGATCGACTCCGGTTCGCGACATCGGCTTGCTCGCCTCCGAAGGTCGCATGACCATCCCGATCCAAGCCGGGACGTCGGCCGGCGTGCTCGATCCGTCGGTGAACTACTACGAGTTCATCCCGGAAGAGGAGGCCGGTTCGCGCGCGCCCACGGTGCTCGAAGCACACGAGTTGGTCGAAGGCAAGAATTATCTCGTACTGCTCACGACGCCGAGCGGCTTCTATCGCTACAACATTTTCGACCTGGTGCGGGTGGTCGGTAGGTTTCACGAAACACCTGTGCTTGAATTCCTCAACAAGGGAGCCCATTTCGCAAGCATCACGGGCGAAAAACTGGCCGAGTCGCAGGTGACCCGCGCCGTCGATGATACTCTGAAAGACATGTCACTTGCCCTGACCGCATTCACGCTCGCCCCCTGCTGGGACGAGGTGATGCCGTACTACACACTTCTGGTCGAGCGTAGGGACATTCCAAGCGAAGACCACGCCCGACGTCTGCTCGCTGGAGTCGAATCGACCCTGTGCCGGCTAAATTCCGAATATCAGTGCAAGCGCGAAACCCAGCGCTTGGGCCCAGTCCGTCTCGGCTGGCTCCCGTCGGGCGCCTGGAAAGACTTCTGCCGCAGTCGCCTGGAACGAAGCGGCGGAACGCTGGAACAATACAAACATCCGTGCCTGGTAAACGATTTTGAATTTGTGCGTCAGATGCGAGTTGAAGCCGAACTGGCCGTGGAGTCCGTTCCCTGCGGATCATTTGTCAAGTCAACGGCCGTCTGATCACTCAAACATCCTCTCGATCGGAATTGTTCGCACTCGGTCAGCGTTGAAGCGGAGCGGGTAGGTCTCGATCAGCTTGTCTTCGTCGAGAATCTCCTGTGGCGTGCCTTCGGTGTCGTAGTGCAGCGGCGAAGAGATGCCGGCGAGAAGTTCGTCCCGAATTGTCTCGGCGTCGCGAGTCACAATAACGATCGAAAGATTCTTTGCCTGAAGGTGTTTCTTGACGGCGGCGTTGACTTGTTCGCGAGTCAATGTGCGCAGCCGGCGGTCTAGCTCCGCGACGAGGCTGGAGCGGCCAAAGAAGTTGCCGTCCATCTCGTAGCCGAGCCGGCGCGACTGACTTTGGACCCAGAGCTTGGAGTAGTTGAGCAGAAACCGGCGAGTGGTCTCGAACTCTTCATCGCTCAGTCCTTTTTCCACGATCATGTCCAACTCGCGAATGGCCTGTCGCAGGGCAAAAATGGCTTTATCGTGTGGCACGGGCCGAATCCAGATCGAAAAGTATTGTTGAGCGCGCGGCGTGTTGGGGATCGGAAAAGTGCTCATGCCGTCCTGCATGAAGTTCTCGATATAGGAATAGTCACCGTAATTAAGCCCGCGTTTGCCACGCATGTTCTGCATGAGCCGCCCGTTGAATGTGCGGTGCTCGCCGAGTGCCGAATTGGCGACTGCCAGGGCATAAAAATCGTTGTCGGCCCGCGTGATAGAAAGCGGGAAGCCGATCGAAATGGCGCTGGCGATGCAATCTTTTTTGACGATGGTCAGCTCCAGGTCTTTGGGGCTATGAGGGCGCGGCAACTCGCGCGAAGCAACCGACCGGGCGGGCGATGAACGAAAGTCCTTGCGAAACTGGTTCACGAACGACTCGTCCGCTCCCCCCGCCACGCCAAGCTGCACGCGAGCGGAAATCGGAGCGAAGTAGCGCAGGTAAAATTCCTTCACATCCTCCAGCGCGATCGTCTTCAGTCCCGATACTGTGCCCGCATCAACGTGGCCGTATGGATGCTTTGGGTAGAGCATGAGTTGCAGCGTCCATTTGCCTAGTGATTCGTCGCTGTTGCCGCGCAGGGTTTTCGAAACAAAATTGAGCTGTTCATCGCGCAGCCGCTCGAAATCTTGGGCGTCGAATCGTGGAGCGGCGAGCATTTCGGAGAACAGGCCGTAGAAATCCGAGAGCTTGTCGCGATGGACGTTGCCGGAGAACACCGTAACCTCCTTGTCGCAACTCGCTCCGAGTTTGGCGGCCATCGGATAGAGCCGTTCGAGAATCTGATCGTAACTGTAGCGCTTCGTGCCGCCCTCACTCAGCATGCGAGCCGTCAGCGCCGCCAAGCCTTCCTTGCCCACCGGATCGTCCTTCGTCCCCACATTGAAGAGAAGCCGAATTGCCACGAGCGGGGACTTAGGGTTTGGCAGAATCATGTCATTCGAGCTTTTCGCATTCGACTTGATGATGAGGTCGTCGTCATGGGCCACGCCGCCCATTGAGCAAGGCTGAGTTTCTTGGCCGAACGAATTCGGAAAATCATCTGGCGACGAGTCGCGCGCGTCGAAACGCGCCAAGCTACTTTGTGTGTTCTGTGGATTTTGCCGGGCCGCGGTCTTCTCCTGCTCGAGCCGAATCACCGTGCGATTCGTCGGCACGAAATATTTTTGGGCCACGCGATTGATGTCATCGGTAGTGGTCAGGTCGTACGTTTCGTAAAGCCGATTCACTGAGTCGGGGTTCGCCGTCAGTTGCAAAAACTCCCCCAGCGTGCCGGCCACCGCGTCCGGCGTATCAAGCTTCATGGCAAAGGCGTAACGCATGTGAGATTTGATGTCGTTAAGACGTGATTCTTCAATCGGCTTCTTGGCGAATTCAGCAATCGCACCGAAAACGGCATCGCGCACGGGTTCGATGTGCTCCTCGGAAGTTAGCCGAACCAGAATGCCGAAGAGTGTCGGATCGCGATGGAATGATGCCCCAGCCTGGATCGATTCGGCCTTTCGCTCATCCAACACCAGCTTGCGATACAGCGGACTGGTGTCCGAAAACGCCGCCTCAGCCAGCACATCCAGGGCGGCCATGTCCCGGCTCTTGGCATCGAAACCCGGCACGTGGTAACTGATGTAGAGATACGGCAGAGTTTGGCCTTTCCACTTCAATTCCAAGGTTTTCTCATTGGTTTGAGGCGGCTCTTTGGGGATGTCCACGCGGGCACTGCCTGCCTTCCATCCCCCGTAGTGTTTCTTCGCAAGCCCCACAAGTTGCTCGTGCTCCACGTCGCCGACCACCATCACGATGCAATTCGCCGGCCGATACCACCGGTCAAAAAACTTCAGGCTGTACTGATACTGGTTCGGCATGTCCACAATGTCCTTGAGAAACCCGATCGTCGTATGCTTGTAGGTGTGAGTCGTGAACGCGGTGTCCTGCATCTTTTCATCGAGCAACAGCATCGGAGACGATGCCGATTTGTTGTACTCGCCGAGCACCGCCCGGGCCTCTTTCTGAAAGTCGGCCTCGGTGTACTTCAGGTTTTGAAACCGATCGGATTCCAATTCGACAATCGTTTCGAGAGCGTCCTTGGAGGCGGTGATGTGGTAGCAAGTCCAGTCGTCGGTCGTGAAAGCGTTGGAGTCGGCTCCGAGACCCTTGAGCATGTCGTTGTACTTCTCTTGCGAAAAGCGCGGCGTGCCGCGAAACATCATGTGTTCAAAGAAGTGAGCGAACCCCGACAAGCCCGGCTCGACCTCGTTTCGTGACCCGGTCCGAACGACCGTGTAATACGCAATGATGCCCGGCGAATCGTACTCGACGGAGATGACTGTCAGACCGTTGGCTAGTTGAGTGCGATGGACCGGGAACGGGAAAACGGCATTGGCGTTGGATTCCGCGCGGTCTGGTTGCTGTGCCGTTAATTCGATAGCGGGTCCGAAAACCGCACAAACGATGACACACAGCGCGCGTGCGTGTTTCACGAGATCCTCCTGCCAAATTGATTTAGGAATCGGTTACGTGGTTCAACGAACTTCCGCGATTACCTTAGCGATGTGCTACCGTGATTGCCACGTCATTGTGACTGCGTGTGTTAGACGAACTGAGTAGGTTGGCTCTCTGGGCCAATCGACCGAAGACCCGGAACGGTCGGCTTGGAAAGCCAACCTACACTTCTTTGGGTGGGGTGCGCCCCCTGGCAATCACACGAGTTCGCGGATCACTTCGCCATGATCGATGGCGGGCACGGGCCGGCCGGCGTGGTTGAGGAAACTCACGGACGGATCGACGCCGAGTACGTGGTAGATTGTGGCGTGAATATCGGTCGGTCTAAGCGGTCGGTCCTTGGGTGTTTCGCCCTTCGCCGTGGTTGAGCCCACGATCTGGCCACCCTTCACACCGCCGCCACCCATGAGGCAAAACATGGCGTTGCCCCAGTGGTCCCGGCCGGGCGTGCCCATCTTGAGCGGCGGTCCGCCATTGCCGCCGTCGTTCATGCGCGGCGTACGGCTGAATTCGCCGCACAACACCACGAGCACGCGATCGTACAAGCCGCGCTGGGTCAAATCGTTGAACAGAGCCGAAACCGCCGCATCCACTCGTGGCAGATAATTCTCCATGCCCCGCTGCAAATCCCAGTGATGGTCCCAGCCGCCGAAGTGAACGGTGACAAACGTGCTCCCCGCCTCGACCAACCGCCGAGCCAGGAGTGTGCTCTGGCCCCAGGAGTTGCGGCCGTACATTTCGCGGATGCGCGGGTCTTCAGTGTTGATATCGAACGCCTTGCGGGCACGCGAGCCCGCGACCAGATCGTACGCCGCCTGGTCGAAACGATCCATCGCCGCAAAGACGCCCGATGCGTCGACGTTGCGACGCATTTGATCCATCTGTTTGAGCAACCCACGACGATCTTCCAGCCGATTGATGGTCAGGCCATTCGCGAGGTTGACGTTGCTCACCTGAAAATTCGTCGCGTTCGGATCGCCTTCGGTCTCGAACGGGTTGTGTTCCAGGCCCAGATAATTTGCTCCGAAGTAGCCCGGCCGCAAGCCAATGCTCATCGCGTACGGCACACCAACGTACGCCGGCATGCCCTCCTGCCGCGGTCCGCAAACGCGAGCGACAATCGAGCCGATACCGGGATACTTGCTCACCGTGTCGAGGCCATTCGCGCCGCCACGACTCGTCAGCATGTAATGCCCGCCGGTGAAATGGTCGCCGCTATCGTGGTGCAGCGACCGGACAATCGAAAACTTGTCAGCACACTGGGCCTGCTTGGGGAATAATTCACTGATATCGATGCCCGGCACGTTGGTCCGAATCGGCATCCAGATACCACGATATTCCGACGGAGCGTTTGGCTTCAAATCGTAGAGGTCCATGTGGCCAGGACCGCCATCGACCCACAGCAAGATCACGGAAGTATCTTTCTTCACAGTGCCGAGGTTATTCGACGTCTCCTTGGCCCTCAGCACATCGGCCAGCCCCACCGATGCCATTCCCGCCACGCCGAGTTGCAAGAAACTTCGGCGGCTCAGCCCGTCGCAGTATTTTCCAGTCCTTCCCGCGTCGATTCTGAACATGGCATCACCCTTCGATGGAGGTTTTTCGGCTCAAATCGCCACATACCCCAAACGCATCAACATCTATTGATCGGCCAGGTTCTAATCCGACAGCGCACCTTGTAGCCGCGTTCGCCAGAACGCGGGCATCGAGCGCCCCGCGTTCTGGCGAACGCGGCTACAAGGTGCGCTGTAGTGCTAAAAGACCATCAGGATTTTCACAAGTGCCATTTGTCCGCCCCCCATCGCTGGCTGGCTTATTCCGGTGTCAGAGTCATTCCGGCGATCTTGCCGGTGTCGTTGAGAATGCCGGTGAGGATTATGTTGATCTCGCCAAACTGGATTTTGTAGCGAAACGTCTGTGTGGTTCCTTCCGGCTTGTGTTCCACGAGCGTGAATGATTTGTAGGGGCCGAGTTGGGCCAGGAATTGTGTTGCCTGGTTTATACGGTCGGGAAAAATCTCCATTCTCATTTCCGGCGTGAACAGTTCCGGGTCGAGTTTGCCGTCGATCGTCGCTTGAAGCACGCCTTTGAATAGCTGCGTGGTTTTCGGGTCTCTGTCCGCGATTGGTTTATCGGCCGACTGGGCAAGGTCTGGAATGTAGAACGCGGCAATGCCGCGAGCGAGCGACGCGGGGTTGGCGCCTTCCAGGTTCGTGAGCACGATCACTGTCAATTTGTCTTCCACGAATCGCACAAGGTCGGTGGAGAAGCCGGCGATGCCTCCTCCATGGCCAATCAACCGGTGGCCGCGAAAATTGCCGACGGCCCAGCCGAAGCCGTAGTCTTGTGTCCTGCCACCGGCGAGTTTGGTGGGAGTCCACATTTGTTCGAGGATACTGGCCGGCAGCACTCTCTCCGTGTACAGGGCCGCGTCCCACTTGGCCAGGTCGGCGACGGTCGAGATGATCGCACCGGCGGCGAACGGCCAGGTCATGCTGGTGGATTCGGCGTTCAGCGATTCAGGTTGCGAGTCGGCGGGTACGGTCGCGTCGCACAAGCCACATTTGGCGGCGGTGACTCGCACACCACAATTCGGACAGAGCTTGCCCCAACCATAACCGGTTGCACGATTCTTTGTGACCTCCATCTGGCGATTGACTCGCGTCGCGTTCATTTCCAGCAGCCGAAAGATTCGTTCGGCAAGAAACTCCGCGTACGGCTTGCCGCTCACCTGCTCCACGATCTGTCCGAGTAGAAAGAATCCGGTGTTGTTATACGACCATTTTTCGCCGGGCTGGAACTCCAGCGGCAATTCGCGAACAGTCCCGATGATGTCGGCTTTGCCACGGTCGAGACGCGACTTCTTCATATTGTCTGCGATGCTCGTGTAGCTCTTGATGCCGGAGGTGTGGTTGAGCAAGTTCCGCACGGTCACGTCTTTCCATGTGTCCGGCGAGTCCGTGAGATGTCTCGCGATCGGATCGTCGAGCGATAGTTTCCCATCCTCGACGAGCATCATGATTGCCGTGGCCGTAAATTGCTTGGTGATCGACCCGATCTGGTAGACCGTCTCGGCGGTCGCCGGCACCGACAACTCGACGTTGGCCAGACCGTAGCCCTTCGCCAGCAACACCTCGCCATTCTGAACCACGGCGATCGACAGGCCGGGGATGTGTCGCTTTTTCATCTCCGCCTGAACGTATTCGTCCACTCTCCTGGTCGTTCTCGGGTCGAGCGCCGTAAGCAGGCCGGGACTCTCGGCCAGCGTGCGATCGAGTGTGAGCAGGAACCGGCTGGTCAGCCGGTAGGCGTTCAGGTAGCTCGACTGATTGATGTTCTCGAAGGTATCGCGATCGGAGTGGATGAGGGCGAAATGCTCGACAGCCAAGCCGTCGAAAGTGATGTTGGGAATGCCGACGCGATCGAAGGGAATCGAATCGGCCCCAACGCCGAAAAGTTTGTGGTCGCGAAGCGGCAGGTTGTGTTCGCGAGCCACCCGCCGGGCGATAATCTCCAGGCTGTCGGTTGATCCATTCGTCCAGATGAACGGATCGTCCGCGCCGAGACATTCCAGATTGATCATCGCCTTGATTTTGCCCTTCTCCTTGTCGGACAGCGAATCGACGTAGGCCCGCGAACCGACCAGGCCAATTTCCTCGTGGGCAAAACCGATGAACACAAACGTGTGAGTCGTATCCAACGGACGAATCGTCTGGAACAAGTTGGTCGCGAGACTGGCCCCGGACCAATCGTCGATGATGCCGTCGCCGTCGGCCACTTTGTCCAGGTGCCCGCCGACGACGATGACGGAATCGGACGTACCCGGCTTCGTGACGATCACATTGTGCTGTGGCTTGTCGTCGGTTTCGTTCGCCTTCACTTCTTGCAATCTGATTTGATCCGGCTGCGCGCCGGCCTGCAGATATAGTTCACGAAGCTTCTGCACGCGTTCCTGATTGTCGCGCGGAGCCGCGCGGAGTTCGGCAATGATCTCTTGATCGGATACTAGCGAGATTGTCGGCTTGGGTTCGTCCGCTAGAATTGGTGCGGCGAAGGAGAAAACGAGTAGCAAAAATATGTTTTTGCAAAGGTTCATGATTCACCATTCTGCTACCAGGATTTTCATTTGCCATTCGACATTGCCAGACTCTACCATACACTCCTTGCCCGTACGAGAACTTGTCCACGAGGAATTGGCCCCATGCAGAAGCGACTCGCATTCGTTGCAATTTGGCTCGCTACCGTAATCGCAAGTGATTCGGTAAATGCCCAAAACCCTCTGACGCCCGAACAGGAAAAGGCAACGGCAGCAATTCACGAGTATTTCCGCCGCACAACGACCCGACTGGCCTCGGAATCCCTGGCGGACATTAAAACGCTCGACGACTGGCAGAATCAGCGGCCGCGGCTGCGCGAGCAACTCCTGGAAATGCTCGGTCTGTCGCCGTTGCCGGAACGAACCGATCTGCACGCAACCGTCACTAGCACCGTCGAACACGAGGAGTTCATCGTCGAGAAGCTGCACTTTCAGTCGCGGCCCGGTCTGTACGTGACCGCGAATTTCTATCGGCCGAAGCTGGTGGACAAGCCACTGCCGACAATTCTCTACCTGTGCGGCCACGGCAACGTGAAGATCGACGGCGTGTCGTATGGCTCCAAGGCGAGCTATCAACATCATCCCGCGTGGTTCGCTCGCGAGGGCTATTGCTCGCTGATTCTCGACACGCTGCAACTCGGCGAGATCGAGGGCCTGCACCACGGCACGTACCGCGAGGGCATGTGGTGGTGGCCGGCCCGCGGCTACACGCCAGCCGGCGTCGAAGCCTGGAACGCCGTACGGGCACTCGATTACCTCGAAACGCGGCCCGAAGTGGACATGAAACGCATCGGCGTCACCGGCCGATCCGGCGGCGGCGCGTACACGTGGTGGCTTGCCGGCATTGACGACCGCCCGGCGTGCCTCATCCCGGTCGCCGGCATCACCGACCTTCAAAACCACGTCGTCGATGGTTGCATTGAAGGTCACTGCGACTGCATGTACATGGTGAACACGTATCAGTGGGATTTCCCGACGCTCGCCGCGTTCGCCGCCCCGCGGCCGCTTCTCTTTTCGAACACTGACAAGGACAAGATCTTCCCGCTCGACGGCGTCGTTCGAACGCACGCCAAGCTGAAAAAGATTTACGACCTCTACGGCGCGGCTGATAAGCTCGGACTCTTGATCACCGAAGGCCCGCACAAGGACACGCAAGAACTGCAAGTCCCCGCGTTCCGGTGGATGAACCGTTGGCTTCAGAACCGCGACACTCCGATCACTCGCGTCGCCGACAAACCGCTCGACCCGAAGCAGCTCAAGGTGTTTGACGATTTGCCGGTCGACCAGCGAAACACAATGGTGCATGAGTGGTTTGTGCCACGTTTTGAGCCGGCCGAACCGCCGAAGACGCGCGACGAATGGGAGTCGCTGCGCGAACGTTGGCTCGCCGAACTGAAGGGCAAGTCATTTCGTGGCTGGCCTAGCAATGCCCCACCACCTGAGTTGAAATTGCTCGCGCTACGAAAGTCCGGGCGGCTTCGCCGGCGATTGTTCGAGTTCACGACTGAGGAGAACTTGAAGATCAGAGTATTGGCAATGACCAGTTTTCGAGAAAAAACACCCGAGTCCTTGCTGCTAAAGCTGGCGAACGACGATGAGTGGAACAAAGAAGTCGCTGCGGTCTGTAATTCCGCGGGTGAGGTTTTGTCACCACCCGAGCGCGAGTCACAAGAGTTTCGGAACGACCAACTCCTCGCCGGAACGCTCGAGACCCTTGAAATGGCTGGTGTCTGGATCGCGCCGCGTGGCCTGGGATCAAGCCAATGGAATCCGGAAGCAAAGAAGGACACACACATTCTTCGTCGGTTTTTGCTTATCGGCCAGACCGCTGATGAAGGTCGTGTGTGGGACGTTTGTCGATGCATCGAGGCACTGCGCTCAATCGATGAGTTCAAAGACACGAGGATCGGGATCCGCGGCGACGGGGCGCTCGCAGGAATCGCGATGTATTCAGCCTTATTGTCGCCGTCGGTTGAACTCGTCCAGCTCCATCGGCCAACCGTATCGCACCGTGACGGCCCTTTCTTTCCAAACGTTTTGCGAATCCTCGATCTTCCGCAAGCCGCTGCGATGTTCTTGCCGAGACGCGTGTCCCTATACGGTGCAAACGAGCACGACTGGCAATGGGCTGTGGACGTCGGTGGACTCTATGCGGAGAAGCCAAACATCTTGTTTGCTCCCGCCCGCGAGGAAGGAGGGTCGAAGTGAGCAAGCTGCTCATTCCGACACGGATGCTCGTTGCGTGCTGCCTCGTTTCTGCTATTGGCCTCATCCGGCACGCCACTGCCGAGGACTGGCCGCGATGGCGTGGACCACGCGGGGATGGAACGTGGAACGGGCCGGCGCTGCCGGAGAAGTGGCCGGAGGGCGGGCTGCGGCAAATGTGGCGGCAGGATATCGGCGGTGGCTACGCGGGCGTGAGTGTGGCGGGTGGGCGCGTCTATGCCATGGATCGCGTGACGGAACCGGCAGAGGTAGAGCGCGTGCTTTGCTATGACGCGGCGAACGGGAAGCTACTCTGGGAGAACAAGTACGCGGTCGCATATGGCAAGCTTGAGTACGGCAACGGCCCGCGCGCGGCACCGACGGTGTTTGAGGGGCGGGTTTACACGCTGGGCGCCGTCGGGCACGTGCTATGTCTCGATGCGACGACTGGAAAAGTGATCTGGTCGCACGACATGATTCGCGAGTACGCCGCGCGCCGGCCGGAGTGGGGATTTGCGGCGTCGCCGGTGATCTTCGAAAACCTCGTCGTCATTCACACCGGTGCCGAACCGAACGGGTCCTTCATTGCCTTCGATCGGAACACGGGAAGAGAAGTGTGGCGGAGCTTACCCGACCCGGCCGGGTACTGCACGCCGATTGTGATCGAGCATGCCGACAGGCGGCAGCTTGTGTGCTGGACGCCGGAAAATGTTTGCGGACTGGACGCGCGCACTGGCACAAAACTGTGGTCAGTCCCTTACAAAGTGACCATGGGCGTTTCGATCGCAACTCCGATCTTTCACGACGGGATCGTGTTCGTAAGCGGCTACTGGGAAGGATCGAAAGCGGTACGGCTCGGTCGCGAAGCATCGGATCACGCGCTGGCGTGGGAAGAGAATCGCTGGCTCCGCGGCCTTATGTCTCAGCCGCTCGTGCGTGGCGGCTACGCGTACCTGCTCGACAAGCATCACGGTCTCGTCTGTTTCGAGTTGGCGACTGGGAACAAATTATGGGATGACGGCAACCAGATGACGCCTCGCGGTCGCAATCCACAGGCATCCATGGTTTGGTTAGGCGACGGCGATCGGGCGATCATCCTGAATTCCGATGGCGATCTGATTCTGGCCCGCCTCACGCCAGAGAAGTACCACGAGCAATCGCGGACAAACATCATCCGCCCTGGCGAACGAGCACCGATCTGGGCCCATCCAGCCTATGCGGAAGATTTCATTTATGCCCGCAGCGACACAGAGCTGATTTGTGTCGCGCTCATGGACAGCAATTGAACGCTCCGGTTCACATCGCTAGGTCGCACTTGACCCTGACCCGCGCACCGTCGTTGCCAATTGGTCATGCTCGGTTCGCAAGTGATCTGAGAAGCGGAACCATTGCTTGCTCGACTGATCGATGAGGAGAACAAACACAGCAAATGCCCCGCCTGCTAATACGACAAATCGCATGACAAGCCACATCGACATGAGTGCCAGGTAGCCGTAGTTCTTGTATTGCCAAAACGCCTGCAGCACCGTGAACGGCTGCTGCACCGAAAGGGCGAGCCCCGCGACGGCGACGGGAATCCAATCCAGCGGGCCCACCCGTGACCGGACAACAAACCCGACGCGATCACAAGCGCTGCGGCGGCAAGGCTCAAGTAGCCACCGACGACCAGGACATACTCGGCCGGCGAATGTAGTCGCGAGACGAGATCAAATGCTCGGCCTCGGGGGTGATCGCCTCGAGCGACGGCTTGGGTTCCTCCAGGTCGACGTCTGCCGTGGCCTGTGCCGTTTGATCGGAGAACAAAACTCGCGGCGGTTTGGTTTCCTCGCCCGAACTTTCGCTCAGCACAGTTTGAATGCTCAGATTTGGATTTCGCGACGTGCCGAGTTGCACAATGACATCGCGAAGTGTGATGCCATCGATGAACTCCATGGCCATGTAGCAAGCGTCCTCGTCCTGCTCCACGCAATAAACCGTGGCAATGCCGGAGTGCTTGAGTTTCGCGGCAGCCTGCGCCTCGCGCCGGAAACGCAGGATGTCGCCTGGATGGGCCATGGCTCGACCCAACACCTTCAATGCCACGACTCGATTAAGGGAAATCTGCTGGGCCTGATAGACGACCCCCATGCCTCCAGCGCCCAGCCGCCGGATGATGCGGAAGTCGCCGATCTGGACATTCGATTCGAGGTTCATCAATCCACGTCACCCTCCGCGAGAATCTTGCGGTAGATCGCCCGCGCCTGATCGTAGGCCTGCTTGGCCTCCGCCTTGTCGTGCTCGCGGATCTGCGGGTCCTTCTGCGTCCAGCACTGATCGATGGCGTCGAGGCACCACTGGGCCGAACGGCGGCTGGCGCGGATCGGCTTGTCACCAACGACCACATAGATCGGATTCGTGTGCGCCGAGCCGAGCACGCGGATCGCAACCCAACTTGATCGTTCCATCGGCACGTCGAATTCGAGATCGCGGAGGGTTCCGTCGGCGACGAGTTCTTTTGTAGCGCCTTTGACTGGATAGCCGTTGACGATGATCTCGACGTGCACCTTGCGGCCGGATGCAATGCGGGCTCGCTCGATATCCCAGTACGGCTTCTCCGCGGATGGCCGCGACTGGATGAGCTTGGCCTCGGCGGACTGCTGCTCCGGCAGAAACGCGGCGGCCTTCACGCGGACCTTGATCCTGCCGGGCTTGGCCAATTTCACTTCGCTGCCCTCCGTGCCGACCTCGCGGTCGTTGACCGTGAAGTCGATCAAGTGGCTACGTCCGTCGCCGACGTAGCTGCGGCCGAGCTTGATGCCTTCGGTGTACTTGTCGAAGTCGAGCTTGTCTTCGAGCTTCACGTAGATGCGGCCAAGCCCGACCCGTTCGCCGTAGATGCACGGGAAATCGGTCTCGCCGGAGAGTTTCGCGCGGAAGCCGCAATTGTTCGTGTGATACCAGATGTTCAGCTCCCACAGGTACGGCGTGTCCACCGACGAAATGAAATCGCACGTGTCGTGGGCCACATCGACGAGATACTCGTTGGCCCCGATCCCATCCATTTGCGGGATGACCAGGTTCGGCAGTAGATTCGCCGCGCGCGTGACACTCTGGACGAGTTCTGGTTCGGTGAGCGCCTTGTCCTTGTCCGCGTCGGCCGCTGCGAAATCTTCGGGCAAGAGAGCCTTGGCAGCCTCGGCGGCGGCGATCTTGCCGTCCTTGTTCGCGTCCGCGTCGCCAATCAACCGCTTGGCGGCATCGTCCGGTTTAACTTGCAGGCCCCAGCCGGAATGGCTGAACCCGACCACCCCGCCCTGATCCTTGCCCCATTTCAAAATCGGCAGGTCCCACGTCGGCCACTCGCCGATCAGGCTGGTCTTCGTTCCTTTGAACCGGCCCGACTCGCCGGCGAACTTCCAATCGAACTCAACTGGCTTCGGATACGTGTAGTCGTCTTCCTTGAGCCGGAGCAAGCACAGGTGCCCGGCGTGCTGCGACGGGAATCCGGAAACCTCGACGTCGTATCGCATGACGTAATCGGGCGTGGAAAGCTCGTGTACCTTGCCTTCGAAGAATTGCTTCTGAAAATACCAGCACGGCCCCCACGACAGCACGCAGCCGACGTTGAGGTCCTCGCCGAGAATGTGCCGCATCATGTCCTTGGGCAGCACACCCTCCATCGGCGTCTCGTAGTGTTTGCAGCCGGCCGCGTGTACGTGGTGGTCTCCGGAGTACCAGTTCATTTTGGCCGGATGAATCCAGCGGTGCAGTTGAAATGTTTCCTTGTGCAAGACGCTCTCGGGTACGTCGATCGTGCGCCGTTCAATTAAGTACTCCGGTCCGCGCGTGTATTCGACGCTGTACTTGCCGGGCGCCAGGTTCACGGTCTCGTTGTTGGCTCGGTAGATTTGCGGATGAAAGAAAAAGTCCGGGGCTGTGCGACGGGCGGGCGACGGGTACACGCGACCGAACTTGTCCGTGATCAAAAATGACGCCATGGTCGGCCGGCCAGCTTCGTCGAGCACGCCCAACACGACCTCGGTCGAAGGCACGCAGTCGAACAGAATCGGCGCGGCGTTGCGAAAGCCGATGTCTTGGGTGCCCTGACCCACGTTGAATTCCAGGCTGGCCTCGCGCTTGCCGGCATCGCGCGAGTAGAGCTGAATCACGCGGTACTCAAGTCGCAGCCCCGACAGTTTTTCAGTGAGCGGCTGCTTGTCGAACATTTCGATACTGAGGAACCGCTGTGAGACATCGCCGGGTTTGACGACCTCGGCCGGCTTGCGCGCCCGGCCCGGCTCGACCTTGCCGAATGGATCGGGGCTGCCGCGCGACTGCATGTACATCGGCGCAGCGTTGGGGCTTTCGGGCTTGAGCGCCGCCGTGACACCGCCTTCGTTGTGGACCTTGACGAGAAAAGTCCGCCAGCCTTGTTCCTGAAGTTCCGCCTTCGCCGCACCGGGCGACACCTTCACACGACTCTCAGGATTGATGTTCACAAACGCGAGCACGTACGGATCGAGCACGCGCTGAATGTCCCGAACGCCTTTGGCCTCGTCGGTTTGGCTGCACGCCGTCTCCAGGGCCTTCCGGTCCGCCTCGCTCAGCGGGGCACCGACATATTGAAGCGCCTCGCGCACTCGCCGCGCCTGGCTGGCCAGCGGCTGAAATTCGACATCGGTCACGATCGGCAGTTCTTGCGCAGCGACGCAGACTCCCAGCGACCATGTGAGCAATGTTACGGCCGTCGCAATGACCGTTCGTTCGACCCGGCTTCGTTGACTTGAATGAGTCTTGGCCATCACACACCTCCCGTGCAAAAAACGCTGGTGATCAAGTACAGAACAAGCAAGCAACACAGCCGAAGAGTCTACCCACGAAAGGACCGAACTTCACGAGATTTCATCCAACTCGCCGGCCGGGTACACTGGTGTTCCGCCGGCATGATCGGCCGAACAGTAGTGATTCGTTCTGCCAACCAGGATTTCCACGAGGAGCCACTGATGAAACTGACAATTCTCGCGATTGGAATCGTCTCGCTCGTTTGGATGAGTCTGGTTTTTGCGACGCCAAACAACGCCGACGCAGCGGGCCAAGACAAGAAGCCCGATGATTTGCTGGCTCAGGCCGAGCAAGCGTTGCGGCTGCGAAAGTTTCGCGAAGCAATGGAACTGGCGACGAAGGTCATCGAGCAAAAGCCTGAATCCGCCGAGGCCCATCTGCTCCGCGGACTGGCTCGAGGTAGTCTCGGCAACCTGCGCGAGGCCGTGGGTGATTTTACCAAGGCCATCGATTTGAAACCGGCCGCCACCACCTACCTGCAACGCGGTCGCGCCTATTCGGAACTGGATGAGCCGGCCAAGGCGCTCGCCGACTTCGATCAGGCCCTGAAACTCGACCCCAAGGCACGCGGTGTCAACCGCCAGACTGGCCGCGAACGATTCAAGCTCGGCAAGGTAACCGAATCGATCGCCGACTTTGATCGGTTCGTCGAATTAGAGCCGGAGCACGAAAACGATCTGTGGGAGCGCGGCCTGTCACGCTACTACGCCAGCCAATTCCGGCTGGCGCAGAAATCATTCGAGGACTACCACAAGGTCGGCCCGGATGACACCGAGAACGACTTGTGGCGCATGCTCTCGCAAGCAGAAGTGGACGGATTGGCCGAAGCCCAGAAAGTTCTCAAGTCCCTCCATGCCCGCCGCGGCGAAATTTTCCCCGCGATGTACGATCTCTACACCGGCAAGATCATGCCCGACGAAGCCTTCTCCCGCGCGATGGCCGTCGCGACTAACGAGAACGATCGCAAAAGGCACACATTCTACGCTCACCTCTACGTCGGCATGTGGTTCGTCGCCACCCGCGACAAGACGAATGCGGTCGAGCACCTCGAAAAAGCTGTGGCTGTACGCAGTACCGATTACATGTGGCATGTCGGCCGGCTGCAGCTCGAACGGCTGAAGTCCACAATCAAACCCAAGAGCCCGTAGCCCCATTCGAACTGTCCACCAGACCGAACGTAGGAGCGAAAGGGGGCCGAGTAATCATCACGGTGCATTGACCGGCATAGACTGTGGACCCTTTTTGAACCAATGAGTCAGCCTCCGGCCGAACCAGTCAGCCAGTACCCGACGGGGTCAGAACCTCGACCGTTGACTGAGACAACGAGCGACAGGTCGCCGCTCTTCGGGTCGAAGCATTTCTCTGAAGCGTCTGGCCTATCATCTCTGGTTTCGGCCGTCGGCGATCCAAATCATGACGCGCCACAGCTCCGGCGAAACGAACTCCTCAGCATGATGGCGATCGTCGTTCTGTGTGATCTCACGATATATCGAGGCGATGGTTTCGCGGGACACGCGGCACTCTTTGTCGTGGCACCACTCCTGTTGCTGCTTGGCACGGAGCGATTGAGGCCGGTCGCCGCTCTGTGGGTCCTCGCACCGATGCTGTTGCTTTTGGCCGCAAGGATGCTGTGGTGTGGGTCGGCACTCGCGCTGGTTGTCGGGTTCGCACTGCTGGTGTGTTTCGCGATGAGTCTGAACGGAATCCGGCCGTATCTCTTGGAAGCCGTTGTTTTCGCCTCTCAAACTGTTCACGCCGGCTATCGAGGTCTGGTGGCTTATTGGCGTAGCCTTGCTCAGAGTGTGCCCGTCGGCCGCACAAGCCTGAACCACACTCATTGGTTGGCGATCTTGCTTCCGTTCGTGGCGTTTGTTGCGTTTAGCCTGTTGTTCACTCTGGCAAATCCCGACCTGCTCGAAGCGATCAGCAAGGAACTGGCTCGTTCGTTCGAGGTGTTTCGCGTCTGGCTCGTCGAGTTCTCTCCACAACCGCTCGAGGTCCTTTTTTGCCTCGCCGTGGGATGGGTTACGATCGGGCTGCTGCGGCCATTGATGGCGGTTCGCGAAGTCTCCGACGGCGAGCGGCCACCCGTTGAAGTCGCGGTCCCACCGGCCCCGGCGCCTCTTTATGCCGCGGTTCGTAACACGTTGGCGGTTGTCATCGCGCTATTCTCAGTCTATCTCGTGTTTGAGTTCAAGACATTGTGGTTCCGCGTTTTTCCCAAGGGGTTTCATTATTCAGGCTACGCGCATGAAGGCGCCGCGTGGCTCACGGTTGCCTTGGCACTGGCCACAGTGACTCTCTCGCTCATCTTTCGCGGCAGAATTCTGAACGATGACCGAGTGAGACGGCTTCGGACGCTCGCGTGGTTCTGGTCGATCGAGAATATCGTGCTGGCGATCGCCGTGTTTCATCGGCTGTTCATTTACATTGGCTTCAATGGTATGACGCGCATGCGCACGATAGGGCTGCTCGGCAGCTCCGCAGTCCTCGTCGGCTTTATCCTGGTTCTGTGGAAGATCGCACACAACCGCAATTTCGTCTGGCTGCTGCGCCGGCATCTCTGGACGGTTGCGATTGCCGTGTATCTCTACGCCGTACTGCCGGTGGACGCACTCGTCATGAGCTACAATGTCGGGCGGATCATGGGCGGTGACCCTGCCCCCTGCGTCCAGATCAGCGTACACCCGACAAGCCCCGAAGGACTTCTGCTGCTTCGTCCGCTCCTAACGTGCAAGGACGATTTGATTCGCCAAGGAGTCCTGGCAATGCTCGCCGAGCGAGACGCGAAAGCGGAGTCACTTGTCGTGCGGCGGCGACAAGATAGTTGGACCGCGTTCCAGGTCGCTGAGGATCGCCTGCTGTCCATGCTTCGCGCTGAAGCCTCCGAATGGAGCGATTACGTCGACCAAAGCGCCCGTGAAGCGGCGCTCAGCAAATTCCACAAGTATGCGTATCAGTGGTTTTAGCTCGCATTCAGATTGGATGTGGTAATACTAACCCGAATCGCAAGCGAGGAACTCGGATCTCGCTAGCGCTTCAGGTTAGTGTATTCTCCCTGCGGTCCTTACTTCTTAGCGTTTTTTGACTCCCAGGGCTTCTTCGTGTCGTTGAGATTCTTGGGTGGTGCCGATTTGGACTTGGCTGGGTCGCCGGACGGAGGTGGAGACGCTTTCGCCGCGCCTCCTTCCTCAAAGAACTCGAGCAGCGACTGGCCGGAGCGGCCGGCCTGCTTGGCTTCGGAACCGCCGGTCAGTTGGACCTCTTGGTTCGATACTTTTTCACCCAAAATGTCCTTGTAGACCTTTGGGCCGATCATCGCCAGCGGCTCGAAGGCATGGGTCTTGAACAGTTGGTGGACCTGCTTGCGTTGCTTGCGGCCAGCGTCGTCGAGTCCCTTGAGTTTCGGGTCTGCGGGTGGCGCGTGCAGCACCAGTTCGCGACCCGGTAGGACTTGATCCGGCTTGTTCATCAGGTCGTACGCGCTGGAGTGAGCCGAGCGCAGGGCCGCCGTGACGCGGGAAACTTGGTCAATACGACCTTGAACCACTCCGAGGCTGCGATCGGACAGAATTTGCGAGTACACGGACACGGCCCACTTCGCCTCGGCAAGAAACGCCTCAGAGGTGCGCGGGCCGGCGGCGGTGTGGATCACGTAGCCGCTGGGCGTGCAGAAAAACGCCGCCACGTTGCCCCCATTGCGATTGGCCGTCTTGCCGTCCGTGCTGGAGTTGACTTGAAAGGTACCGACCTTGTCGTACACCGACACAAAATTCTTGGACAGGAAGTCGCCGACTTCCGGCTTTGCGAGCGCTTGCATTCGCAAAGTCTGGGCGTTGTTTCAGGTAAAGAATGGGTCTTCGAAGTGCCCGGCGACGGCCAGAACGAGCAGCAATTTCCGCTCGCGCTCGGCCCGTTTCGACGCGGAATCCAGGGCCTTTTCCCATTGCAGCGCGGTGCCGAACGAACGATCAGGCTTAGAAGTGGTATGCCCGCTGCGTGGTGAGGGAACGGAATCCTCCCCCCAGACCATCGCCGCGGCGGTAGCCAGCACCATGGTCGGCAGCGCAACACGACGGATCATCGGATTTCCCTTTCGGTCAGTGGCGGAGCGGTGCCACGAGCCGCGATCAGTCTCCCACGCCAACAGCGATCCGTCAAGTGATTTGATCGTTAACGGCGATGCGAAGTGACAACGAGAGTGTATTCGCCTATCTCGTTTCCAAAAACTCCGGCCGCAATGAAATACCGCTGGCCGGGAAGTACCCGAATCTTCAATCGGCTGTTGAGACCACCGCCGCCGTCGTCGTCTTGCGCGACCTCTTGCTCGAGATTGTTGTAGACGATCAGATAACTGTCCAGACCTCCGAGTCGTGCATCCTGGGTAATCCTGAGTCGCCCTTTGCGAACAGTGACGACGCTGAACATGTCAACGTCGTTTTCTGAGTCGATCCGGCCCTGCAGCGTTACGATGCCGTTCGCGGGCAGCGTGAGGGGAATGGCTTGAGCAATAACGTTCGGATAATCGTCGGGCGGGGGCGGGCCAAGTGTAATCATGATCCGGCTGGCATTGTTCGTTTCGTCCGATTCCAGAATGCGGTTGCTGGGATCCACGATGGATTCCAGCCAGTAGGTGCCGTCGGGAACATCGGTAATGTCAATCCACTGGTCAGGCAGACCACTGTCGTACACGTCGGCCCAGCCCGCCGAGATACCTTGAACATCACCGCACGAGCCATATTTATCTGAATTCGATGAGCCCGGTACTTTGCCTTCGTACATTTCGACGTCGAGCAGGCAAAAGCTGACCTTGTCGCCCGTGGCAACGGTTTCACCGACACCATCGCCCTCGGTAACTGCCCGCAGATTGTATTGGGCAAAGTCTTCGAAGTGGGTGTGGCCGTGCGTCGGGTGAAATTCAAATGTACCTGCCAAGCGGTCCTGAAAGCCATTTCGCTTCAGATAAATTCGCTGAAAGACTTCGTGCGTCTGGTCGTCCGGACTCCCTTCCGTTCCGCGGATCTCCAACGGGCCGGCCCCAATGTTGGCCACCGCATTGGACAATCGCAACAACCTTCGGCCGGGCATGAGTGGTTCGTCGCTATCGATGAACCAGTCGTAGAGATACCCATTCGTTTCGTTGACCCAAGCGATCAAGTCCGGCAGCCGCTGGTCGGCCGTGCCTCCGCGTGGGAAGGTGGCCGCCGCAGATCCAAGCTCGCGCGGTTTGTCCGCATGCCGATTAGCCGATTTGTGAGCCTTTTCCAAGTGCTGACTTGGTGGCAACACCTGAATGGAATGTCCCCCATTGGACATCAAGCAGCGGTCTTCCAAAGTTTCGACTTGGAGACTTCGGCCGGCGTGATTTGCAGGCGAACGATTCCTGTTGCGATTTTTCAACAACCACACAGCCCAGCCTCCCAACCACGGCCTCGCGGATCCACTTCTAATGTTCCCAAAAAACGACCCCGGCAGTCTACAAAACGCATTCAAACTGCACAAGCAGTAGCGCGTGGGGTCACCTACCGCCCGCGCACCGGCTTAACGACGGCGATGAACCCATGGCTCGGAGAATCAAGCTACTGCACCATCGCCCAAACGAACTGCACAAGCGGCGCAGAGCACCGGTCGAGGACTTCATTTTCAGAAATCGAGCGGTTCCGTTTTGATTCCGTTTTGCAACATGTGGATCTAAACTGATCCAAAGTTTGTAAAAGTTTTGCCATTGGCCACGGCGCGCACTATAAAAAACTAGGGAGTATTTTGTTTGTAGCCGGATCAGAGGGGCGGCTCGGCAAGTCCTTTGGCAGATTTCCCCTCTTGATTGTCAAGGCACGGGCTTCATGCCTGTGCGAGGGATTCACCGGCACGATGCCCGTGCCCCTCTTCCGTTTTCAAAAAGGGAGAGGTCCAAACATGTTTGACCAGCACGCTCAGCCGAAGCAAATCAAGGCGCAGGCCGAAACGCTGCCGACTTTCTTTCGGGCCAAGTTGGAGCAGTTGGAAAGCCGCACACTCTTGTCGCTGAATGTTGCGGGAGCTAACGCACTAGAACTTGTGCGACACTTTGAGCCACAGAATGATGCCCCCGTCCCCGCGGCCCTCGTGAATCTATTTCATCGCATGGCAGAGCGAGCAATTCTTTCAACGGACGAGCCGATTGCAAGTCAATTCATCCAGACGAATGACTTGTGGATCGGGCGAACTGACGAATTGTCAAACATCGATTCGCTACTTTTGGAAAAATCCAGCTCGATCTGGAATCACACCGAATCTTCATTGCCCGAATTGCGCGAAATCTCGTTCAGCGTCCATGAGTTCAATCTGTCGGATGCGAACGGAAACGCAAACGTCGACCTCCTATTTGTGAAACTGCAGGAAGCCGCACAGACAGATTCCGGTTGGAATCGTGTCGACGTATCGGACAACCGCTGGAAAGTCGACTCGTTCGATCCTCGGCCCAACAACGGCATTGGCGGCGGGCATGATTTCGGTTTGGGCGATCGGCCGATCGATTGGGTTGATTACGGAATTGACCCAATCAACAAACCACCGTCGCAACCGCCCGGTCCACCTCGAGAGATCGACGTGCCGCCCATCGTCGTTCTGCCAACCGTCACGAGCCAGAACTCAAACGGGCCAGCTTCAGCATCGCGTCAGACATTTGAAGTTACAGCGAAATTGCACACCATGGACCGACACGAAACAGTCCAGCTCGCGCAGACCCAGACATGGCACAATGCCGAAACGATTCCATGGAACTATGACAAAGTCAGACAGCCAGAAGAGCTTTGGAATTCAGATGCGATCGCCGATTGCGTGGAAACGAACGACGATACTGCGGCGGCAACTACTGTCTGCGGTGACAACCACGCATCCGAATCACCTGACTCGGCGGCGGAGTATGTCGAGGCAGTTCGCGACATCGCTGCTGCAGGAGCATTTGCCGTGATGTTGGCCCCGCCGCTCAGCCGACTTCTCACCGCATGTCCCATCATGACACCCGACGGGCCGATCAGCCCCTTGCAAATGCTCTGGGCATGGGTTCGCCGAAGAAAAGCGAAACGTCCAGGGACCAATGAAGCACCGAACGACGAGCCGGCCGACGAGGTGGTTTCCTACGAACCCATCGAGGCGGCGATTCTGGACATGATCAGTTCCGCTGCAGATAAGTCGATCAAACTGTTTCGGGAGAATCCGGCGATTGCAATGGCCGGCGGGATTTGTGCCGGCGGGGCTGCCGTGGCAACGGTCTGGAGCGGCGGCGAGTTTCGGAGCGAAACAAGCAGCCGTCGAACGCGGCAGAAAAAACCGGTCGCACCGCTCAATGATGGGACCACTCACCTGGAAATGTCACTGACCTGATTCAATGATCTTGAGTCCGTTAAGCGCTTCGGCAGAGCGTGGATCGATCTCCAACGCCTTCTTGAAATCCTGAATCGCACCGGCCCGATCACCGGTCTTTGCCCGTGCGATGCCGCGATTACAAAAAACTTCCGGCCCACGATAGCTCAGCTCGATTGCCCTGTCGCACGATTCGATGGCCCCTCGATAGGCGCTGAGTGCCACCTGCATCGCCCCCAAATTGCAGTGGGCCACGGCGAGCTTCGGGTCGCAATCGATTGCTCGCTGAAAATGCTTCGCGGCCTGACCGGCATCGCCGCCCTTCGCGAGAATGTGGCCCAAATTGTAGTGCGGCCACGCCACTAGAGGATCGATCCCAATGCAGACACCGTACTCGATGATCGCCTTGGTCACGTTACCGAGCCGACTTGCACAGTCGGCTTGATAAAAGTGGGACCAAAATCGCAACGGATGGTCTGCGTGACTGCACCGCTCGCCCGCGGCAATGAAATAGACAACGGCCCGTGCCAAGCGGCCTTGCTTTGCCTCCTTGACTCCCATCAGGTAAATATCGAATTCGCTCCAGTCTTGCGGCGGAGTATCGGGCGCGGGGATGGGTTGGTTCAACTCGCCGTCACTTTGTTCGCGAAGCTGCGCGACCGCAAGACAGTCTCGATGCCGCTCGGGCACGCGAGCGAGCCACTCTAACACGCCAGATCGAACTTCTGCTGCGGGCCGCGTGTTCGTCCAGCGGGTCATCACGTCGATCGCCCGCAAGAGCAGCAACTCGGTTACGTCCTCTTCAACCTGGGCCTTGTCGGCCGGTTCGAGCGATTGAAACGGTTCCGACTGCTGCCAGTCATCTCGCTGAACCACACCGAACACCGGCAGCGGGTCTAACATCACGGCGGCCGTGTCATCCATCGACTTCGACTCAAGCCAATCTGCAGCGCCGGCTCGCGTGCTGTCGGCCAATCGGACAAACCGGCGATGATCGAACTCTACGATGGCCTTGGCCAGTTCGCGAACAGACTGGCGAGCCCCACGATATCGCGTGTCGCCTCCAAAAAACCGCAGCACTGTGATCCGGCCCGCCAGGAGTTGACCGGCGTGTTCCAGGCGTTTTCGTGCTCCGGTCGAGTCGCTATCTGAAAGATCCTCGGCCGCGCGAACAACCGTTCGCTCCGCCTCGCCGAGCCGCCACCACTCGGAACACACGACGTACACCAGGACGAAAAACCCAACTGCTGCGACCGCAGACATCGCCGATGTCCAGCGAGGGTGACGCCTAAGCCACTTGCCAAGTCGTTCGCGCGGACTTGGATCTGGTGCAAACTGGAGCGGCCGATCGGTGATAAAACTCTCCAGATCGTCGGCCAATTCGCTCGCCCGCTGATATCGCTTGGCGGACTCCGCTGCCAAACATTTTCTCAAAATCGACTCAACACCGAGCGGCACCACGAATCCTGCATCGGACACGGACGGCGGGCCTTGCAAGCGATTCGCCAGCATTTGGTTCAGCGCCGGGACCGCTGCCCGGTCCGTTTCCACGATGCGAAACGGATGACGGCCCGTGAGCAGTTCGTAGAAAACGACTCCCAGCGAAAAGATATCGGATCGCTCGTTCACCGTGGAAAAGGGGACAGGGCCAATTTGCCGGAACGGCCCTCCGGGTGCTTCGCACAAATTGGACCTGTCCCCTTTTCCACCAATCTGAAGGGCCATTGCGGAGAGGTGCTCAGGGGCCATGTAGGCCGGTGTGCCGCCGAAAACGCCCGATTGCTGATCGCGACGTCCGGCGATGTTGAAATCCATCAGAAACGCCCGGCCATTTTGAGCGAACAAAATATTTGCCGGCTTGATGTCGCGGTGCAGCACTCGCTGACGATGCGCGTGTTCGAGTGCCCGGGCCAATCCGACCATGAGCCCGCACACAGCAGGCACGAAGTTCCTGGCACCAAATTCTGACCGAGCGGGCACGTCCGGCTCGCGCGGAGGCTCACCCACTTCGCTGTCCAAGGAGTCGAGCAGATTCCGGCCGGTCAACCGCGAACGATCGGCGCCCTCAATCAGTTCCAGCAGTCTTGCCAGCGTGATGCTCGGCAAGTACCGCATGGCCATGAGCCGCCGGCCGTCCACCACTTGCTCGGTAAAAACCTGCACAATGTGATCGTGTTCCAGCGAAGCGAGCGTTCGGCCCTCCTCGTCCGCGTTGGCCGAAACTTTCAGGACAACCAGTCGATCGAGCGGGCGTTGCTTGGCGAGATATACCCGCGCAACGCCACCTTCGCCCAAAAGTCGTACGATTTCGAAGTCGCCAGCGATCTCACCCGGCATCAGCTCCAGCAGCGACCGCTTCGGCGCGACCATCTCCGGCAACCCCAACAGCGCCGCGGCAGAATGGTCACTCTCCGAATCCAGTTTCGACTCGTCGTGGCCAAGGCTCACGCGGTCTTGAGGAAAAACATTCACGGGCGCAGCCTGCCGCGTCACATTCGGGTCCAATTCCCCGCCGGTCGAATTTTCGTCTGGTCGATCGCTCATATTTTCGATTTCCTATTGCCACAAGCATATCACGGCTACCCTGGCATGCCACACGGGACCGGCAATGCGTGACATGCGGACGAATTTGAACTGAGTGAGCCGGATTACGCTGTTGCGCTATTCGATCGTTCTGGAAAGAATTCCCTTGATGTGCTTACCTTTGCAATTCACAATGCCAGCGTGTTCCGCTGCGAGGTGTACGGACGTTTCCTTCCGTATTTCGCGCGGGTTGCCGTCCGTATGGAAACAATTTAGGAAGCACGCACTCAAAAACGGGCGGGTCGCAATCAAAGGGAATCAAGAATGGCACGTGAAGTCGCAACGTTTCTGATGTTTGACGGGGCCGCCGAGAAGGCGATGAAGCTGTACGTCACGCTGTTCAGCGGCTCTGAGATTCGCCGGATTGAGCGATACGGACCCGGTGAGCAAGGCGCGGAAGGCACGGTCAAGAGAGCAGACTTCACAGTGGGTGGGCACCATCTGATGTGCATCGACTCGCCCGTGAAGCACGGCTTCACGTTCACGCCGTCGATTTCGATTTTCGTCGATTGCGTGGACGAGGCCGAACTCGAGAACGCGTTTAAGCAGCTATCGGAAGGGGGCGGAGTGCTGATGCCTCTCGACAACTATGGATTCAGTACCAAGTTCGGCTGGGTCAATGACCGTTTCGGAGTTTCGTGGCAACTGAATCTGCAGTGAACAAGCAAAGAGGCTGATCTGATGGCCAATGCAGCAGCCGCAGTACCCGCCGACAAATTGGAGTTGTACGAGAAGCTCGTGGCTACCAATCCGATCGTGGAACGAAAAGGCGCCACCATGCCATACACTTCCTTGAACGGGCACATGTTCAGCTTCCTGACCAAGACGGGCAAGTTGGCGCTCCGGCTGCCGACCGAAGAGCGAGAGGCGTTCCTGAAGAAGTACAAGACGACACTGTGCGAGCAGCATGGAACAATCCTCGCTGAATACGTCGATGTCCCGGACGCTATGCTAAAGAAGACGAAGGAATTGAAAAAGTACTTCGATTTAAGTTACGCTTACGCGGGCTCGCTCAAGCCGAAGAAGACGACGAGGAAGAAGAAGCCGGCGAAATAGTGGAATACTTGACGCACCAAAACACGATTCGAGAATTTGGGAGACCAAACAATGCAAGAACTCACGCGACGTTCATTTGCCCAGCAAACGCTCGGATCACTGGTGACGTTCTCGCTGCTCGAAACGCTGTGCCGGCACGACCTTTTCGCCGATGAAATCAAGCCGATCACGGTCAAGTGGCTGGACAGTGTGAATCAGTTGGGCGTCGCGGTACACGATCAAAAGCTCGGCCAGATCGAATGGCAACAGCGAGTCGAGGAGCTTTTCGTAAAGGTCGAAGTTGACGATCTACTCAAGTACGTCGATTTCGAGAAGCTGACGAAGGATCTGAAATTCGTGGACAATGGGGCGCGAAGCTTGAATTTCAAATTTCGCGAAGTCGACGGAACACCAACAAAACTAGCTTTTGGAAAACAAGTTTTCGCACTCAAGAAGGGCCGCTCGGTCGTGCCGCACGGGCACAACAACATGACAACCGCATTTTTGATCCTCGGCGGCGAATTCCGCGGCCGGCACTACGACAGGCTCGAAGACGAAAAGGAGCACTACATCATCCGGCCGACGATCGACCGCAAGTTCGTCGCCGGCGAATGCTCGACAATCTCCGACTACAAAGACAACATCCACTGGTTCGAGAACACGAGCGACACGGGGTTCATCTTCAACATCCACGTCAACGACGTTCGCCCCGGCACCACCGCCCCGACTGGCCGCATTTACCTCGACCCGAACGGCGAGAAGCTCAAGGACGGGCTGATTCGCGCGCGCAAGATCAGTTACAAGGAAGTTAATGAGTTGTACGGCTGACCACAAATAGCGGCTTTCGTCCGATTCCGTTCATTCGTCGCGATGCGATCACTTCGCGGCAGCCTCTACCGATTGCGCGAACGATTTGTACGCTTCGGCGGTCTTCGCGGCATCGAAGTCGCCAGCGTGGAAGACTAATCGGAAGCGAAACGTAATTGACTCGCCCTTCGGCACGGTGTGGCTGCCGTCCTTGGTCTTGTCGTTGTAGAAATCGTGCAAACCGAACGGATTGGGGGCAAAAAGCCCATACGTCCGCACGTGCCAGTGAGTCGGGTGGCGGAAGCTCGACGGGTGATTCAGAATTGTGATGCCGACCATTTTGCCGTTCACGGGTCCCGAGTAATCGACCCATTCGGCCGGCTTACCCCACGCCTTGGCGTCGGTCTCGCCGCGCGAGTTCGTGATTCGGCCGCCCTTGACGGACTTGTCCTTCTGGTCCACATCCATCGACGTGGCGACGCGGATGCCAAACGAGCCCTCCTTCGTGTCGCCAAACGTGACCGGGCCTTCCGTCGCACGCACGGTCAAGTCGTAATCCATCACGCGCGTCGTGTCGCTCGAATTGGCCGGGGCAAAGAACCGCAACTCGCGCGTGTCCTCGCATACCTTCTTGCCCTCGACCGACAGCCAATCGTTCACGGCTCGGATGCGGCCCATCTTCGGCCCACCCTCGACCGCTTCGAACTTGCGATGCACCTGCCGGCCCGACTTGTACGTCTCGGCCCAGTAGTCCACACCGTTCACCAGCCCGTGCGTGAACCAGAGCGACCGCTGGTGCGGGTGGTCTTCCTTCTCCCCGGCGACCTTCGACATCGGATAGGCTCGTGTGATTGGATCGCCGGTCGGTCCAATCACGGGCCAGCAGTACGGTTTCGGCGCGCCGGTGAAGACATAACGCGTGAAAAGCTGCCCGTTCATTTTCACCGCCAACGCGTTGTCCTCACGTTCGATTTGAACGCCGGCCGGTTCGTCCGACGGTGATCGAGGTCCTGGCTGAATACCCGCGGTGAGTGCGGTTGAGCACGCGAGGCACAACAGCAGCACAACGGAACTGGATTGCAACTTGCGTGAGACCATGACTGGATGCTCTCCAAGATTCGGATTACAGTGTCTGCTCGCCAACGTCAAATCAACCACCACGAAAACGAGCACATCGGGACGTTTCTGAGTATTCCAAACAGGATGGTAATCCCTAGAAGTAGCCAAATCCAGCCTGCTCGGATGAAGAGGGTGGGTAGCGACCGACCCGCGAGATCTCCGACCGCCTGGCACATAAGCCCGTAGCAGACCAGGGGCAAGCACAAAACCATCAGCGGATTCAGCGTAAAGCCGGCGAGGATGTGCCATCGAAGCAATTGATGAGCGGCGCGCAAGGAACCGCACCCCGGACACAAAAAACCGGTGAGTGCCCGAAACGGACATGGAGGATACAACCCGCCGACCGCAGGATCAAGAAAGAAAAGCACGACCAGCCCAGCAACACCTGCGATTGACAAAATAAACCACTTCACAGGTCACGCTCCAGCGGCTCTCGTGCCGCCCGTCGTTCGGGCTTACTGGCCCTGCCGAATGGCCGGTATCGCCGAGACCAAGCTGATTCCGATCCAAATAAGCGCGATTAGCAGTCCGACGCCAAACGACGCCCAGCACCACATCTTCGCCTTGTCCGACGCATCGAGCGCTCCACAGGCAGGATCAGACGCATGGTCGGGTCGTCCTCGATCGGCCGCGACAATGGCGCCGAAGCGGCGGCCATCACCTGAATCACCGTGTTGCAGTTGACACAGCGAAATGCGTTATCATCGTTCTTGGTACCGCAACTTGGGCAAAACATATGCTCCCCTTTGATTGGCCAACGAGCGATCTGCGTCAACCCAATCGCCGCATGCAGTCTCTTCACCACGACTCATCGAACGTCAAGAAAATGCGACCTTTGGCAACTCCCACGGCTTGCGATATTCGCGGCCAAGGAGTGCGTTTGCGTCAGAATCCGGTGTCTTGTGGGCCGGGTCGCGGTAACAGAGTTCTTTGTCCGCGTCCCAGTAAATTTTGCGGCCGACCCTCATCGCAATGTTGGCCAAGTGGCAGCACAACGTGGTCTCGTGCATCGACTCGATGTGGCTGCGCGGCAACTCGCGGCTCTTCACGCAGTCGAGGAAGTTACGCACGTGCGGCTCGTTCTGAGCGGAGCCGCCGCTCTTGATCGGTTCGCAGCGATGCACCGACTTATCGCCGTCTCGCTTGGTTTCCGGCACGATCTCGAAGCCGCCGCGGTTCAGGTACATCGTACCATTCGAGCCGACGAATTGAATTCCGTGGCCACTCGACCACAGGCCGATGCGCGACTGGGGCAGTTGGTCCGCGTTCGTGGCCCAGACGCCGTTGTTCTCGTTGAACTTTCGCATGCTGTACATTTGAACGAACGGGCCGTTGGGTCCTTCGAACTCGTAGGTCGCTTCCAGCAAGTCGGGCGTGTCGCGATTATCTTCGAGCACGTACTTGCCGCCGGAGCACGCGACCGCTTTCGGCTGCCCGGTCTGCATTGCGAGGTGTACGATGTCTTGCAGATGTACGTTCCAGTCGCCGACCATGCCGGATGCGTAGTCGAAGAACCAGCGCCACTGGTAATGGAACCGGTTTGAGTTGAACGCTCGCTTCGGTGCCGGGCCGAGCCACAGATCGTAGTTCACTTCCTTCGGCGGGTCGCCGTCTTGTCCGTTGCCCATACCTCCGGGACCTTCTTGCGAGTAATTCCACGTGCGCGTTTCGATCACGCGGCCGAGCGCACCATTCAGCACCAAGTCGATCGCTTTTTGGAAATGTTCGCCCGATCGCTGTTGCGTACCGATCTGGCAAACTCGTTTGTACCGCTTCACCGCGTTGACCATCCGGCGGCCTTCGACGATGTTGTGCGAGATCGGCTTTTCGCAGTACACGTCTTTGCCCGCCTGACAGGCGAGGACCGTCACGAGCGCATGCCAGTGGTCCGGCGTGCCGCAGATGATCGCGTCAATTTCTTTGTTGTCGAGCAGCTCGCGGAAATCTTCGTGCGTGGCGACATTCTCCGGCTCGCGGTCTTGCTTTTTGCGCTTCTCGGCCACGTCCTTCAGCGCGTCCTGAACGTGCCGCGAGTCGGGATCGGCCACGGCGACGACCCGCACCTCGGGGTTATCCATGAAGAGCCGCCAGTTGTGCCGGCCCATGCCGCCGCAACCGATGAGGCCCACGTTGAGTGTGTCCTTGGGTGACGGCGCCGTGTCGGCGCGGGCCATCGTGTGAACGCCGAGATTTAGGGCAGAGGCACCGACCACGGTGCCCGCGGCGGCTCGGCCTGAGTTCGACAGGAATCTGCGACGATTGACCGTGTTTGCCATGGACGGCGCCTCCAAAAACGAGGGACCTTTTTGAACGACCGCACTCATCTACGTTCAATCTTGTATTCGGGCCGCCTAGCGGACTCAAGCAGTCTGTGGATATTCTTCGTAGAATTCTCGCTGGTCCCGACCCGCCAGCTTGCCCGGCCGAGTGGCATTGAATCGGCGGCGAGGGTTCCTCATGCCCGAATCTCACGGCAGCGTCAACCAGACTGACCACACAGGCAAGCGCACGGGCTGTCTCATCTACACAGCGGGCGGCGTGGTGGTGCTCGCCCTGTTCCTGTGGCTGGGCGTTGCCGGCTGGTATGACGAGGCCAAGTCCCGTTTCGAGTCCGAGGCGGCAACGATCGCGCAGCATGGCGAACCGTTGTGGTTCGCCGATCTTGAGCCAAGACCGGTGCCGCTGGACGACGATGCTGCACCGCTTGTGCTTCAAGCCCTCGCAAAACTTGTCCGACCCGCCCCTGGTTTTTACGATCTGCTCGCCGCCGATCCGCCCACGCCGCCCGGCCTTTACGACGTGCTCGAAGCCACACTGGCCGCGAACCGGCCCGCGCTCGAGATACTTACGCAGGCACTCGGCAAACCGCACTGCCATTTCTCCTACGATTACGCGACCCACGACACATTCGGAATCTTGCTGCAGCACGTTCAGGATTGCCGGGACCTGTCGCGATTGCTTGAGGCGGACGTCCTGCACTCGCTCGCCGTCGGCGACCGAGACCGCGCCGCGGCTGCCGTCGCCGAAAACCTGGGCCTCGGCGAGTTGCTGCACGAAGATCCGTTCATCATCTCGCAATTGGTTCGGATGGCGATCGCAGCGCGCGCAATCTACTCGCTTCACACGATCCTGGCACACGCAACGCTGTCTACGGAGCAGTTCACCGAACTCGATGAACGGCTGGACCAAATGGGTGCGAATTTCACGCTGCGACCGGCGGTCGTGGCCGATCGGGCATGTATACTCACGGCGATGCAGCACCTCGATGAGAACGTCAACATGGTCGATGGCCTCGACGCCGCGCAGGCCGCCAAATACGATCCGCAGCGATGGCACCGCCGGCCGGCGCTCTGGCGCGAACAGGCATTCATGCTGCACGCGCTGACCGAGTTCGCCGACTTGGTGGATAAGACCGGGCCGGCGTCCATCCAAGCGGTCGCCGAATTGGAGGGCAGGTACGAACGCGACAGCGCGGAGCTACCGCTCAACCGGTTGATCGGCTCAGTTTCGTTCCGTTTCAAGCCCCACATCACCGGCGTT